>Ga0180007_10003445_pt1 | contig 17603 bp, 15 predicted proteins | sample MM_PC_MetaG_FD_121122 | JGI IMG/M metagenome (GOLD analysis project Ga0180007, IMG submission 121122) | Groundwater microbial communities from the Aspo Hard Rock Laboratory (HRL) deep subsurface site, Sweden - MM_PC_MetaG | ecosystem: Environmental > Aquatic > Deep subsurface > Groundwater... | reverse complement strand
CGGCGGGTATTACGGGATATCACCTTGCACGTCCAAGCTGGTGAGGTGCTGGCGCTGATCGGCCCCAACGGGGCGGGGAAATCCACCCTGGTACGGGCGGTCAGCGGTGTGATTCCTCTGGATCAGGGGCTCCTGCGCACCAATGGCGATGACCTGGCGGTGATGCCGCCGATGAAGAGGGCGCGTTACCTCGCCACCGTTCCTCAGGCGATCAGCATGCCGCCCGCCTTTACCGTTTGGGAGACTGTAGTGATGGGGCGCACGCCGCATCTCAATTTCCTCGGGCAGACATCTCCGCGGGATGATGCGATTGTCCGTTCAGCGTTGGAGCGTGTCGACGCGCTGGTCTTGGCGGAACGCCGGGTTGGCGAACTTTCCGGTGGCGAGCAACAGCGAGTATTGCTGGCCCGGGCGCTGGCCCAGGATACCCCCATCATGCTGCTGGATGAACCCAATGCGCACCTGGATTTGCAGTACCAGGTAGCGTTGATGACGATCATCCAGCAACTGGCCCACGATGACGGCTTGGCTGTCTTGGTGGCCCTGCATGACCTGAACTTGGCTGCCCGTTATGCCGACAGGGTGGCTCTGCTTGTCCAGGGGGAACTGATGGCAATGGGAGACCCCGCCGACGTGCTCACCGGAGAGTTGATCTCGAGGGCATATCAACTACCGGTCACGGTCGTACCCCACCCCTTATTGGATATTCCGCTTGTGTTGCCGGGAGAAGCGAACCGGGAACGGGGCGGATAGCATCCGCCCCGTTTTGTTAAAGAGTAAGGCTTCCGCCTGGTTTCAGCACCCGTACTTTGGTACCGGTTTCATTTTCGACGCGGCTGGCCCATGCCGCAGGGTCCTGGGCGATCACATCCCAGGTCCCGAAATGGATCGGGATGATGTGTTTAGGGGTGAGAAGTTTTACGGCGCGCAGGGCGTCGTCTGGCCCCATCGTAAAGTTGTCCCCGATCGGGATCACGGCCAGGTCCAGGCCCTCATCCCCGATTAATTTCATGTCTCCGAACAGGCCGGTATCTCCGGCGAAATAGAGTTTCTTGCCATCATTGGTTGTCAACAGCAGTCCGGCAGGGTTGCCGCCGTAAGACCCATCCGGCAGGGCGGAGCCGTGCAGGGCCAGGGTCAGTTTGAGGTATCCAAAGGGATGTTTGTAGCCGCCCCCAAGGTGCTGAGCGTGTGTTTTCTGGACGCCCTGCCCGGCGAGCCAGGTGCAGATCTCGAAGTTGCTGATCACGGTGGCGCCCGTGCGTTTCGCTATCTGGACGGTGTCGCCGACATGATCGCCGTGGCCATGGGTGACCAGGATGTAATCTGCAGGCACATTGTCTGCTGAAACGCTGGCAGATGGGTTGTTCGTGAAGAACGGGTCGATCAGGATCTTGAAGCCGCCGGTTTCAAGGCCGAGCGTGGCATGTCCATGCCAGGTGATCTTTGTCATTTTTCCTCCTTAATGATCTGCGGATACCTTTGCGAACAGGGAGATCGATTCGATGTGATAGGTCTGTGGGAACAGGTCGAAGGGTGTGACCTCGAGCAGCCTGTAACCTCCGGCGATCAGGCGGGCGGCATCCCGTCCCAGGGTGGCCGGGTCACACGAAATGTAGGCAATCTGGTCTGGATCCATGGCAAGGATGCTGTCGACCACTTTTTTATCCAAGCCGGCGCGGGGTGGGTCCACCAGGATGATCTCGGGATGGATATCCAGATGAGGCAGTACGGCTTCCGCGGGAGCCTCATAGAGGTCGACATTGTTAAAATCGTCCAGGTTGATGGCGAAATCCTCACAAGCGGAGGGTGAGGCTTCGATACCGATCACCCGCCCGACGCGTGGGGCGAAGAAAGCCGCGAACAACCCGGCGCCGCAGTAGACGTCCAGCAGGGTGGTCTCAGCCGAGACAGGCAACATCTTCAGCAGGTGGGCGACCATCTTCCCGGCCATGGGAGTGTTGACCTGGAAGAACGAGTTGGCGGAGATGTGGAACGTCCTTTGTGCGCTTGGGCTGCCACCTGCCTCCACTGTAATCGAGATCGATGGTTCTCCTGCCATCACGACCGTGTCGTTCCCGGCAAGATGGACGACGGAGATGTCCGCTTCCAAGTCCATCTCAGGGGGTTCAGTTGACTCCAGGATGAGCAGGATTTCCTCGTCGTTGCCCAGACGGAGGGAGACGCGCTCCAAATCCAGTTCGGGGGACAGATCCAGCTTGGGCCAGAGGGCGTTCAGCGGTGGTTCGGGTAGGTGGCACTCGTCCACGGGAAGGACGGATGAACCTTCCGCGGCGATGTATCCCAGGCAACCCTTTTCTGAAAAATGGAACTGGACATGGTTGCGGTAGTTCCAAGCTTGTGGGGAAGGGATGATCGGCAGCATTGGTGGTTTTTCGATCTTGCCGATACGGGTCAACTGGTCGCTTAAGATCTCGGCTTTGGCCTGCAGTTGGGCTTCGTATGCCAGGTGCTGGTAATGGCACCCCCCGCAGGCACCAAAGTATTTGCATTTTGGTACGATCCGCATGGGGGACGGTTCGAGCACTTCGACGAGCGTAGCGCGCAAGTGGCCGCGTTTCTCTGCCACCACTCGCGCCCGGACGGTTTCGCCGGGCAGGGAAAAGGGGATGAAAACAGCCCGCCTGTCGATTCTACCGAGGGCATCGCCGCCATAGGTCAGTTTATCCAGCGTGATTGTGATCAGTTCCGGTGTCATCCCGGTATGCGCATTTCCCAGAGTTTTCCCAGGACCATTGCGAGGCGGTCGGCCATGAGGTCCGGTTTGTCCGTTGTGACGTCATCCTCATTTTCAAAGACAGCATATGGGATCTGCCAGCCGCGCACGCCCAGGAAGCCATGTTCCTGCGGCGCGATCTGGGTCCAGTCGTTGTACCGGTAAAGGCGCTCCATTTTCTCGTCCGGGAGCCCGTGTTCCAGGATGCTGTCGGGGCGGTCGGGATTGTAGCGCCGGTGGTTCTTGCGTAAGGATTCCTCGAAAGAGACGTTCACGTAGATAATCCCAGCCTTTTGCAAAATCTGGTCCGAGAGGTGTGTAAACGCTCCCGCATAGCCGCCGTGCTCACTGCCGCGCGAAAACTCGATCAACGCTGTGATCCGCAGGTGATAGTCTGGGTTGTCGCGGAGATGTTTGGAATAATCCAGACTCAGGCGCTCGATGAGCAGGTGCCATAATCCAGGGTTATTGAAGTATCCATGTTCGTCGGTGTGCAGGCGTGACAGGCCAAGCTTGTGGCTGAGGATGAGATCCTCCTCGAACCAGGCCCACAACATGGGAAAATCGTCGAGGATATTTAATTCCCCAACATGGAACCGGCTGCAGCGGACATCGGCCGGGGATCTGGTCAACAGGTCTATGATCTCGCTCTTCCCCGAAGCAGGCCGGCCGATCAGGATAAGGATGTCGAAGGTTTCTTTCTCCATCAGGGAATGAAATAATTATTTCACGAACAGTGCCAGCAACTGCTCCTGGAAGAAGGAAAGGATCACCAGGATGACCAAAAAACTCCCGGCCAGGACCGCGATACGGGTCAGGTCGCGCTTGACTTCGCTGTAATCCGGGTTGAACTCGAACGGTTTTCCGGTGGAAGCCGCTTGGCGCTGGCGTTTGCTTTTTTTGCTCATAAACACTCCTATGGGTTTTGAAGATTGGCAAAGACGACGATGCGTCGGTTATCAACCATATAAGGATAACAAGAGATCAGGGTGACGGTCGGGGAGGCGGTTGAGGCCATGACCTCCACCCGGGTTGGCTCGACGATGCGTGTCTCGGTGATGACATAGACATACTGGCGTTGAGCGGAGTAGACCAGGATCATGTCGCCTGGTTGTAGACGGTCGAGGTCGCGAAAGATCTCCCCGAAGACGTCGTTGTGCGCTGATAAGATCAGGTTGCCGGTTTTCCCCGGGTCCCCAGAACCGACGTGCTGGCCGACCCCTTTTTTCAACTGCTCCCAGCCATCTCCCTGGACGACGGGGGCATCCACTCCGATGGCCGGGATCTGGATGCGGACAGCCTGCTCCGGACCCGGCGTGGGGATCGGGATGTTGGCCAGCGATTGCACCAGCGGGCGCAAGTGCTCGGGGATCTCGCTCTCATTTGGCTGGACGCCGCCCGGGTCGGTGGGTGGGGTGTGCCCGCTGGGCAGGACAATTGCTGTGATCAGCGGGGTCGGAGTCAACGTTTCCTGGCGCAATGCGGCAGCAACCTCGGCGTTAAGCGTGCGCAGCAACCCGAGGCCATTGGCCAGAACACCGAGCAAGCCCACCACGGCGAGCAGTTCAACAACCAGCAGCAGGCGGTCCATTATCTTGCGCCGGCGTGAGGTCTTTGGCACATTCTCGGTTGAATCGCCATCCAGTTTGTCGAGCCCAGGCTCGGTCCGCCAATCATCCAGGGCGGACTTCGGCAGGTCCGGTGCCAGGGTCACTGCCCGACCGGTACGGCGGAAGCGTTCCAGCCGCACCTGACGGGCACCGCGCCGCTTGTCCAATAATAAGCGGCGTAGTTCGTACTCCGAAAGGTCTTCCGGGTGCCTGGGCTTACTCACGGGGTGGATTATACCGCAGGGATTGTCATTTCTCCCCGACTTGGTATATAATATGGGCCACATCCCGGGCGGGTAGCTCAGTTGGTTAGAGCACTGCTTTGACATAGCAGAGGTCGTAGGTTCGAGCCCTATTCCGCCCACAGAAATGGCAGTCCTTGGACTGCCTGAATAAAGAATACACGTGTTGACCGGGACGAGTACGCGACCCGGCGCCTGACAGGGAGAACAGGCCGGAGATTGAGAGCCTGATCCAGGAGCCCCCGCCGAAAACCCCCCGCGAGCGGAAATTTGAAAGCGAAAAGCAAGTAAAAGGAACGGATGGCCCCGTTATCGGCCCAAACGAGATGTCCCGGGCGCATTACCCTGGGTAAATCGGGTGGAACCGTGTGAACGCGAAAGCGCTCTCGCCCCGAATTTGGGCGAGAGTTTCTATTTTTATTAGGAGTTCGCCATGTGCTCAGATCCTACCGGCACTCTCTGGCGACCCGCAGGCCGCTAGTGCCCGGATAATGGTATTTTGATGGCTGCAAACCTGTCATTTATGCCGGGAATCTTGTGCCTGCACCAATCATGGTCGCCGATGGCGCGACCATCACAATAAACTTGTCCGGGTACTAGCCGCACTCCGGGCTGCCTCCCGCCTTGTGGCTTTCTGCCTTCGAAAGATAAGGAGATAATCATGTCCGAACAATTAGATGTCCGTTACGAAGATTCTGAGATTTATCGCATCCGCCATTCTGCAGCCCATGTCATGGCCCAGGCGGTACTCGAGTTCTTCCCGGGAGCGAAATATACCATCGGCCCCCCGGTGGAGAACGGGTTTTACTATGACTTTGACCTACCCCAGCCCTTGACTGCGGAGGACTTGCCCAAGATCGAGAAGCGGATTCGCCAGATCATTTCCGGCGGGCACCCGTTCGTCAAGAAAGTGGTCTCCGCTGAAGAAGCGCGCCAGATATTCAAAGATCAACCGTACAAAATTGAGCTGATCGAAGGACTGGAACATGGTGGTTTCGACGAATATGGCAATCCACTGGATGAGAAACCTGAAATTTCCATTTATTCGCACGACCAGTTCAGCGACCTCTGCCGTGGGCCGCATGTCGAAAACACCCGCCAGATCAACCCGTCAGCGATCAAGTTGATGTCCTTGGCTGGGGCCTACTGGCGCGGCGACGAGAAGAACAAGATGCTGACCCGGCTCTATGGCACTGCCTGGAAGACAGCCGACCAGCTCGAACAGTACCTCTGGCAGTTGGAAGAGGCCAAGAAGCGCGACCATCGCAAACTGGGTAAGGAACTGGAGATATTCACCTACGATGACGAGGTCGGACCCGGGCTGCCGCTCTGGCTGCCGCGCGGGGGCGTCATCATTGACGCTTTGGAGGACCTGGCGAGGGACATGGAAGGGAAAGCAGGCTATCTGCGCGTCCGCACGCCTCACCTGTCCAAGGAGGACCTATTCATCCGATCTGGACATCTGCCGTATTATGCAGAAAGCATGTACCCTCCGATGGAATTGGAGGGTGTGCGCTATTACGTCAAGCCGATGAACTGCCCGATGCATCACAAGATCTATGGTTCCAAGCCGCGCTCCTATCGTGACTTGCCGATCCGGCTGGCGGAATATGGCACCTGTTACCGCTATGAGAAGTCGGGAGAGTTGTTTGGGTTGATGCGTGTCCGCTCGATGCAGATGAACGATGCCCATATCTACTGTTCGGAGGATGACTTCGAACAGGAATTCATGGGTGTGATCGAACTGTACCGCAAGTATTTTGATCTGTTCGGGATAGACAAGTATGGCATGCGCCTCAGCCTGCATGGGAAGGAAGGGCTGGGCAAGAAATATGTGGATAATGAGCGCCTGTGGCTGAAGACTGAGGATATGGTCCGTCGGGCGATGAAAAACGGGTCTGTCCCATTCGTTGAAGCGTACGATCAGGCGGCATTCTACGGGCCAAAGATCGATGTGCAGATCTGGAGCGCGATCGGGAGAGAATTCACCCTGGCAACCAACCAGGTGGACTTTGCCCAGCCGGCGCGTTTCGACCTGGCGTTCATCAACCGGGAGGGCGTCGAGGAGATGCCGCTCTGCATCCACCGCGCGCCCTTGAGCACCCATGAGCGGATGATTGGCTTCCTGATCGAACATTACGCCGGCAATTTCCCGGTCTGGCTCTCGCCTGAACACGCCCGGGTAATCCCGATCACCGATTCCCAGAACGAGTATGCAAACCAGATCGTCCAGCAACTGCGCGAGCACGGCATTCGCATCAGTGCAGATCTCAGCGCCCAGCGGATGAACGCCAAGATCCGCGAAGCACAATTAATGAAAGTGCCATACATGTTGGTAGTTGGAGAGAATGAGCTCAATGCCGGGATGGTTTCGCTGCGGGTCCGCGATGGCTCCCGCCAGGACAACACCCCTCTGGACGGGATCATCGCCCGTATCAAAGAGCGCATTTCCACCCGTTCCAGCCAGTTGTAAGCCGGTTAAGAACAAAGACGGAGGCCGTATGAAGGCCTCCGTCTTTTTGATTCAGGCTGCTATTCGCGTGGTCTGTTGGCTTCGATGAAGGCCTTGATGGCTTCTTTCAATGCCATGCCTGTCCCGTTCATGGTGTCATGAGCGGTCTTGAGCGCCTGATGCAGAGAGCGGATAGTCTCGAGCGCCTGGCGGACATCGGTTACATTCCCGCGCTCGTCGAAGCCGGGGTGGGAGGCGACGATGGCGCCAGCCTGCCGGTTGTACACCTTGGCATTCGGGACGGCTGCTGCGAAGGCATTCAGGGCTGCCTGGACGGCCGAGGCATCGAGCCCGCGGGCTGTGGCCTGTTCGATCAGGTTCTGTACGCGGGCGATGATGGCATCTGACTGGTCCATCCACGAGGACTGCCGGTTGTACCACTCGACCAGCCTGGCGTAGGCCTGGGTGATGCGAGCGGTTTCCATCTGCTGGCGGGGCGGATCGGCTTCGTCAGCCAGGCCGGATGCCGCGACGCTGGTGATGGGCATGGCGCTCAGGCCAATCCCTGCGATCAGCAAGACGAGCAATACCTTTTTGAGCAATACTGAGATTTTGGACATTTTCATATCTCCTTTCTGATTTGGATTGTAGTGCCGCCAGGTTATCGTGATGTGGCTCAGGTGTAAAAAGGGTGTAAATTTCTGCGTCAAGGGCACCCGAATGGGTGGGTAAGGTTTTAGAGCTTGTTATAACCAAAACCCTTGACAGAATCCAAACTATGCGTAAAATAACGCCCAATGTCTAAACAACAAATATTCTTGCACCATCCGCAGTTCCGGGAGATCTGCCCACAGCCACGTGTTTATTGAGAGAGCCGTTCCATACGGCTCTCTTTTTTTGCCCCTCACCCCATCCCCTCTCCCGTTTGGAGCGGGGCGCAGGGGTGAGGGTGGAGGAAAAATGCTAAAATTACCCGGATTGATCGATCCCCACGTGCACATGCGTGAACCCGGTGCGACCCACAAGGAAGACTGGGACACCGGTACGGCTGCCGCGCTAGCCGGTGGGATTACCATGGTCCTGGCGATGCCCAACACCAAACCGCCCATCTCCGATGCATCCACCCTGGACCTCGCCCTTGCTGCCGCTAAATCGAAAGCGCGCTGCGACTACGCCCAATTTATCGGCGCAGGCCCCGACAACGCCGAGATCGCCGCCGGTCTTGCCCCGCGCGCCGCCGGACTGAAAATGTACCTCGACTCGACCTACGGCGAACTATGCCTCGACGACATGACCCTGTGGATGCCGCACTTCGAGCAATATCCGAAAACATATCCTATTGTGGTGCATTCCGAAAGCCGCAGCATGGCCGCTGCGATCCTGTTCGCTGCCATCTACGACCGTCCCGTCCACATCGCCCATATCTCACTCAAAGAGGAAGTGCTGCTGATTAAGGCAGCCAAAGAACGCGGCATCAAAGTGACCTGCGAAGTCTGCCCGCAGCATATATTCTTGATCGGAGATTCCCCTCTCCCTGAGGCTGAGAGGGCAGGAGTGAGGGTGAACGGTCGCAAAGAAGTGAGACCTCGCCTGGCTACCCAGGAAGACGTGGATGCCCTTTGGGCCAACCTGGACATTATCGACTGTTTTGCCACCGACCATGCCCCGCATACAATCGAGGAGAAAGATAGCGAGAATCCACCACCTGGTTTCCCGGGCCTGGAGACCATCCTGCCGTTGCTGCTTACCGCTGTCCACGATGGACGATTGACCAGCGACCAAATCACCGAAAAGATGCACACCAATCCCAAGCACATCTTCAGCCTTCCCGACCAACCCGAAACATGGGTCGAAGTGGACGAAAACGCCGCCTACGAGATCCGCGCCGCGGAGATGCACTCCCGCTGCGGTTGGACGCCCTTCGAAGGCTGGCGGGTAAAAGGGCGCGTCACGCGCGTTGTGCTGCGCGGTGAAGAAGCGTATAAAGACGGCAAGGTGTTAGTTAAGCAAGGGTATGGGAAGAATGTTCGAGAGAAATAGAACGCGGATGAAACGGATAAACGCGGATTCTCTACCGGACAGATTTTCTTTCGTGTGTCAATATGCTGTTTTCACCACAAAGGACACGAAAGAAAGGCTTTTTGGTCGTCCTTTGTGCCCCTTTGTATTCTTTATGGTGACGGTTTTTGATTTTGTCCGGTAGTAAAAAAACGCGGAGGATTTTAAAATCCGTGCAAATCCGCTGAATTGGCGCGATCCGCGTGCTATCTAAAACTTATGAAGGAGAAACCAATGCCAACTGAATCCCAATCCCCCTATCTGCCTTTCGGCGACCATAAGAACGCTCCCTGGTATGGCAAGGATATCATCTCGGTCAAGCAGTTCAGCCGCGCCGACCTGGAGTACGTCTTCGGTGTAGCCCACGAGATGCACGGTATGGTCGACAGCATCGGCACCTTTGACCTGCTCAAAGGAAAAATCCTAGCCAACCTGTTCTACGAACCGTCCACACGCACCTCGTCGTCGTTTACCGCGGCGATGGAACGACTGGGCGGCAGCGTCATCCCGATCAACGAGGTCAAGTACTCGTCGGTATCGAAGGGCGAGAGCTTGCCCGATACCATCCGGACCCTGGAATGCTACGCGGATGTGATCGTGCTGCGCCACCCCGAAACCGGTTCGGCGGCCATTGCGGCCAAAGCGGCCAAAAAGCCCGTGCTCAACGCGGGTGATGGCGTGGGCGAGCACCCCACCCAGGCGCTGCTGGATACGTTCACGATCTTCGAGGAACTCGGCGCAGGCCAGATCGACGGCATGACCGTGACCATGCTCGGCGACCTGAAATACGGCCGCACCGTCCACTCGCTGGCGCGACTGTTGACGCTCTTCGATGTCAAGCTCAACTACGTCTCGCCCGAGATCCTGCGCATGCCCAGGGAAGTGATCGACGAGGTAGCCGAGAAGGGCATCCCGCAGGCTGAGTACACCACGCTTGACAAGTGCCTGCCCGAAACTGACGTCCTGTACGTCACCCGTGTGCAAAAGGAACGCTTCGAAGACCCCGCTGAGTACGAGAAGGTCAAAGGCGCATATGTGATCGACCCCGAGATCATGAAAGCCGCCAAACAGAACATGATCGTCATGCACCCGCTGCCGCGCGTCGGCGAGATTTCTCCCGAATTCGATGATGACCCGCGTGCCGCGTATTTCCGGCAGATGGAGTACGGTTTATACGTTAGAATGGCGTTGCTGGCGATGGTTTTGGGAAAGGCGTAGAGTAATAGAACGCGGATGACGCGGATTTAATAGATTTTCGCGGATAAGCGATAAAATTAAAACCTTCCGCGTAAATTCGTGTTCTATTTTCACGATAAGGAGGATACATGCTGCACGAGGAGATCACGTCCGATATTATCAACGCCTTCTACAAGGTTTACAATACCCTCGGTTATGGCTTCCTCGAAAAGGTTTACGAGAACGCCCTCGCCAAAGAATTGGATAAGCGTGGGCATTCGGTTAAACAGCAAGTTCCCATCCAGGTATTCTATGAAGGTCACGTGGTTGGCGAATATTTAGCTGACTTCCTTGTAGATGACAGGGTGATCGTTGAGTTGAAAGCTGCTGAAGCGATTGCAAAAGCGCACGAAGATCAACTGGTGAATAATCTTAAAGCTACAGAAATCCAAGTTGGCTTGTTGCTGAACTTTGGCTCCAAAGCAGAGTTCAAACGAAAGATTTTTACGAAAAGGAGGAAATAGGACGCGGATCACACAGATTTGGCGGATTTTCACAGATAAACCTATAATAAAATCCGCGTTAATCTGGTTCATCCGTCAAATCAGCGTTCTATTCTCACACTTATGGAAAGCTTCGCCACTTTTTTAGAAAAACGTGTCGACGATTGCTCGTCTCTCGTGTGCATCGGACTCGACCCGCATCCCGACGATTTACCTGTCCCCACCGCGGCATCAGCCCTGGACTTCTGCCTGCGTCTCGTCAAGCAGACCGCTCCCTACGCCGCGGCATTTAAACCCAACGCCGCCTTCTTCGAGTTCTTCGGCCCTGAAGGCTGGACCGCGCTCAAGCAGGTCATCGTTGCCATCCAGGCCGAATCGGACCGTCTCGGCTCGCGCATCCCGGTCATCCTCGACGCCAAGCGCGGCGACATCGCCTCCACGGCGGAAGCGTATGCCAGGTCTGCCTTTGAACACCTCGGCGCGCACGCCATCACGCTGAATCCTTATCTCGGCAAAGACTCGCTCGAGCCGTTCATCAGGAATGCAGAGAAAGGCGTGTTTTTGCTGTGCAAGACGAGCAATCCCGGGGCGGGTGATTTGCAAGACTTAACACTCACCCCAACCCCTCTCCCGGCGGGAGAGGGGCAAGGGGTGAGGGCGATCTACCTTTACGAACATGTTGCCCACCTCGCCCAAACCTGGAATACCGGGGACAACATCGGCCTGGTGGTCGGCGCGACCCAACCCGAAGCGCTGACCCGCGTCCGCGCCGCCGCACCGGACCTGTGGTTCCTGTCCCCCGGTGTCGGCGCCCAGAGCGGCGACCTGGAAACGGCGCTCAGGGCCGGCCTGAGAGCAGACGGCAAGGGCATGCTCATCAACGTCTCGCGTTCGATTGCCCGGGCGGAGAATCCCGGCTTGGCCGCGGCAGAGTTGCGGGACGAGATCATCGCGATCAAGTACAGGATGGATCATGGCTCAAGATAAGATTGCTCCCCTGGCCGACGGGCTGCTCGAGGTGGCCTGCATCAAGTTCGGCGAGTTCACCCTCAAATCCGGGCTGAAATCGCCCATTTACATCGACCTGCGGCGGATCATCACCTATCCCAAGCTGCTCAAACAGGTCGGTGCGGCTTATTTGCCCCTGCTCAAAGAATTAAAATTTGATCGCATTGCTGGCTTACCTTATGCGGCCATCCCGATCGCGACTGCCATCTCCCTGGCGGGGAACTATCCGATGATCTACCCGCGCAAGGAAGTTAAGGCATATGGCACCAAGGCCGAGATCGAGGGCGAATATCACCCGGGCGAGACCGTTGTGGTGATCGATGACCTTGCCACCACCGGCGGCAGCAAATTCGAAGCCATCGAAAAGCTGACCGGCGCGGGGCTGGTCGTCAAAGATGTGGTCGTGCTGGTAGACAGGCAGTCCGGGGCGAAAGAGTCGCTGGCGGAAGCAGGCTATAGCATGCATGCCGTGCTGACCATCAGCGAAATGCTGGATCATTGGGAAAAGACAGGCATGGTTTCTGATGATAGAATTAACGCAACTCGCACATTCCTTGTAGAAAGTTAATCGTGAAGATCACAAAGAGGGCGAAGTTACTTCCAGGCGCTCTTCGTGTTCCTTGCGGTTCAGAAAAACTCATGTACAAACTCCTCCGCCCCATCCTCTTCCGTCTCCCGCCCGAAACCGCCCACGCGCTCACGCTGCAAGCATTACGCATCAGCGGGAGGATATCTCCCGTCTGCTGGACTCTGGAGCTGGCGTTTAGGGCGCCTTTCAAGCCTGTCGAAGCTTTTGGGTTGACCTTTATGAATCCGGTTGGACTGGCAGCAGGTTATGACAAGGACGGCATCGCCATGCGCGGTCTGTCTACGCTGGGTTTTGGTCATATCGAAGTTGGCACGATCACGCCGCGCCCACAGCCGGGCAACCCCAGACCGCGCCTCTTCCGGTTGGTCGAGGATGAGGCAGTGATCAACCGGATGGGTTTCCCCTCCCAGGGTGCGGAGAAGCTCCTGCAACGGCTGCGCTACTTGCAGAAGCGCAGGATCCAGGCGAATTCCATCCTCGGGTTCAACCTCGGCAAGAACAAGGACACTCCCAACGAGGAAGCGATCTTCGATTACTTGGAATTATTGCAACAGTTTGCCCCGTGGGCTGATTACCTTGCTGTTAATGTCAGCTCCCCCAACACCGCCGGGCTGCGCCAGTTGCAGGGACGCCAGGCCCTTGAAGGCTTGTTGACGCAACTCGCCCACCAGCGCCGGCTTGAGCAGGCAAGGCTGGAAAAGCGCATCCCCCTGCTGGTCAAGCTGGCTCCCGACCTGACCCCCTCGGAGCTGGACGATGCCCTGGACGTCTGCCTGCAAACCGGCATGGACGGCATCATTGTCACCAACACCACGCTTGAGCGCAGCGGGTTACGGTCGGCGCTACGCAGTGAGACAGGTGGATTAAGCGGGAAGCCTCTCCAGGTCCGCAGCGAAGCGGTGCTCCGCCAGGCGGTGGCGCGGCTCGCCGGGCGGATGCCGGTTGTCAGCGTCGGAGGGATCATGTCCCCCGAAGATGCAAAACGCCGCCTGGACATGGGGGCGGCGCTGGTGCAGGTCTATACCGGGCTGGTCTATGCCGGTCCGGATTTGGTCAAAAAGATCGTCAAGAGGCTGTAGCGTAGCTTATGGGCGCGCCGGTCGCATGACCGGTTGCGGCTGCTCGCGCGGATTGGTAAAGAAATCATCCGGCAGCGGCAAGGGATGATAGGTACTGCCGGTACCGATCGTCCCGTAGGGAATGAAGTATAGCTGGGTCTGGCTGCCGGCCCCCTGGCGCAGATCCTGATACGCAAAGATCACCCGCGATCCATCCGGGCTCCAGTGAGGGTCGCGGTAGCAACAGCCGCTGCCCAACGGGTCGAGTTGCTCTGCCAGGTGGGACTCGGTATTGTAGACATACAGATAACCGAAGCCTTCATTGCGGTAGAAACTGGTCAGCAGGAAGAGCGTTTCTCCATCCCAGTCAAACGATGAGATGATCGGCCGGTCATTGTAGCCCAGCATTGCAAAGGACCCCGGGAAGATATCCCGGTAAGGCGGGTTTACACTATTGCAGGTGCTGATATCGAAGATGCGGATCATATCCACCGCCCGGCCGGCATTCACCCCGACGACGTTTACCGCGATCGACAGCCCGTCGCTTGACCAGCGCACGCCCTTGGTGCCCAGTACAGTGTATGTGAAGCAGCCATTCATCGCGATGAGTTGGTTGCGCGTCCGGGCGCGGCCGATCGTCTCAAGTTCAAACGGCACAACATACAGCTCGCGGTTCAGGCTGATTGCGACTTGAGAGCCGTCAGGCGAGATCTCAAAGGCTTCAAAATAATCGGCGGTCAGGAAACAGGTGATTTCGCGGCCCTCGCCTGTGACCAGATTGACCGTATGGACACACTTGCCGCTGATATAGAAAAGCGAAAAGCCTTCTGGGCCCCATTGCAGGTCATGCTTGACCGCCCCGTCGGTCGTGATCCGGCGTGGCTCACTGGCATCAGTATTAACCACCCAGATATCGTTCGCGCTCAGGAAGGCAAACAGGTCACCCCCGCCCACAGCAGGCTGGATGCGCTGGGTCGGTGACGGCTGGAGCGTTGGTGTACTGGTCACAGGGGGCGGAGTCGGGCGCTCGGGACTTGCGCTTGGATCGGGCGCGACCACTTCGGTTGTAGCTGTCGAGGGCAGAGGAATTGTCGCTGTTGAGGCGGCCAGGAAGGGAATGCTGTCCCGGAAGAGAACTACTCCAATTACGGAAGCCACGCACAGGACTCCGAGGGTGATCCCGATCCCGATCCCGATCCATGCCCCGGATTTCTTACCCGGCGGGGCACTTGCAACGCCCTGTGCCTGCTTGGCGTCTTTCGACAGGACGGTCTTGTCCGCTTCGGGGCGCTTTCCGATGATGGTCTTGGCCGCGGCAAGCCGCGGCGAGGTCACCACGGAGGACAAATCCGGTGTCTCTCCGCGGGCCACGGCCGCCAGGACGGTGGCAAATTCATGGACGCTGTTAAAGCGCTCATTGCGGTCTTTGGCCATCGCCTTCTCGATAACGACCTCGAGGGCAGACGGCAGGTCCGGTTTGACATCCAGGATGTGGGGCACCGGGTCGGTGATGTGCTTGACCACCACGCTCATCGGCGTATCACCTTCGTAAGGTTTCGCGCCTGTCAGGAGTTCGTAGAGGATCACCCCCATGGCGTAGATGTCTGCCCGCCCGTCGATCTTTTCGCCCTGGGCCTGCTCGGGGCTGATGTACGCAGGCGTGCCGATCACCGCGCTCCCGGTCACATTGCCAGACGCCTGGGCGAGCTTGGCGATCCCAAAATCGGATATGTACGGCTCGTTGTACTGGTCGAAGAGGATGTTGCCGGGCTTGAGGTCGCGGTGGACGACCCCTTTGGAATGGGCCTGGTCCAGGGGGGAGGCCAGGCGTTGGAAGATGCGGGCGGCTTCCTGGAGGGAGAGCGTTCCAGCCTTCAAGCGGTCGGAGAGCGAGCCGCCTGTCATGTAGCGCATGACGAAATATGGCTGGCCGTCATCCTCGCCGTAATCGTAGACCGGGACGATGGCCGGGTGTTCGAGCAGGGCGATCGTCTTGGCTTCGCGCTCGAAGCGGGTGCGGAACTGAGGGTCGTGGAGCATCTCACGCGGCAGGACCTTGACCGCCACCTCGCGCTCGAAGCGCGGGTCGTAGGCCTGGTAGACAGTGGCCATCCCACCGCGGCCGAGTTCTGCCTTGATTTCGTAACGCCCGATCTTTTCTGGAATCATATGGTCAAGTATAGCAACGACAGCGGGGAAACGCAAGCACCTTGGCGCAGGGATGCTATGATGCTATAATCCTCTCCCACGCCCCAGTAGTTCAACGGATAGAACAGGGCACTCCTAAGGCTCTAATGTGGGTTCAATTCCTGCCTGGGGCACCTAAAAAAATTGTAAGCTTATTTTAAGCTTCGGGCCTTGCTTTTTTTTGAAATTTCATGTAACATAATGCTACGAACGTTTGGGTGCCCCCCTCACCCAGGCGTTCGTATTTTAACCCAGAGCTTCAATCCCGTGCGGCTGTGGACAGGACCCGTCCACCAGAGCAAAAAAATCGGGGCGATCGAAGAACCGCATTCTCGGTTAAACCAGCGCTTTCAAGGCCTCACCGAGACAGGTGACCTCCTCGAGCGTATTGTAATGCGCCGCGCCGACCCGGACCATTCCCCCGCTCCCTTCCACGCCGAGTCGCTCGGTTACCGAGATGGCATAGTAATTCCCTTCCCAGACATACAGATCATGGTTTCCAAGGTACTCTGCCACCTGGCGGGGGCTTTTCCCTTCAAGGCGGAAGGCGAAGGTGGGGACGCGTTCATCGACCCGGCGTGGATCGCTCAACCCGTACAAGCGCAAGCCGGGGATCGAATCGAATACTTCGAGCAGGTGGCGGCTGAGCTCGTATTCGTATGCCTGGATGGCGGTCATGGCCTTCTTCAGTTCCAGGCGGCGGCCGGTCCACCCGTCCTCACGCAGGCCCTCTGCTAATTCTCCTCCGAACGCCTTGCCGAGCCATTCGAAATATTCCAAAGTGCCCAACACTCCGGCAATGCCCTCGTGGTTCTGGGTGCCGGTCTCGAATTTCCCAGGGAGTGAATTCGGCGCCGGGCGGACCTTGTAGGCTTTCAGCCCATCGAGCAGGTCATAACGCCCGTAGAGGATGCCGGCGTGCGGGCCGAAGAATTTATACGCCGAACAGACCAGGAAGTCCACTTCCAGGTCCTGGACATCGATCGGCCCATGGGGGGCATATTGGACTGCGTCCACGTAGACCAACGCCCCGGCCTCATGCGCCAGGCGGGTGATCTTCTTGACCGGGTTGATCGTGCCGACCGCATTGGATGCATACCCGAAGGCGACCAATTTCGGCTTGCGTTCCAGGGCGCGCTGCAAGTCGTCCAGCTTGAGGGTGCAATCCTCGACATCGAAATCGATCCGGGTCACCTTGCAGCCGCGGTCTTCGGCAGCCAGGACCCAGGGGGTCACGTTGCCATCATGGTCGAGGCGGGTGACGACGATCTCGTCTCCGGGATTCCACAAGCGCGCCAATGACCGGCTGAGATGGAGGGTGATCGTGGTCATATTGTTGCCGAAAATGATCTCCTCGGGCCGGGCAGCATTGAGGAAATCGGCCATGGCGGCATGGGCTTCGTCAAGCAAGGCATCCGAGTCCCGGCTGGTTGCAAAAGCTCCTCCATGGTTGGCGTTGCATTCCAGCAAATATCTCTGGATGCGTTCAGCGGAGGCCCGGGCGATCTGAGTCCCGCCGGGGTTGTCGAAGAAGACAGCCGGACGGTTGAGGGATGGGAACTGACTGCGGATAAGAGCGAGGTCCAGGGGCATTGGGTCACCTTGAAATCGATAGGATGTGGCAGGGAAAATCCGCTACTATTATAGTGTAAAGAGGAGAGGAGTTGAAAGATGTTTAAAAACATCCTATTGGGCGTCGACGGTTCCGAACATGCCTTGCGGGCTGCAGCCGTTGCGGGCAGCCTGGCGCGGATCATGCAGGCGGACCTGCGGGTTGTGGCCGCATACGATCCCGTCCCTGCTTACCTTGGCGAACCCAACCTGCAAAAGGTCATCACTGCCCGCATGCAGAATGCGGACATGATATTGAAGAATGCGCTTCAAACCATAGGGGAACTGACCGGGGAAATGCAGACCGAGATCCTGGAAGGGCCGGCAGCCGAGGCCATCCTGGCTGTGGCCAAAACCCGCCTGAACGACCTG
>Ga0180007_10003444_pt1 | contig 17611 bp, 17 predicted proteins | sample MM_PC_MetaG_FD_121122 | JGI IMG/M metagenome (GOLD analysis project Ga0180007, IMG submission 121122) | Groundwater microbial communities from the Aspo Hard Rock Laboratory (HRL) deep subsurface site, Sweden - MM_PC_MetaG | ecosystem: Environmental > Aquatic > Deep subsurface > Groundwater... | reverse complement strand
GAACTGATCTGAGTAAACAGAAGAGCAAGAGTATCGAATTCAATCCTTTTATCGAGATCTATACATTCAATGATGCCTATCAGGGGCAGGGCCCTGCGACCAGGGCAAAGCTTACTTATCAGTACGAGAAAGAGGATGAAGATTTTAATGCCTATACGATAGACAGCTTTTATGTTCAGATGGATAATTATAATGCCCAGAGTAAAAAGACATGGTTCCTTCATTTAGGAGACGATACGCTCTCCTATACACCCGTGACCCTGTGGAGCAGTGATCTGAAAGGTGTCAATGGTGGTATCGGCTTTTTACAGGATGACGGAACACTGATCAATTCGGTCCAGATAATGGGATTTTTAGGATTTACTCGTGAAGTATTAAAAGGATATGAAGCTGCCCCTGCAGAGGACTCCTCCCTGAACCAGAGCGGGCAGTTCCAGCAGAACAATTACGGGGGAGGCGTGGAATTCAAGATCAGTGAAAATTTTAAAGTGGAGCAGATCTATGCCCTGTTCCAGGATGCTGAAAATTCATTGAAATCAAATGAAAATCATGAGGCCCTTCCCTTAAAGAACGAGATCATCGGATCAAAAGTAGGATTTTATACTCCCAGGACCAGGGTCTATCTGAACTATGCTTATGCATCATATGATTCTGACAAACTGAATGCTGATAATAAAGTGTTGAAAGGGAATGCCTTGTATTTTGAAGGGGAGAATTCATTTTCATTGAATCTGCGGTTTATAGGAAAGATCTATTATATTGATGAAAACTATTTTTCTGTTGCCGTACCGGATTTCGAGAATGATCTTCTGAAATTTTATCTGGGATATGACTGGAGGATCTCCTCTTTTGATATTTATCATAATGTCTATTTCCGGAAGAACAACGTAGCCGGTGAGCCGGAGGAGGAAGTCCTGACAACTTCGGAATTCGGTACATGGCTGAACGGGACATTCAGGGTAAATTCCGAGCTCAGCATGACTCTTCGTACGAAATATGAGCAGGCAAAAAGTGAAAAGGAAGTCAGCCAGAGCAGTGAAGACTGGATTATGGTCGAAGGCGGGCTTGATATTTCAAAGACATTCTTTTTCGGGTCCATTTTTAAAAGCCTTCAAATGATCCTTACAGGAACGATCAGCCAGAGGGATGAGAGTTCCATGGAAAGCGGTACAAAGCTGGAAGACCAGAATACAATTACCGGCGGAATTATTGCCGGATTGGACCTTTACAGAGTAGAGAATAATTTTGATCTTATCGCATACCGTATAAAAACGGGAAGCATTACGGAAAATATCATTTCCGGAAATGAAAAATTCACTTATACTATTACTCCGGAAAAGTGGAAGAGCTTCATTCAGTATAATCTTGTCTCTGATTCTCAGAACGGGTCCATGATCTATACTAAGAACACTGTCTGGTTCGGCAATGAGGTCTATATTGCAACCGTTCATAACCTTGGTGCTAATATCGGATGGGAAGATTATAAGGCAAGTGGTGATGATGGATCATATCAGCAGATCCTGGGCAAACTGGAATATCAGTATACTTTTTAATGATCGTGCAAGTTGTGATAGTTAGAAGAGGCCTTGCCGTTTATGATAATGCAAACCCATTCATATGAATTTTGCAGGGATGCTTAGTCCGATTTTAATCTAAAAAGTGGCTGGACGGCCGGAGTTGGTATATGAAAATATTTTCCTTAATATTTATATTTTGTACGCTCTTCAGTGAGGGCCTGTATGCATCGGATAAAGAAGATAAGATCATTTCACTGATCAGGGATAATTATGTCCAGATCAATTCAAATATCGGCAAATTCAGGCTGGTAACAAAGGAGTTTTCCGGAGAATCAACTGAAGGGGGAAGTGCTGAGATCTATTATAAGGATAAAACCGCTGTTAAAATAGTTATTACCTATTATGGAGAAATGGGAAAGTCAATTGAAGAGTACTATTTTAGTGAAGAAAAACTGATATTTGTTTTTGTCAGGGATTATCAGTACAACAGGCCGATCTATTTTGACGCCCAATATGCTTCTGAAAATAATGATGAAGCATTTGACATTGAGAAAAGCAAAGTATTAGAGAGCAGGTATTATTTCCATAATGAGGGATTGATCCGCTGGATAGATGAAGATAAAAAGAAAATGAATAAGAAGACGGAGAAGTTCATCCAAAAAGAGAAGAGTATTAAAGAAGAAATGAAAAGGATCCGGGAAATGATCAAATAAAGCACAGGATGGTGTAAAGAGAAGGATATTTATGGAAGATAAAAAAGAGACGGCAAAACAGGTTTTTCAGAATGGATTCAACTGTGCACAGGCTGTGCTGGTGAGTTTTTCTTCTGAACTGGGGATTGACAGGGAGACTGCTTTACGCATCTCTTCGGGATTCGGGGCAGGAATGGGGCGTCTGCAGAATACCTGCGGAGCTGTAGCCGGCGCCTATATGGTGATAGGATATTTGCACGGGAAATTCAAGGAAGATGATTATGAGTCCAGGGAAAAGGCTTATTCCCTGATCCGGAGTTTTACCAGGGATTTTAATCGGATACACAGATCCGATAATTGCTCCATACTGCTGGACTGTGATCTGAATACGGAAGAAGGTGCAGCTGAATTTAAGGAAAAAAACTATCATGAAACCAGATGTTTGAAATATGTTCAGGATGCCGTGCAGTTACTGGAAGAAAAATATATAAAATGCTGACAGGATTACATGTAAGAAGATGAAGATGCTTTTTATAACTCGTATGGTTCTGTTTTTAGTTCTCTTGTTCCTGACAGCAGTCCATTGTAATAGGGAAGATCAGGCAGATGATCAGCTTAAAAAAGTGGTTCTTTGTGACAAGGATGTTCATTTTCAGACGAATATCTCATATGGGAAGCAAAGGCAATATATACTTTCAATTGAACGGAAGACTATTGAGATGCCCATATATGACGGTCTCTCCGGATATAACCTGTTTCTGATAAGAAAGTATACAAAGGACTTACCTCATCAAAAACGGGATGAGTATACTGAAATTATTAAAGGTCAATATCGGCTCATGGCTTACAATGACAGGAATAAGAGGCTATATGCATTCAGGATCTTTCAGGACGGTGCTGTTTTCAGTATAAGGAATATCAATGTCATAGACATAAAAAGAAAAAGCATAAGTGAAATCGGGCCTGTCGGATCTTTTCAATATGCCTCAGTTGATCCTGCAGGAGAGAAGTGCCTTCTGGTCAATGACCGGATAACAGTGGTCGATCTTATATCAGGGTCTCACTATGCATTGAATACCCGGGTAGAAGAGAACGCCGCGAACCCCTGGATCAAAAACAGGGTAGGCGGCGGGTATAATTTAAGCGGGGAGTATATGAATATTTCATGGGAGAATAAAAAAAATGCTTTATTGACCGTTAAAAATGCGGAGGGAGTACCGGAAAAAAAAATTAAAATTATACTGGAATAGGTTTTTAATAATAGTAATTTAGGTGAATAATACCGGAGGTTCGAAACGCCATGAATGAAATACTGGTTTGGATCTATTTTATTAATGCTGTATTTTTGATCAATCATGAGATCGATTCTGCTTATTGGGAGGAATGGGAATTGTTTAAACTGCCCGGCGGTATTTCCGGATTTCTGATAATACATTTCCCTCTTCTTTTTTTAATTCTCTTCGGATTTATGCAGGTGTATGATTATACCTTTATGGGATTGATCTTCTCCCTGATTTTAAGTTTAAGCGGTCTATTCGCTTTTATGATCCATTTCTTCTTCATTAAAAAAGGAAGAAAAGAGTTTAATGTCCCGATCTCACGGTTCATTCTCTATTCTATTCTGGTCTTATCTGTTATTCAGCTGGGAATAACTCTGTGGTTATTATTTTAATAATAAATTAGCCACGGAATAACACAGAAGCACACAGAATGAAATGAATAACCATTTATTATAACTTTTTAAATTTTTAAAAGAAAATTAATAAATATTTATTTTTTCCGTATATTTCTGTGAATTTCTGTCCCCTACGGGGAGGCTTCGCACTGGCTTCTTTATTTTTTTCTCTGTGATCTCTGTTTTCTCCTCTGCCCCGTGGAATTTATCTCTGAGAAATTCCCGGGATTTTGGCCCTTGAAATTTTTCGTCTGAAATTTCAAGGGAGCCCTCTGTGGTTATTTATTTATCAATAATAATTGGTTTATCAATTTGAGGGTATTTATACAAAATTATTAAACATTTTTATTGCTTTTTAATTTTTAAGATATTATATTTACCTGATAAAAGCAAAAGTTCATTTCATATCATTACATGAAATGGCTGGAAAATTTTTCATATGATGGTTGAGATCATCATTGCCTGATTGATTGTGCTGGGACAAATGTGTGGAATTCTCTCTAAGTTTCATTGTATTGTCAGTAGGGGGCAAAATTGCTTATCTTGCATCTTTCCTCCAAAAGACATTCTTGGACAGAAGGAGAAAATATAGTTAAGGAGGTCTTGAATGCAAGGTAGCAAACTTTATGTAGGTAATCTGGACTATGCTGTTACAAGTGAACAGTTAGATGAATTGTTTGGAAAATTTGGAGAAGTAAAAGAAGTAAATATTATTGAAGGTAAAGGATTCGGCTTTGTTGAAATGGGTGACCAGGTACAGGCTGAAAAAGCTAAAGAAGAATTGAATGGTACTGATTTCAACGGACGGACAATGAGAGTTGATGAAGCGCGTCCGCCAAAGAAGAAACCGAGAAGAGATTTTGGCCGATTCTAAAATTTAATTAAATTATTTATTTTTTAAAATATTTTCCAGCCATTTTATGTAGTAAGTAATACATGCTTACCTTTCTTTGATTTTTTTAGTCACTAAAAAGGGATCTTGAAAAGAGATCTTTTTACTGAATCCTTTTATTAAGGCTTCCCTTACCGCCTCTTTCCCCGGATTTTTTTTTATAAGACTATTAGATAATTCAAAGGTTTTCTTGATCTTGAAATATTTAAAATAATCAGGATCGTTCTGCAGAGGGATGCTTCCCTGTATCAGGACTCCATTTTTAGTAAAGTATTGTGCGATCCCGGTTAATTTACCGGACTGATCATCCAGTATTTCATATTGCGCTGCAGATTGAAAACAGATGCTCTTCTCCTGATATCTGTTCGGTTTAAGATTAATATGAGATCCTATTTTCAACAAGGTAAAGGCTTCTTTGAGCCGGTCAGCTGTAAAGAGAAATGTGTTTTTGAAGTTGAATTCCTTCAGAGATTCAGGTGCGATCACCAGGGAGAAAGTTATTTCCCTGAAATGAAGGATAGCCCTTCCTCCGGTCGGTCTTTTAACCAGGTCTATCCTGTCTTTTTTACAGAGCGACTTGTTGATCTTCTCATCTATCTTTTGAAATTTCCCGTAAGTTATGGTCGGATTCTCCCACTCATAGATCCTCAGGGCATTGGAGATTTTTTTTTGTTCCAGCAGCTGGAACAGCCATAAGTCAAATTCCATGTTGAATTTTCCACTATGCGGGATAGTATCGTTGAAAAGAATAAAATGATTATTTTTTATAATGTAAGAAGAGTTCATTGATCCTTGTTATCTTTCTTTCCTTTAAAAGATCGCCATATTCGAGTTTGATCCGGTTAAAGGAGATGCTCCTTTCTGTGAAATATTTATGAAGAATTTCGTTCAAAGAGATCGTTGCCGGCAAATCCCTTGTAACTGTATTTTTTAATTTTTCATTATCAAAGATAATGGGGGGGATGTCGTGATCATTAAGAAATTCTAATAAAGCGGAGTATAATGAGGTGTGTTCTCTGTAAATATCAGGATAGATGGTTAAAAGATCTTTATCAAGAGTAAACAGAGAATATTCGATCATTACTTTGATCGGGGTTTTTATATACCTGTAAAGATCCAGCATGTCCGGTATCAGCATCCTTACACATCCTCCGGACACTGCTTCACCGATCTTCCAGTCTTCTGTTGTAGAATGAATGACGTATGCATCGGACTGATTTACCGTCATAAACAGGCCGAACATCTGGTCATACGGGATCTGGAATTTTTTTCCGTCCCTGTCATGCCCGAATTTGATCGTTCCCCCGGTGTTCGTGCCGAATTTATATTTGAACTTTACAGGTCCTTTTGTATAGATGATCCCCTCTCCTGCGGGTGTTTTAGTATGGGGTTTCCCCACTGCAACGGGATACTGCTTTAATAGAGTATACTCATCTTTTTTTTCATTATAGCCGTATAAGTATAATACATTTTCAGGTATTTTTACTTTGACCAAAAGAGAAGTGTTTATCTTTTTAAGAAAGTATTTTTTAAAATCCTTTATTTTTGGTATAAAGACAAGGTCTTCAATGTCATCAATATTTTTTTCAATTGTTATTACATTCTTTTCTTTGATATTGTTACGGATAAAGAATTCTTTGATAAAGGAGTAACTTGATTTGTTTACCAGAAGTATCAAAGAGATTACGGTCAAAAACAGGATCGTGGAAATAGTAAAGATTCTTCTCATGTTCTCATTATCGGCTAAGTACCGGTATAACTGAATATATTCATCTTCAAGAGGACAGGTCATGTATTGTATAAAGATACGCGCATCAAGCGATTTTTAGAGAAAACCATTCTCTAATATAGGAATATTCTGGAAATCAAATTCATACTGTTTATATTAAATCTCAATTATACATTATTAAGGAAAGGAAAAAATGAAAATTATAATCGTTGGTGCTCAGTATATCGGCAGTATATCAGGAGGTGGGGGTGTCCATGTGGTTGAGCTGACCAGGGAACTGGGAAAACTTGGACATGAGGTGCTCGTGTTGTCCATGGGACTGGGTGATAATAAGAAGGAAGAAGAGATCGTACTTGAAGATCCTTATAATCCGGATAAAAAGAGAAGGAAAGCATTAATAAAGGTTGTTCGCTTCTGGACAAGTGACTCTGCCGGGATAAGATCCCCTTTTGAAGGGACCAAACAGCAGGAGATAGACAGACTGCTTGAGTTTAAGGAGAAAGTCCTTGAATACCTTGTTCAAATGAATGGGAAAGATGTAGTACACCTTCATGGTCATTTTGTCATTCCTGCTATGGCAAAGGAATTGAAGGAACGGACCAATTACAGGATCGTAAACTCTATTCACACATTTGAAAGTATTTCCGAGATGAAGAAAGGGGCCGACGGTGCGGGTGAAAAATTTATCAAGATCATGCAGGATATGGAAGAGCAGGCTGTCATACATTCAGATTGCCTGATCTGCCGGAGCCGGGAAGTAAAAGAGCAGATCTCCAGACTCTTTCCGGATGCCGTAAAGAAAACCAGGATCGCTGTTATCTCCAGCGGAGTATCATCCGTATTTATTCATCATCCCGGATCCTCCCCGCAGGAGCTGGATCAGGTGAAAAAGAAGTATAATATCACCGGGGAGTTGATCCTGAACATTAACAGGATCGATCCTTCAAAAGGTATTGAGAACCTGATAAGCGCCTACCCAAGGGTCTATGATCATTTGAGGAAACATGAAGCTGAAGATCATAAACTCTCATTAGTGATAGCGGGGATGATCGAAGAAAAGAATAAATGGTATTATGAAAAACTTGTCAGACTGATAGAAGGCATAAAAGATCCTCAAATACGGCAGAGTATCTCCATCCATCAGAATATTTCTGAGAAGGATAAACTGAACTTATTCGATCTTGCACGGATCTTTGTCCTGTCTTCTCTGCTTGAGCCTTTTGGTATTACTATTGTGGAAGCCCTTGCAAAGGATATACCGGTCGTCTCTTCCGGGGTTGAGGGACCGAAAGATATTATGGAGCTTTCCCGCATTAAAACTCCCTTCTCTGAGGCATTGGGGGGGATTCTTGTAAATTATGATGATCCCGGCCGGCGTGCCGATAATTTTTTCGAAGCATTGAAATATACATTTGACAATTATAGTAAAGTAAAAAAGAGCGTTGGGAAAGGAAAGAAGAAAACATTAAAAAAGTATGCATGGGAATCGCTCGTAAAAGAGAAATTGAGGATTTATAAAAGTGTCTGATTTTTTTTACTTGATTTATAATATAAATTTATTTTATTACAGTTATGAAAAATTTGGGCTTAGATTTTTTCTTTAATAATGAATATTTTGTAATCGATTTTGAGAATACAGGCGGATCTTTAGATAAAGGACATAAGATCACCGGAGTTGGGGTTTGCATTGTTCAGCCTCAAAAAAATAAATTCCAGGTCAGCCAGAAGTTCTCCACGCTCGTGAACCCGGAAAGAGAGATTTCCACTTTTATTGAAAATCTGATAGGAATAAAATCAGATGAAGTGAATAATTCAAATTATCCGAAAATTGATGAGGTCTTTAATACTTTAGAAGGATTATACGGCAACACGCGGATATTTGCTGCTCATGCTGTTAAAGTGGACTATACCATGTATGATTACCTTTATTTTCAAAAATACAAGACCCACTTAAAGGCCGTAGCGTTGGATACACTTAAGCTGGCCAAGAAGATCCTGGAAATAAAAAAAGCGAACATCGGGAGAGTTGCGGAACTCTTCAATATCAACTCGGGATCCCATCACCAGCCGGATTTTGATGCATATGTAGCATCCGTGATCCTGATGGAGTCGCTGGCTCAGCTTAAAAAGAATCATAAACTTTTAGATGACTTTAAAGAATGCCTGAGTGAGTTTAAATGAATAAACTATTAAATATACATTGACAACCAAAATCCACTAACTATAATTATATAAAATTTTTTTATGGATCAGATCTATTATGACTAAAAGAGTATTAATTACAGGCGGCGCCGGATTTATCGGCTCCCATTTATGCCGGTATTTTTTAGAAAAAGGGTATAATGTTATTGCCCTTGATAATTTTATAACCGGAAAAAAAGAGAATATCAAGTCGCTTTTAAATCACAAGCAGTTTACCTTTATCAAACATGATATTACCAAACCCATTAAATTTAAAGACAGGATCAATTATATCCTGCACTTTGCCTCCCCGGCCAGCCCCATTGATTATCTTCAATATCCTATCCAGACCCTGAAGGTCGGAGCCCTTGGCACCTATATATGCCTGGGTGTAGCCTTGAGCCATAAGGCGCGCATGCTCCTGGCATCCACATCTGAAGTATATGGTGACCCCCTGGTACATCCGCAACCGGAATCATACTGGGGCCATGTTAATCCTATCGGGCCCAGAGGTGTTTATGATGAAGCGAAGCGGTATGCCGAGGCGATCACAATGGCCTACCAGCGCTATCATAAAGTAGATACGCGTATCGTTAGAATATTCAATACTTATGGCGAAAGAATGCGTCTGAATGACGGACGTGCCGTTCCCAACTTTATTTATCAGGCACTCCATAATAAGGCGATCACGGTTTACGGTAAAGGTGATCAGACCCGGAGTTTCTGTTATGTAAGTGACCTGGTGGAAGGGATCTATTCCCTTTTGCTTTCCAATATCAAGACCCCGGTTAATATCGGTAATCCTTTTGAAATGAGTATCCTTGAATTCGCAAAAAAGATCAAAGAAATGACTTCCAGTAAAAGCAGGATCATCTTCAAGGACCTGCCGTTGGATGATCCAAAAATACGGAAACCGGATATCAGCCTGGCTAAAAAGAAGCTGAATTGGAAACCCGTCGTTTCTTTTGAAACAGGGCTCACAAGGACCATCGACTGGTTCCGTAACAGTATTTAATGTTCACAGATAAAAAGTTGAAAACGGATATAAATAGTATTACATTTACTATAGTTTTAATCTTTTTTCGCATATGAAAATAAGAGTGATCATTATTATATTTCTTCTTATTCCATTGATCCAATGCGCATCCGATACCATGTACACAAATAAGGATGTACAAAAACCAAGCGAAACAATAAAGACTTCGGATATTCACGCGGGATTGGAAGGTGATTTCCTTTTTTATGTCTCAAATGATAATTCAGCCGGGGATGTCTGGTTATATAATTTAAATTCGAACAATAAATGGCAGATCACGCGCACAGGGGAAGAAGACCTCCGGATCATCTCTTTTTCTCCTTCATATAAGTTCATGATCTATCACACGGAAAAAGAAAAAAATGTGATCTACAATATTGGATCAGGTGATGAGATGGATTTTTATTCATCTTACAATCAGGAGTATAAATTTTCACCTTTTAATGATGTCTGCTGGAATGATGCGCAGTCCTTTTATTTTTTATCCAGCACCAACAATTTGAGTACAAACATTTTCTTCGCTGAATTGAATAAAGACGAAGAATGGGTCTTCAATAAACTTGATCTTGCCAGGGTCATACCGGGTATTCAAAATGAAAATATTTATTCCATGGCCCTCTCCTATAATAAGGAGCTGCTGGCCTATATTGCCAGGGACCCGGTGGGACAGATGTATATTTATATTTATAATTTAAAACAGGAGCAAAATAATAAATTAACCCCGGTCCGTCAGAAGAGCGAGCTGGTCTGGTCTGAAAATAATAAAAATATATATTTTTATGATGATATGACCATATACAGTATAAATTTTCAGGGTGCAAAGGAACTGGCTGTCTCAAGCAGTAAAAAGATATACAGGATGAAGTATCATCCTGACAGTAAATTTAAATTTTTATACATTTTAAATTCCGATAATTATTTTTTTTTATATGTTAAGAATGTCGATTATATGGGAGCAGGGGATTTCTATTGCAATGTAATGAACTTGAATGATTTCTGCAAGGTCAAGGGATCTGACCTCCTTTTTTATGATAATACAGGGAACGAGATCTATTATTTTAATACCAAAACTTCAGAGATCAGGAAAATTATAGATCATGCTTCTTTATATAAATTAACCCCTTGATGCAGTCAGCGAAGCAATGAAACAGAGACCCACCTTTCTTTTGATCAACCCGTGGATATATGATTTTGCAGCTTTTGACCTCTATTTTAAACCTCTTGGGCTTTTATCTCTTGCCGGGAATCTAAAAAAAAGCGGATGCGAAATATTATTTCTTGATTGTATGGACAGGCTGGATGAGTATTTTATTAAGCAGGGTTTTATAAAGAATCAGCAATACGGGACAGGAAAGTTCTATTATGAGGTCATTGACACACCGGAAATCTTAAAGTTTTTCCCGAGACGGTATAAACGGTACGGCCTTCCTTATGATGAGGTTCGAAAGCGGTTCCTGGAACTTTCGAGACGAAAGATCGACGGAATACTCATGACGTCTGTTATGAACTACTGGTACCCGGGTGTCTTTGATATGATCAGGCTCGTAAAAGAAGTCTTTACGGATACCCCCGTGTTTTTGGGGGGTATTTATGCTACTCTTTTAACTGACCACGCAGAAAAATACTCCGGCGCAGATCATGTTATCCCGGGATCTGATATGTATTCCATAATAAATGAAATATTTTCAAAGACCGGGCAACCGCACGTTTCTTTTGAACATTTAAAAGTCTACAAAAATCAAGAGGAACCCCTTTTTGATGTATATCCTTCCTTAGGGTATCTCGTCGCACAGCTGTCCAGCGGGTGCCCCTTCCACTGTACGTATTGTGCGTCAGATCTCCTTTGTAAAAAGTTTCAGTTCAAAGATATTTCAAAGGTTGTGCAGAACCTGAAACAATATATTAAAAAATATAATATAGAAAACATAGCTTTTTATGATGATGCCCTTCTGTATGATTTTAATAAGAGTCTTAAAGAGTTTCTGCTCTCTTTTCAAGGTGTTCCGTTAAATTATCATACTCCCAACGGCCTGCATTTGAAGTTCATTACGCCTGAAACAGCAGAATATCTGTACCGCTATAATTTTAAGATGCTCCGGCTGAGTCTCGAGACATCCGATCCTGAAAGACAGCGTTCTACCGGCAGTAAAACTACTAACAATGATTTTATCAGGGCTGTAAAAAATTTACAGCAGGCCGGATATTCAAAAGAGGATCTTCAGGTTTACATCCTGTTCGGCCTTCCCGATCAGGATAAGAGAGAAGTGACAGATACTATCTCTTTTATTAAGGATCACGGGGCCACTGCGAAAATTGTTGAATACTCTCTGATACCGGGGACAAGGGACTATCAAAAGTATTTCCAGAATAAAGTGATCGATCCCTTGCTGGAAAATAATTCAGTGTTTTATTTAAAGTATACTTCATTAACCACAGATGATCTGTTAGATCTGCGTATCCTCGCCGGAAAGTAAGAATCACCTGAAAATGCATCTTTTTGCATATATACTGCAGGGTACTGCTGATGTATAAAATTTATACTTATCTTTTTCTTTATTTAAATCGGTCTGTCGAGCTGAAATTTATATAATTCTATAATTTTTATAACTGTTGATATAGATCAAATTAGATATATTTATTTTCTTCATCATATATGTGATTCTGGCACAGATTATGCTATATAAGTAATAGGAGAATATGGTGAAACAACAGCAAACAGTTAGAAATGTTAAAGATAATTATTCTTACTATATTAAGAATATTAACTATTATCCTTTACTTGATTTTGAGCAGGAACAGAAACTGGCAAGAAAGATACATGGTGGGGATAAGGGAGCCCGAGATGCTCTCATAAATTCAAATTTAAAACTTGTGATCAAAATTGCCATGCAGTATTACCGGCCGCAGTACAATCTGATGGACCTGATCCAGGAAGGTAATATCGGACTGATCATAGCAGTGGATAAATTTGATCACAGAAAAAAATTGCGCTTCAGTACATATTCATCCTGGTGGATCAAACATTACATTTCCAGAAGTATTCTGAAAAGGGAATTACATGTTAATCTGCCGTTGCGAAAAGGAGAACTCCTCTTCAAGATGGAAAGAGCGATCTGTGAACTTTTTAAAAAGTATTCAAGGCTTCCCAACATTGATGAGCTTGAAGATGAATTGAGAGTAAAAGCATCGACCATTAAAGATATCCTTGAGTACATCTTTCCTGTCCTTTCACTTGACTGTATGATCAAGCCTGACAGTGAAATGAGCTTAATGGATATGATAAGCTCGCCTGAATATCAGCCGGAAGACATGGTCATGCGTAATGATCTGTATGAATATGAATTGAGCATCCTGAGTACACTGGTAAAGCGTGAAGCCGAAGTCCTGAAGTATCGATATGGTTTTTATGACGGAAAGAAGTTAAGCCTTAAAGCAGTAGCAAAAATTTTTAAAGTCTCTCCTGAAGCTATCAGACAGACAGAACTGAGAGCTTTGAACAGGATAAGGATTCGTTACAGGGAATTAAAAGATTATCTGGTTAATTAGTTGCCCAAATACCCCCCTTTTTTTAGGTGTGTTCGCTGGAATAGGCGCCCCTCCTGCCTATTCCAGTGAATATTTTTTTATCTTCATAATTATTATTTGAAACTCCAAATAAAAAGAGTACATTCTAATGCATGAAACTTAAAAAGTCAGTAAGACATCGGTTAGAATTTGCTCTTCTTGTTCTGTGCACCTGTGTGTTCAGGCTGATCCCGTTCAGGGTCAATTTGACGATAGCAGGTGTATTAGGTGGCCTGCTTTTTCATCTTAACAGGAAGCATCGGGAGCGCGCTTTATACAATCTCACTCAAGCTTTCCCTAAAAAGAAAAAGATGGAACTTCTGTATATCCTGAGAGAAGTCTATATCAACCTTTGCAAAGTATATATTGAATTTTTATATTTACCGTTATTACGTAAGAGCTATTTTAAGAAGAATGTCAGTGTGAAAGGAGTTGAGAACCTGGATAAGGCGTTAAAAAAGAAGAAGGGGATCATTGCCGTTACCGGCCATATTGACAACTGGGAACTTTTAGGGGCTATCATGATTCAGACCGGGTATCCCCTGGATGCCTTGTACCATCCCATGAGGAATCCCTATTCCGACAGGTTTATCAACCGTATCAGGGAAAAAGCAGGTATAGGATTGATCGATATGAACCGTGCCTTAAGGCCCTGCTTAAAGGCGTTAAAAAAGAATCATTTACTGGGCCTCATAGCGGACCAGGACGCAGGCCGTGACGGAGTATTTGTGGATTTCTTTAAACGCCCCGCTTCCACAGCTATTGGCCCGGCATTCTTCAGCATAAAAACAAGAGCACCCATGCTCCTGTTCACGCTGATCAGGGAGAAAGATGATACCCATACCCTTCATATCAGTAAAGAACTGAAGGTAAGGGTAACCGGCAATACGGAGAAAGATATCTATTATAATACAAAGCTGTGGTCGGATGAGTTTGAAAAATGGGTGAGGAAGTATCCTGCACAATGGTTCTGGGTCCACAGGAAGTGGCACACGAAAAAAAATCTATAAGCTGTTAAGCATGGAATAAATACAGGAATGAAAAAAGTTTTAATTATTCGGTTCAGTTCTTTAGGTGATGTGGTACTTGTACATCCGGTCATAAAGAAGCTGCATGATAAAGGATACACAGTAGATCTGTTAACTAAAAAGAAGTATAAAGAAATATTTCAATATAACCCGTACGTGAATACTGTATTCTGCCTCGAGGAACACAGGAACCTCCTGTCCCTGGCCATAGCCCTTAAAAAAGAGAAGTATTTCAGGGTACTGGATCTTCATAAAAATTTGCGGTCCGCTTTTATTAAACTATTCTTCTTCTTGAAGAGTGTTACCTATAAGAAATTCAGAATGAGGCGGATGCTGCTGGTACGGTTCAAGATCAACCTGCTGAAAAATAATTCCGTGATCCGTAATTATATGAATGTTTTAAAGAAACTGGATGTCCCGTTCAATGAGAAAGACTTTTCGTACAGGGTTTTTTTTAAAGCGGATAAAAAGAGTAAATATAAAACAGGGAAAAGATCAATTGTGGCGGCGCCTTTTGCCAGGCATTTCACCAAGGAATGGGCCAATTATAAAGAGCTCCTGGAAAAGCTGCAGAAAAGGAATCATATTTTTATTATCGGTGAAAAAAAGGATCACAGGCGAGCGGATGAATTCAATCTGACAAATGCAACAAATTTATGCGGTAAATTAAATTTCAATGAGGTCCTTGTCCTGATCGATAAAAGTTTACTTCTGATCACAAATGATTCCGGCATCATGCATCTGGGCGCAGGGACGGATACACCGATAATAACAGTGTTTGGAAGTACCGTAAAAGAATTCGGGTTCTTTTTGCCCGGGAATAAAATGGTATTAATGGAGAACAGGGGGCTCAAATGCCGGCCCTGTCATTATCATGGATTGAAAAGGTGCCCAAAGGGACATTTTCTCTGCATGAGGCAGATCAGTGTTGAGGGAGTATTAAAAAATGTCAGTAAGTTCATCTAAATTTAATATCCTGATCCTGATCAATGTTCGCTGGTGGAATGCAACGGCTTTTTATGCCCTGAATATCGCTCGCCTCTTTAAGAAGAACGGACATAAAGTGATCATAGGATGCAACAGGGATTATCCGGCTTTTAAAAGAGCAGAGGGCTGGGGCCTTGAGACGGTTCCCCTTGATTTTTACGGATATAATATCTTCAGGCTCATCAGGGACCTGGTTCGGATGATCAGGCTTATCCGCAGGGAAAAGATACAGTTCATCAATTCACACCGGAGTGAAGACCATACCTTTGCCCTGATCGCGAAATGGTTCACAAAAGTAAAACTGATCATTACCCGTGGAGACCGGCGCCGGATATCAAATAATATGTTTTCAAAGATGCGGTATTCATTCTCTGATGCTGTGGTCCTGACCTGTGGATCCATAAGGGAACAGAACAGAAAAGTCTTTGGTCCGATAATAGAAAAAGTTCATGTGATCTACGGAAGCGTGGATGAGGAACATTTTTCCATTGAAGGTACGCAGAAGTCCACTGCGCAAAAATACAGGATAAATTTGAAGAAGAAGATCATCGGTATCGTAGGCAGGCTGGATGATGTGAAAGACCAGTATACGTTCGTGAATGCGGCATCCATCGTGGCAAGAAAAGTCAAGGATGCTTTCTTTATCATTGCCGGTAAAGAAGAACGGATCAAAGTTAAAGATCTGAAGAGGGTGATCCATGAGCTCGATATGCAGGAACATATTCTGATCCTGCCCCGTATCTCGGATATTGCCGATCTGATGAACCTTTTTGATATTGGTATTGTTACTTCGGTCGGATCTGAGACCATCAGCCGTGTGCTTCTGGAGTACATGTATCTGGGAAAACCCGTCATCGGAACCCATATTAATGCGATAGGGGAGATCATACAGTCCGGAAAGAACGGGGAGCTCTTCGATCCCCGGGATTATCACGGTTTGGCAGAGAAGATGCTCTTTCTTCTGAAGAAAGAACGGCTGAGGAAGAAGTACTCGAAAAATTCTTTAGATCTGTACAAACAGGAATATTCAGAAGAAGTTTTCTTCCAAAAATATCTGGAAGTTATGGAGGGTATAATTCATGAGTAAGATCAAAATAGCTATCAGGATCCCGAACTGGATAGGTGATGCCGTAATGAGCATCCCGTTTGTCGCTCTTGCCAGGCGGCTCTTTGAAAATGAAGAGATCTGTCTGGTCATGCGGGAAAAGGTCAGGGATGTTTTTATTAACAATAAAGATCATGATAAAATTATTATTCTAAATGATAAAAAGATCGGAATAATTCGAGCCGGCCTCTCGCTTCGGAAGTATAAATTTGATATCTATTTCAATTTGCCTGAATCCGCTTCTTCCGTCCTGATAAGTTATTTAAGCGATGCTAAGGTCAGGATCGGATATTCGAAAGGGATCCATAAGGTGCTCTTGAATCGAAGATTGCAAACTCCCGGTACCGGGGGACGAAGCGAGCACAGGTCCTTTACATACTGTAAACTACTGGGTCTCTTTTTTGATGAACTGGATGGATTCTCACTTGATCACCTTCAAAAGGAGTATCAAAAACAGAGCCAGGTCGACCTCTTTTTAACCGGAGCGGAGATAAAAAAGGGAAGGGAAATAATAAAGAAGTATAAGATGAAGGGAAAGATAATCGGGCTCAACCCCAACTCCAGTGCGCCTTCCAGGAGGTGGCTGAAGGATAGGTTTGTATCCCTTGCTGACAGACTGATCAAAGATCAGAAAGCAACCGTGGTTTTTTTCGGGAGCAGGGATGAGAAGGAGGCTGTCAGCTCTATTACCTCTTTAATGAAGGAGAAGCCCATAGACCTGTCAGGAAAGATCAGCCTGAGGGAATACATGGCCGTACTGAAGCTGATCGATCTTTTTATAACTTCTGACAGCGGTCCCATGCACCTGGCTAACTCAGTCGGGACAGATGTGATCGCTCTTGAGGGGCCTGCGGATATAGAAGAGACAGGTATGCTTAACCGGAAAGGGAAGAGGGTATATATAGTGAAAGAACGCTTCTGCCTTCCCTGTGTGAAGAATATCTGCAGGTATGACATAGAGTGCATGAAAGAGATCACCGTGGATGATGTGATAAAGCAGGCTAAAAAAGTTCTCTAATGACAGGGGACTAAAGGAAAACAAGAGGAGTCTTTAAATGAAGAGGATAGAGTTTTATAAGCATAATATCGGTGGCAAAGAGATCCGGGACCTGAAGAAGGTCCTGAAATCCATTTTTCTTTCCACGGGACCAGCTACAAAAGAGTTTGAAAGGAAATTCGCAGAATATTTGAATGTAAAACATGTT
>Ga0180007_10003443_pt1 | contig 17611 bp, 14 predicted proteins | sample MM_PC_MetaG_FD_121122 | JGI IMG/M metagenome (GOLD analysis project Ga0180007, IMG submission 121122) | Groundwater microbial communities from the Aspo Hard Rock Laboratory (HRL) deep subsurface site, Sweden - MM_PC_MetaG | ecosystem: Environmental > Aquatic > Deep subsurface > Groundwater... | reverse complement strand
CTCCCCCAATAAAAGATATCCGATCAAAACATTGATCATGGGATTGATATAATACCCCAGACTGGTCTCCACCACCCGGCCCGAGTTCACAGCCCAGATATAGACAAACCAGTTTGCCCCGATCAGCAGACCGCTTAAGATAAGGCCCTTTAATTTTCCGGGTGTCTTGACCAGATCGCCCACCTCTTCCCATCTTTTCTGCAGGCAGATAATCAAGCCCAAAAAAATGCAGGACCAGACAATCCGGTGGCAAAGAATCTCAAAGGGACCGACCGCCTGCAGCTGTTTCCAATAGGCCGGCAGAAATCCCCATGCCGTAAACGCAGCCAACCCGAACAGGACACCGCCAAATTTTTGACTCATGTCTTCTCCCATGGCAAAAACATAAGTGTACCAGCAAAGCGCATATTGGCAATCAAAAAATGTGTTGCCCATAAAAAATACCAGGGTCCCTTATTTTAAAAATTCAGATATGCCCTTGTCTTTGAGAAGGCTGTTCATAATCCGTTGCTGATAGAACGCCTTTTCCTTCAGGCCTGCAAAAGAGGCTGGAAAATAGAGCAATAGGAGGGTTGCCTTATTCTCCTGGAGGTCCATATCATTCAACACAACGGCAAAGCGCTCCTGGTCGGACAAAACCGTATTGTCCACCAGGGGAAAATCAAAAAAGCCAACCCAGAATTCCTTTGTTTCCGTTTTTTTACCCGATGGATCTGCTTTGCACTCTTTACGGGTTTTTTTTGTGACCACCTTGACCCTTACATTGTTCCAATTGGGAAATGAATGGTTGACCGAAAGGGTGAAGTCTCTTTCGGCCTTTCCATTGGGCAGGGACAAAAATTTTTTAAATGTCTGGCCTTTTTTATCGCAATCGGCACCGGAAAAAGCCGCGTTGGGTTTTTGGTTCTGGCAGGTCTGGTCCAGCTTGACCTCAATTTCATAGCAGGCCTCAACACCGCTCAAGCTCTCCATTTGTTTGCTTGTAATCCGCCTGGCGATTTGAATCAGTTCGTATTTTTTTCTCTCTTTTAAATCGTCTGTGTATTGTTCCCAGGAAAGGATTTTTGTTTGTTTGTCCTGTCTTTTGTTTCGGTCCTGGGCCCGTTTCCATGACGTGAACAAATTCGCCGAACACGCGGCTTTAGTGTCTGTTTTTTCCGGTTGCAACGGCAAAGGTTCTTCCAACTGGGGGACTTCCCTGACAATGTCCAGAAGCACATATAAAAACAATGGCCGGATATCAAGGGTTTCATGAAAATTCCGGGAGATCAGGTCCAGATACAAAAGGTTTTTGTTGATGCGCTCAATTGCGCAGTTTTTATCCGATTCCCCAGGCGACTCTCTTTTGACACCCGGCTGATCATCTCTCAAAAAAGAAGAAAGAATCTGTTGAAACATGTCCTTGCGGACAGCATTTTCAGTATCTTCCTTTTTGCTTGTCAGCTCGGTGAAAAGTTTGATTCGATTTGAGGCTTCCTGCTGACGTTCTATGACACAGGAACCGACAGATCCTGTTAAGAACACGGCAATAGCCGTTGAAACCCCGGCGATGGAACGTGCCTTATCCCAAAAATCTTTTTTCCCAGGAGATGAATTGCCCATATCTCCCCTTCCGTTTTCCGGGTTTGCCTCATTCATCTTTCACGCCTCCTCTATACGGGTTTAACCAATTTAAATGGGATCATCTCCATTGTAATGGCCGCGACACAGATCAATTGAACAGGGAGGGTGGGTGTTGGAAACAGAAGTTTGAACCTGTTACTGGAGTAACGCCTTGATTCTTTGAACCGGAAAAAAATTCACCTTCATGCTGTCTGGTGTTCCATGAATATCAGAAAAAAACAATGGACCCCTGAAACACCCAATAACCAAAGTTCACACTTTTTTCAATCGGGGAAACCCTGATTTTTAGAAAAACAGAGGAGGACCCAAAAGACGGCCCGCTTAGATCAACACCACCTGGGGCAAGGCTTTTATAAAATTCTGGCGCAAGCTATAGGTATAGGCCCCCTGGGTGGGGATCAAAAGGATATCGCCGGGGGATATGGATTTGCCGAAATAGGCATAGCCCCATACATCATGGGGGGTGCACAGGGCGCCCAGGATATGGCAGGGTTTTTCCGTCAGGTCCGGAGCCGACAGGTTCAGTACCGGAAAATAATCGACCTCAAACCGTTCCCAGCCAACGGCATTGGTGCCGGCATCGGTGATAACCAGATCAGAGGCCTTTTTATCAACGACCTGGATGAGGATATGCATGCTCTCATGGCAGATCCAGCGTCCTGGTTCAAAGCAGATTTTGCAGTCAATAAGAGGGAGAATGTGTTCCTTAATACCGGCCCCGATCTCACGGGCAAAAACCTCAATGGGAAGGGCAGGTATTCTGTAATGGACAAGGGCATCCCTTTCACCGCCCGCGTTTTTCGGGTCATGTCCGGCACCCTCTTTTTGTGTGGGGTCTTCCAGCAGCCATTCCCCCTGGGAGGGCCAGAACCCGCCGCCGATATCAATAAAGGCAATCTGTGCCAGCACTGCTGGGGGCAGGGTTCTGAGCAGGCGGCCCAGCTGGATGATGAAGTCAACCTGGCGGGCGGGCGTCAGGTTCCAGGAAGAATGGAATTGAAGCCCCGTGAACACCAGGTTGGGAATCTGGGAAACCGCCCCAAAGAATGCCATCAGCTCTTCTGGCAATATACCGAATTTCCGCCAGAGGCCGCTGGGGTTATTGTTCAGGCGAACCCCGATTCTCAGGGTGTTCTGTTTTCCTTCCAGCACGTTTTTCAAACGTTCAAGCTCACCAAAACTGTCCACCAAAAGGACGATTTTCTCCTGGTTATGGATGGCCAGCAGCAATTCCGCGTCTGTTTTGCCCGGACCGCTGAAAATTATATCCCTGGCACCCAGGTCCAATGCGGTTTGCAGTTCGACCCCGCTGGAAACATCCAGCCCAAAGCCCTGTTCCAGCAGGAAACCCGAGATGGCAGGCAGATTATTGCTCTTCATTGCATAATAAAAGGAGGTCCTTGGCAGATTTTTCTCAAAACAGGCCCTGAATTGGTTTGCCTTTTGGCGAAGAACCTCGGGTTCCAGCACATACAGGGGGGAAGAATTTTGTTTGACCGCATCCAGAAACAGGTCTCGTCTGTCAAAATAGGAGGCGACAAAATCACACAAATCCTCCCGGGGAAACACAGAATCGTTGTCAGCCCTGTCCGTTTTTTTCTCGCTCATGCCGCTTCAATCTCAATGGAAATACGATTGGAAATCAATACACATTCGGTTTCAGGACAATTGTCCTTGCCCGGGCAAATGATCAGATGACCCAGGTACCAGGAGTCATAATCCTCGGGCGGCAGGGTGATCCCATGGCCCGGTTTTCGGATGATATGGATTTTTTTAATCCTGGGATCAAAGGCCAGCTGATCCGTATCAATTCCTTTCAGAATCCCGGCCCGGGGGGCATGGAGTCTAAAGCCGATACAGCTGGAAAACTGGTGACGGTCCACAAGCACAACCGGCTTTTTTGCGGCAAAATCAAGGGCTGCTTCCAGAATATCAAAATGTCCCGCCTCCCGTAACATAAACGGCAGACAATCGCCGCCGGGTCGGGGGGTCAGTTCAATCAGCACGGGTTGGTCCTCTTTCAGGATAAAATCCACCATGCAGATTCCCCTGTGGATTCCCAGCGTGCTTGCCGCCTGGAACAGCATTTTTTCAAGCCGGGCAACATCGAACCTGCCGGGCAAATCAGCGGTCAGAACATATCCCTGGATGGTGCCAAAGGGCTTGTCGCCGGGCTTAATTTTCCGGGTAAGCCGAATCACCGTGGCATGGCCATTTTCAACGATCAGATCGCAGCTGTACTCCGGCCCCTCGATCATTTCCTCTGCCAGCATCTCATGGCCCAGGGAAGACACTTTTTTAAACAGGGGATGGGAAGACTGCTTCTGCAGTCCCCTGGCCAGGATATCAAATGAGGCCTCACACTCTCCGGGTGTCTGGCACCGAAAAACAAGCTCACTGCCGCTGGCCGAAAAGGGTTTTAACACAATGCCCTTTCGGCCGGTTTCCTGGAAAAAAGCAAGCACCTCTTCGCGGGTATTCACGGGAAAAACCCTGGGACATGCAATTCCATGGGCCTGCCAGATCTGTTTGGAAACATATTTATCCCGGGCGTTGCAAATGGCCTCAACAGACGGATATGCCACCTTCTTCTCTCCGGCCAGGATGGATGCAAGCACCATGGATTCACAATCAAAACAGGCCACACCGATAATTTTCTGATCATACCGGTCAAGGTGGGCCTCCAGAGCACGCAAAACCGGATCTGCGTCTTCCAGACAGCACAAGATTTCTTCATCATGGGCAGGCACAGCTTCCTTGCCTGCCCTCCGGATAACGGGATCTGTCAGGAACAAAGCCTTCCCGGGAGCCGCCGCCCGGATCCAGTCAACATAATCGGTTGTGGTGCCCACAACAAGCACTTTGCCGGCCCTAGGCACAGGCGAGCACTCGTTCAAAGGCTGTTTTATTATAGCCATAGGCAGATTTATCGCAGTGCAGTTTATACAAAGGCCGGGGTATCAGGTGAAACCGCTCTTTCCAGTTAAAATCGCCACATAAAAAATCCACAGATTCCATGTGGTGACGGCAGGACCATTCCATGTGATGCAAGTTCATCCCTTTGGCAACCCCCGGAAACTCAGGGTTTGTACCACCGGCCAGCAGGGTATAGGTTTTATTGTACACCGCACCGATATCCACGGCAGCCGTTTTCCCATTGACAGATATTGTGGTAATTTTGAGCATTCCCCTTTGATGGAGGTAGGCAACCAGGCTTTCAAAGGCACTTAAAAACCGGGAATCGCTGAAATAGGAATTGGTTCCGAATGCATCCAGGTTCATCTGGAACAGGGTCACAATATCCCCCATTTGATCAAACTGAAAGACCATCTGCTGATCTTCCAGCCTGGACAATTCCGCCCTGATCTTTTTCCGAAATTTTCCTGTGAAAGACTGGAGATACGATTCATAGGAAAAACCGTACTCGCCCGGATAAAAAAGATACCCGGTCTCATCCGATGCGGCCATTCCATTTGACACCGACAATACATCGGGCGTCAGATAATTAAGATGCACAGACCCCGGGACAGAGTCCACCAGCATTTCCAGGATTTCCCGGGTGGGGGCAATGATCCGGTTCTGCTCCAGCCAGGTTTTTCCATGCCACGTCTCACCGGGGAACTGGACATATCGCTGGGCATCTTCATCATAGCTCAAAGCCAATAAGCCGATGGGCATATTGTTATTTTCCAAAGAATGGAAACTTAAGGGCCGTGAAAACCGATTGTGAAAACAGGATCTCACCTCCCACAAATCAAACAACCCCTTTTGGGGCCACATTTTTTCCCATAAAAACCGACAGACGTCCGGGTCCTCATATATGATCGTCTTCACCACGGCACCTATCGCCTAACACTTGCATGGAAAGGGGTAAAATATCTGACCACTTCGGGATAAGACTTGATGATATCACCTACAAAGGCGATACCCGACGCTTCTTTGGCCGGATCATTTTTTAAAGCAGTATTTTTGTTCATCTGTTTTTACCCCCATTTCAATTATTGAAGGATGTGTTTACCATTTTCTTCGGCTGTCCGGTTGGATTGTTTTCCCCGGTCTTTCTGACGCTTTTTTTTGCCTTTTTCATTCTCCCGGAATCCACCTTTTTTTTCCGAATCTCGGAATTTGGTCACCTTGGGCCGCGTCCGCGGGAATCTATTCTTGCTCTCAAATCCGTCATCGTCGATGTCTTCCTCAGTTTCAATGTTTGCTTCGATACTTTCCTCTTTTTCGATGCCTTCTTCTTCGATGTCTTCGATATCCATGCCGTCACCTATATGTAATCATATTTCCGACCCCTAGCAACTGTGTTGAGGGTCGGCATCTTTACTCCTGGTTTTTACAACTTAGCACACATCGTGCCATATAAATAATCTTTTTTTTTATTGTGGAAAAGGTCATAAATATAGGCAGTTAACAAATAGACTGGCCATGACCCCTCTGCTATAAAAGGTAATATAATACCGTTTTATATCAATGCGGTATTAAAGTACTGAAATTTTCCAAAACCATGCCAAAGCGTATGGAATTTATGGGGGAAAGATCCCATAAAAATGGAAAATTGCCTTGCATTATAACCTTTACGGGTATAGTTAACCTATAAACCATTGGATAAAAACGGTAACAATTAACCGAAAATGAATGGGGTCCCCATGCTGATCCGGGTAGCAACGGCAATCAAAGAAAAAAACATGCAGGTGTTTCTGGAAAAAAGACTATCGGATTTTGATATCCAGCTCAAGGTCTGCCACAGAACGGAAGATTCCTGGCAGGAGCTGGCCAGAAGCTGTGCCGATGTGGTCATTGTCAGCATCGGCCTTATCCCCGGTCCCTTTGAATCAAGCGTTGCCACCCTGAACAGTCTTCCTGAGAAACCCACCATTATTGTTTTAAATAACCGCAAACCATCGGAAGAATATGCCAATCTGCTGGCATCCGGGGCAGATGTGGTTCTGTATTCCGGAATTGCCTCGGAAAGCCTGGTCGAGGCCATAGAAAGCACCCTTGAAGCCCGGCGGCAATTCTACTACCTGGACCGGTTTGACCAGCGGGGACGCATCATCCCCAAACTTTCCGATTTTATTTCCAACAGCGAGGAAATGCAGCTTTTCCTAGAAGAGGTTCGGCAGATTGTGCCCAGCAGTTCAACCCTCTTATTGCTGGGTGAAACCGGCGTGGGGAAAGAGCACCTGTCCAGGGCCATTCATGCAGAAAGCCCGAGGAGCACAGGGCCTTTTATTGCCATCAATACAGCGGCCATTCCCGAACAACTCTTGGAAAGCGAGCTGTTCGGCCATGAGCAAGGGGCCTTTACCGGAGCGGTGCGGTCCAGGCGGGGGGCCTTTGAACTGGCCCACGGGGGCACCATTTTCTTGGATGAAATCGGAGACATGCCCTTTTATATGCAGTCCAAGGTGTTGCGGGTTCTTCAGGATTTTGAGTTCACGCCGGTTGGCGGGGAAACCCCCATATGGGTGGATGTCAGGGTTATCGCCGCCACCAACAAGAACCTGGAACAGGAAATCATCAAGGGAAATTTCCGCCAGGACCTCTACTACCGCTTAGGTGTTATTACCATGACCCTGCCGGCCCTGCGGAACCGAAAAGAGGATATCCCGGCCATGGCCAACTATTTTCTCAATGTCTATCGAACAAAAATCGGACGCGAGATAAAATCCTTCTCCCGGACCGCAATGGAAGCCCTGTGCCAATACAGCTGGCCCGGGAACATCAGGGAGCTGATGAATGTCATTGAAAGGGCCATTCTTTTATGCAAGTCAGACACCATTACCACCGAAAATCTTCCCAGCAATTTCCAGGACAACCTGTCTGATTCCGCCAGGATGTTCGGGATTCCGGAGTCACACCTGATATCATGGGAAAACAAATCCATGGCCGAAGTGATTGAACAGGTCATACAGGCGGTTGAAAAAAAATATCTGGAAATGGTGCTTAAAAAGACCCGGGGCAAAGTGGGAGAAGCCGCTAAAATTGCCGGTATCCATCCCAGAGGCCTGTATGGAAAAATGAAAAAACTGGGGCTAAACAAGGAAGCGTTTAAATAGCCACAGAACCAGATCCGCTTTGCAGCAAGTTCCGTCTCCAAGATTGCCAAGGAAGCCGGTGTATCCCCCGCAACCATTTATGTTTACCACAAGAACAAAGAAGATCTGCTGGTATCAACTTATATTGAAATCAAAAAGAATATGGGGTTGGCCATGATAGAGCAGAACATTATCAAGAATGTCGATTTAAACAAAACCCATGTTGAAACCGCTTTTACCATGGCATGGGATGAAATTAAATTATAATAAAAAAATTTAAACTATTAACAGCTGAACATTCGTTTTAAAAAATATTCTGTCTGGGAATGAATTTAAACCCCAATTACGAACAACTTGCCAAACTTAAAACAGACAGGATCGACTATTATCTGGTGCATGCGTTGAATTCAGAACTGTGGGAAGCCGCTAAAAATAAAGGTGTAATTGACTTTTTAGAAGATGCTTTAAAACAAGGCAGGATTGTTAATGCCGGGTTCTCATTCCACGGTCCGGCTGAGGAGTTTCAACCCATCATAGATGACTATGACTGGACCTTTTGCCAGATTCAATACAATTTTCTGGATACCCGGAACCAGGCTGGAACCCCAGGATTAAAATATGCGGCTTCCAAAGATCTGGCGGTTATGATTATGGAACCCTTAAGGGGCGGGAATCTAGCCAAGACCCCGCCGCCCTCGGTAAAAAGGATCTGGAATAAGGCGGATCAGAAAAGACCCCCGGTGGACTGGTCTTTATCCTGGATCTGGAACCACCCTGAGGTGACCGTGATTCTTTCCGGTATGAACGACAACGATGATATTAGCGAAAACATTTCCCTGGCTTCCCAGTGTAAGGACTGCGGCAAATGTGTGGACGATTGCCCCCAGGGACTGACCATTCCGGACCTGTTGGAAGCGGTTGCGGATGATATGGAAGGGTGGATGACAAAGCCGATGATCTGGATGGGAAAACGAATAATGAGGGTGAAAAAGAACGCCCCTTAAACTCTTTTGTTAAACTGGCTCTGGTGCTGTGGGTCTCTTTTTTGACGCCCCCAATTTATCGTGCTATTTCGGAGACCTTCCCTTGGCAGAGAGCCTATTGCCCATGGCAATTACGGTCTGCCCAGCAGTGAATCTGGCACAGGGATTTGGCCGTTTTAACGGCCTGCACCACAGCCCTTTCCATCACCCGTGCCGCCAGAAGCCCCACCACGCTCAACTCGACATCGAATTCTCCCAAAGACATGGCAAAGATGGTATCCCCGTCAAACATGGAATGGGCCGGCCGCAGGGTCCTGGCATATCCGTTCTGGGCCATGGCGGCAAGCTTGGTTGCCTGGGCCTTTGTCAGGGCCGCGTTGGTGGCGATCACCCCCAGGGTGGTGTTGCCGCTGAACAGATCTTTGTTCTGTGAATAGGACTTGATCATGATCTCTTCGGTATCGTCAAAGCCGGTCCTGTCCTCGTTGAGCACGCCGGCCAGCTTTTTTCCGGAAAGGGGGTCGATGACGTCGCCCAGGCAGTTGACCGCCACCAGGGCCCCCACCTTCAATTCTCCGACCTGGAGGGCATAGGTGCCGATGCCGCCCTTCATGGCCCGGTCCATCCCCAGGATCTTGCCCACGGTCGCGCCGGTGCCTGCACCGACAGAGCCCTGGCCGCACGCGTCAGACCTGGCATTCACGCAGGCCTGGTACCCCATTGCCTTGTCCGGCCGGATTCTGTGATCCCCCACGGTCAGGTCGAACAGGGCAGCAGCGCACACAATGGGGACCTTGGTCACCTGGACGTCAAATCCGATATTTCTTTCCTCAAGATAGGCCATGACGCCTGCGGCAGCATCCAGGCCGAAGGCGCTTCCGCCGGTAAGCAGGACGGCATGGGCCTGGCTCACCAGGTTTACCGGATCCAGCAGATCGGTCTCCCGTGTGCCGGGAGCGCCGCCCCTCACATCCACACCCACAACCGCCCCGCTCTCGCAGATGATGACGCTGCACCCGGTGGCGGCTTCCGTATCCTGGGCATGGCCGACCTTGATGCCCCCTATTTCCATGAAATCTATTTGTTTCATCCTGATCTTCTCCATTCAGGCATGCGCCATTTATCGCTGGCAAAAACCAGACAGCTTCTTTTCTTTTACTCAAATGCGGTGACCGGGGTCAAGTCCTTTTCCGGATAAATCTGATCTGAATTGGGGGGCATGGAATTATACACCCAAGTTATATCAATGATGCCTGTTTTCACGCCGCCTCTGCGGCTGTATCCTGCAAATTTCCCCCGCACAAGCATTGACTCCAGGGTGGTGCTCAAACAGAACACAGCGATTTCCATGTCCGTTTCAATCTGAGACTGCGCCTGGCCCAGGGCCCTGGCATAAACCACAACTCTCCGGGAATCCAGGGGCATGCACTGGACAAAGGGAACAAGACAGGGAAACCCGTCCCGGCCGATAAAGGATAAAAACTTCAGGGTCAACAGGCTGTTGAACAATTTTTCCCCATAGGGTTTTAATACAGGCCTGGCCTGTTTTTTTTCGAGAAACACCCTTGCCGCCAGGGTCATGAGGGTGGACCGGATCATCTTAAGAATCGGCAGCCCTGTGGCAGAGCTTGTTTCAACCAGATCAAAATAGTGAACCCTGTGGATGGGGAAATAGGAATTATACCGCTGCAAAGGTTTTTCCTTGTACATTTCAAGTTCAGTCCCCTGGTCTTGCTTTTTTGTCCACACGATTTTCCCGGTCCATGTTTTTTTTGTTCGCACCGACAGGATAAAAAATGCAGCCTTTGGGTTTTTCTGCATGAAATACTTGCTGTTTCCCCGGATAAACTGTCCCAGGGTCATGGTGGTCTCATTTACGGCCATGAGGGAATTAATAAAGGTGATATGGGGACCTCCCTCAAGGTTCTGGGTGGCACAGATCCCGATTTTCTCAAGGGGGGCTGTTTCCTTAATATCAAAGGCATTAAACCGTGATTTTGTTATCATCTGATCTCCTTGTCCCGGGAGGTTAAATTCTGTTTACGCTCTTATCAAACCGCTCTGGCAGACAATGTGTTTGTCCACGCCGGATGCCCGGGCCGCCTGTACCAACTCATCCATTTGCGTTTTTTCCACCAGCAGCGTTTTTTCATAGGCCCAGGTGCGACCCAATCGCCTGTATTTATCTTTGGCCAGATTGTTAAAGGCACACAGCTCCCATTGGGCGACCTGGCCGGCAAGCTGTGTTGCAATAAACGCTCCGATGCTGCGAATATTTTCTTTTCGGGCCGTGGCATCGGGAATAATGGGGGTTCGAATCCAAAGCCGGGTGCTTCCGAGCAACCTGGACACCTGTTTCAAATTTTCCAGAATTTTTCGGTTGGAGACGCCGGTGAAAATTTCATGGCGCTTGTCGTCCATCTCCTTGATATCAAAGAGAACCAAATCGGTGCAGGGCAGCAATTGTTCCAGGGTCTTAACAGAACAGTGGCCGCAGGTATCTAAGGCCGTATGAATGCCTTTTTCCTTTAATCCCTTTAACACCTGACCGGTAAACTTCGGCTGCAAACTTGCCTCCCCCCCGGAAAGGGTGACCCCCCCGCCGGAAGCGGAGAAATAGGCCTGGTCCCGGGCAAGCTCCGTGACCAGGTCATGGGCAAGCCATTTCTCCCCCAGAAGAGCCATGGAAAGACTGGGACATTGCCTGGCACAGTCTCCGCACCCCCTGCAGCGGTTCCGGTCAATGACAATGCCGGAAGGCCCTTCTGTGAGAGCCTTTTGGGAGCAGGTGTGGATACAGATTCCGCATCCCAGGCACCCTGCCTTGTTCCAGACCACCTGGGGATGGGGGGAAATGCTTTCGGGGTTGTGGCACCATCCACAGTTCAGGGGGCATCCTTTGAGAAACACGGTTGTGCGCAGCCCAGGTCCGTCCTCCGTGGACATTCTCTGGATGTCCAGAACAATGCCGAAAACCTTCTGGATGTCATCAAAATCTGCCATGGCTGATCCGTTTGATGACTTCATCCTGCAATTCCTTTCCAATACTGGTAAAATAGGCATTATACCCCGTTATTCTTACCAGAAGATGCCGATGGTCCCCCGGGTTCTTCTGGGCTTCCAGCAGGCGTTCCGGGTCCAGCATATTGATCTGCAGGGCGGTTCCCCCGTTTTCAGCATACCCCTTTAAAAAGGCGGTAAACTTATCCTTATGGGCCGAATCCCTTAAGATGGAAGGATTAAAGGTAATGGTGTGGCTGGCCCCGTTGGGAAGGTCATTGATAAAATCGGTAAAATCCCCTGTTTTCTGCTCTTTTTTCCCTCCCAGTACCTTGCCCACGGAATTGGAATTGGCGGTGGGACCTTTTGTATCTGCCCCGTTGGACGGGCAGATGGCATTGGAGAGAAACTGCCCCTGCCGTCTGCCGTCAGGGCTGGCCGCCATGACATGGCCGTCCCCGGCCCAATAATTCCAGCTGAGCATACCCGGCCGAAACTGGCGGCCTGTGGAACGGGTCTTGTGTTTCCAGGTTTCATCGCAAAAAAGTTTCATCACCTTTCTGGCAAGGGAGTCGGCCTCATCATCATCCCGGCCGTACTTGGGAGCCCGGTTTTTTGCCTTGGCCTGGAGGATTTCATGCCCTTCCCAGTTGGCCTTCAGGGCAGAGGTCAGCTCGGCTATGGAACAGATGCGTTCATCATACACCAGATATTTGACGGCCAGAAGGGAATCCACGGTGGTGGCATAGGTAACGGCCTCCAGTGTGGTAAAGCTGATCAGGGCCCCTCCCTGGGTGACATCGCGGCCTTTTTCCATACACCCTGTGACCAGGCAGGACAGATAGGGCGTGGCAAAATAATCGTTTCTCAGGGATTCCGACAGCTCGTAGAGGTCGGCACATTTTTGAATGATAAAGGCGGTCTGGACCCGGAAGGCCTCCCAGAACTGCGCAAACGATTGAAAAGCGTCAGGATCGCCTGTGTCCGGCCCGTCCTGTCGTATTTTTTCTTTTTTCCCGGTCATGGGGTCGATATAGGGATTCAAATCTTTGCCCCGGGTTAAGACCAGCTCCACTGCCTTTAAAAGATTGAGGTTGTTGTCCACGGTTCCGGACCGGTCATTGCCCTGCATGGTATTTTCCAGGCATCCCACAGGCGCATAGTCATGGACATTGGTCTTGTTGATGAGGCGGGAGATGCCGCCCTTTTCCCCCTGCTGAACCATCCCGGCCATTGAGCGCTCGTCAAAATTCAGCAGAAACGGGGCCCCGTCCGCCCGGCTGATCATGTCGACACATTTATCGTACAAAGCTTTCGGGGTGTTCCGGTGAAGTCTCACATTGGGTTTGGGTTCCAGAATGGGAGACAGCTCGTCGATCACTTCCAGCATCATATAGGTCAGATCATTGGTCAAATCCCGGCCGTCCGGCCCCATGCCCGAAAGGGTGACAAGCTGACCATAGCCGGCTGTGATGCCCTGGTTTCCGCACCGGATGGTGGCATCATAGGCCGTGTTGCAATGAATCCAGAAACATTTTAAAATTTCCTTGGCAAAGTTGCGGTCCATGCCGGCAGCTTTTGATCTTTCCCAATAGGGCAGTAGATATTGGTCGATCCGCCCCAGGGACACCCCGGGTCCGGGATAATTCTCATCGCTCATGACCAGCATGTGATTGATCCACAGGGCCTGGATTGCTTCCCAGAAATCGGTGGCCGGTTCCCAGGGCACCCGGGCCAAAATTTGGGCCATCTGCTCCAATTCGCTTCTTCGGGCAGGATCTTTTTCTGTTTCCTGCAATTTCCGGCACACGCGGCTGTATTTTTCAGCCAGGTCTTTTGCCATATGGCTTGAAATCATCATGGCCCGGAGCTGGGCCCCTTTGGGACCCTTCTTTTCCCTTTCTCCCAGGGCCCCGTAACAATCAAAAATCTCCTGATAAATCCCCTTCCACCCGATCTTCAGGGCTTTTTCATGGCCGGGGATGAGATGCCCGCTGGTGGCGCCGCAATTGCCATACCCATGGTCGTGAAAGCGTTTCACCCTGGCCCTCACCCCTTTTTTCCCCAGAATTCGCTTGTTATAGGCAGCCTGTTCCGATTCTGTCAGGCACATGGAGGTCAGAATATTGAATCTGCCGCCGGCAACAAGGTCCCCGGGTAAAATTTCCTGGGGCAGGTGATTGACCATGGCCTCTTTGACAAAGGTTGCCCGCCTTTCTGCGATGCTTTTGACAAAAAAATCGCTGTCCACAGGAATCGTCCTGGCAGCCTGGGCATATCCCCCCCGCATGACATCGAACATCAAATAGGTCTCAGGGACAATATAATAGGTGAATTCGTGGTATTGCAGGTCCCAGGGGGTGCCTGTGGACCAGACAGTGTATTCGTTATTCCATTTGCGCCGGTTCCCCAGAAAATAATAATCCCTGAGCCATTGGACCCTGGGAGAATTTTTGGTTTCCTTGTCTGCAACTGCTTGCTCTTTCTCCATGGAACGTCCCCTTTATTTGTCTAAACTTCTTCTGAGATGTTTTTCACCATGCAAAACGATCTTTTCCATATATTGCCTTGCTGTTTCCGGCTGTTGGTCCCCGATGGCGTGCACCAGTTTTCCATGGTGCGCAAGGACCCAAGGAATCACCGAACCATTGGAAAAAAATTTTTGGGTCAGGCTGGTGTAAAATTGTCTGAGGGAATTTAGCAGTAACGGATACACCAAATTGTCCGATGCAATGGAAACCAGATGGTGGAACGTAAAATCAAGGTCTGCCATCTGGGTCGGGTTGTCAGGGTCTGCCTGGCGCTCAAGGTCAAGGATCTCGTAGAATTGATCCATCTGGGCCCCTGACCTGTTTTTGGCGGCAAGGCCGGCATTTTCAACTTCAAACAGCATGCGCATGTCCAGCATGCTGTTGAGCAGGTTCTCCGAGACCTGGCCATTGCCGTACTCAAACAGGGCCGTCAGGACAAAGAGGGAGCCTTGTTTCCGATAATCATTGATCACAGACCCTCGCCGGGGGGTCATGGTGACAAGGCCCTTTGAGACAAGATTTACCAGGCCCTCATGGACAACCGGACGGCTCACCCCCATCTGCCGGGCCAGATCCCTTTCCGGCGGCAGCCGTTCCCCGATTTTAAAATATCCCGAAAAAATCAGGCGTTCAAATTTCCGGATAAACACATCCCGCAAACTATCGGATTGGATCGGTTCGATCATGGCGCCTCCTTCTTATGGCTGGTGGTAATACCACAATCGCGGGTTTGCCATAAAAAGTCAACAAAAATTTCTGAAACCCCAGGGAGTCTGGGACGGAGGGAATTAACTGACGGGCGATGGCGCCTGTCCCAGAACCTCCCGGATCATTTGGGCAAATTCCCTTTGGACAACGGGTTTTGAGATATAGCCTTGAATCCCCATTTGTCTGCTGTTTTCTTTGTCGATCTGATCACTGAAACCCGTGCAGATAATAACAGGGATATCGGGGCGTATTGCTCTCATTTTCCTGGCAAGCTGAATGCCCGTCATCTCGGGCATGGTCATATCGGAAATGATGACATCAAATTGATCCGGATCTGCCGTGAACACTTCAAGGGCCTCCATGCTCCGGGTTCTGGAGGTCACATGATATCCCAATCGTTCCAGCATTTTTTTGGCCATCTTGACAATGGCCTCTTCATCATCCACCAGGAGAATTCTTTCACTACCGACCTGGATGGGTTCAATGGCATCCGTATCCATGGGTGCTATGACATTCTCTTGTATGGGCAGGTACACATGGATCTGGGTTCCCTTACCCACCTCAGAAGAAACACTGATCTTTCCTTTACAGCTTTCTATGATTCCCTGGACCACTGAAAGACCCAGACCGCTTCCTTTGCCCGTCTCCTTTGTGGTAAAATAGGGTTCAAATATTTTATCCATCATCCCATTGGGAATGCCTGTTCCGGTATCCCTGATTTCCAAAAAGGCATATGGGCCGGCAAGCAGGTCAGCAGGCCCAGAATGGGCGGCATCCGCTAGTATCTGTTCAAGAATAACCGTCAACGTTCCCCCGGATGTCTGCATGGCGTGATAGGCATTTGTGACCAGATTCATGATCACCTGGTGAATCTGGGTGGCATCCGCAACCACCATGCCGCAATCCTCATTTATCTTCGTCTGGATATCGATTGTCTTGGGCAGGGAGGCCTTCAGAAAATTAAGCGCCTCCGCAAGTATGGGTTGAAGTCTGACCGGCTGGGACAGCAGATCCGACTGCCGGCTGAATGCCAGAATCTGCTTGACCAGATCCTTTGCCCTGAACGCTGCGTTCAGGACTTCGGTAATACTGGATTGTTCAGGGCTATCCTGGGGAAGATCCTCTTGAAGCATTTCCGCAAATCCAATGAGCGGATACAAGATATTGTTAAAATCATGGGCAATGCCACCTGCCAGGGTTCCAAGTGACTCCATTTTCTGGGCCTGGCGAAGCCGGGCTTCCAGTTTTTCTTTTTCAGCGGCTGCCTGTTTTCGCCTGCTGATATCCTGCACAACCCCCTCATACCGGAGGATCTTTCCCTCTGGATCAAAATGGGCACGGGTGCTGCTGGATACCCAGATTTCAGACCCGTCCTTTCGCCTTGCCCTGAACTCAAAATTTTCCACTCTGCCGGACGTCTGGAGAAGCTGCTGATATCGCTCTCGATCTTCTGGGTCTGCATAGTACTGGGACGCAATATCTAAAATTTTATCCACCACCTCCTGGGGAGAATCGTACCCCAGCATCTTGGCAAAGGCCGGGTTGACGCTGAGAAACCGCCCCTGGGGAGTGCTCTGGAAAAATCCTTCCACAGCATTTTCAAATATGCCGCGATATTGTTTTTCACTTTCAATTAAAGCGCTCAGATTATTTTTCAGTTTGTCCTGCATGTCATTTATGGCCGCAACAACTTCATCCAATTCATCTGTCCTTCTGAATTTTTTCGGCCGTCGATCCAGATGAAATTTTTCAAATGACCGTCCGAGATCAATACCTCTCAGCCAATTGGAGAGTGAATACAAATGGCGGGTGACCAGATATTGAAAGATCAGCAATATAAATCCGGATACGAGAAATGTCTTGACAGCATTGCCCGCCAAAATGGTAAAGGCTTTGCTGAACAGACGGGCATGGATATTTTCCAGGCCGACAACCACCTCCAGAGAACCGATGGTGATATCTTCTCCCTTATGGGTGTATATCAATGGGAATACGTGGGTCAGATTACGCGTTGACGCGGTGGATCCAACATACCAATCCGTTTCTTCATCCAAATGGATGTATACCTGTTCAATATCCGGCAGGTTCAGAATGCCGTCCAGCTGTGTTTTAATCTGCTGCTCATCATACAGCCAGGCGCTGGTGGCAATACTTTTCAGATAACTCTTCCGGATCAGGACCTGATAATTGTTGATGCGTCTTATATCCACCCTGTAATCGATGTAAAGCTGCAACGCTGTTGTGACAAGGGTGATCAGGGAGCTGAACAATACCAGGGCGATGACCAGGTTATATCCCATCCTGGTTTTCACTGGGAAAGGGCCTTTTTCATTTCATTTTCACGAATGGAGGCAATTTCACCGTTTTCCATCATTTTCTGCAATACCGCCTCAAGTTTCGGGACCAGATCTTTGTTCCGTTTATGGACAAAATGAAACAGGGGCGCTTCGAAAAGCGGCTGACCGATCATATGAATTTGGGATCCTCTGTAATTTTGATGTATTTCGATTTTTCCGGCCTCGAGAACTGCCACCGCCACATCAATACGATTTTTGGCGAGCAATTTGAACAGATGTCGCATATCCCTTGCCAAAACGCGGTTCAATCCCTTTGTTCCCATGTCCGAGTAGCGGATGCCACCGATGATGCCAATGCTCAATCCTTTCAGGTCTTCCCAGGATAGGATGTTTTTCCCAATATTTCTGGTAAAAACCACCCCTTG
>Ga0180007_10003442_pt1 | contig 17615 bp, 16 predicted proteins | sample MM_PC_MetaG_FD_121122 | JGI IMG/M metagenome (GOLD analysis project Ga0180007, IMG submission 121122) | Groundwater microbial communities from the Aspo Hard Rock Laboratory (HRL) deep subsurface site, Sweden - MM_PC_MetaG | ecosystem: Environmental > Aquatic > Deep subsurface > Groundwater... | reverse complement strand
TTTATCCGGGACAATGGATATATACAGATTGGGATAATAGCGTTAATACTAAAGAAAACGATTCGACGGGTAGATACAGCACAGATTATGGTAGTCCCGATGAAGATGACTGCCCCGACCTTTCGCAGATTGAGGACAGTGATACTGATTTAGGCGACAGAACATATTTTGTCCAGTTGACGGTTAAAAATAGAATTAATTTAAGTAGCGATACCTATCCACTGGGAGATCTACCAAGTTCCGATACGTCTATTATCGCTTTTACTCTCGATAAAACGCCTCCTGGCTCATACAGAGTTTGCGGGACGCAGGTTTTTGTGCCGGCAACAGAAGATAATAATATAAAAACAGATTGGGATGACGTTATTACTCCTACTACTTATCTACAAACCGATAATTATTATTGGGATGAGGTCTGGGTCCAGTGGGACGGCGGAGATACGGAAATCGTAGGCAATACTTCTCTGTGGATTCCCAAAAAACAAGTAACCCTTAGAGTTAAAGTAAAAGATAGGAATAATGAAAATCCGCCTAAAGCTGGTGAACCGGAGCGCAAAGGACATGATGATTCTATGGAAATTCCGGAAGATTCTACAAATTGTTCTGGAATATCGCTTAATGCACAATATAGATATAGTCGCGCTACTTCGCCCGAACCTCGTGAATGGAGCGAGTGGTTCGATTGTGAGGAAGTCCGTCTTTATGATGAAGAAGTCATTATGTCCAATAATCAGGGACAGCGTTTGTTGCAGGGGGGTGTGAAAGACGACTTTGTTTGGTTATATGCGAAGAATGTACTCTTTAGTGACGGCGATACGAACCTTATTCAATTCAGAGTTTTAGATGAAGGATATATGGAAGTAAGTAAACTTGCAGAAGACAAAGATTCTGCTGATACGGCGGAAGTATGGATTGCGCCGAATATGGGCTATTCGCACGCTGATACGATAGTAGAGGAACTTCCTATTGGAAATGATATAACATATCAAACATCAAGTAATATTTACGGTTATAAACTAAAAATCGATTCGGATATTCCTCAAATTATTCTTGTAGAATATCCGTCTAATCCGTATCCGCATAGTTTTGCTTCTTTCAAATGGGTTGCGATTGATACGACTCCGTGTCGGTATAAATGGAGATTAGAGTATTGGAGTGACAGCATAAATGATTGGGATTGCGTCGCAGGCGGTACCGCTGATGACGGTGAAGACCCTTTTACTTATTCGGAGAATACTTGCAATTGGCAGGATGGCACGCCTTGGGATGACGGTAGTTTTCCACCGCCGGTACCTGATCCAACCCAAAAAGGAACGCCCGGAACTTCTGTATCTTTTGAAGGATTGGAAGTAGGCAGGTTATATAGATTCAGAGTTAAAGCGAAAGATTTGGATGGGGTTGCTTGTGACCCAATTATTGTTTCTCGTAGAGTTTCAAATGAAGCTGTCTGGGTATGGTATGTTTCTCCCGAAGTCCCTAATACTATTATTACTTCTGGTCCGTCGGGGCAAGTATATGGAGATGTTAATTTTACATGGAGAGGAGTAGGAGGTATGCCGCCTTATGAATATAACTATCGACTAGGAGGTTTGGAAGGTTGGCAAGGATGGAAAGATTCAACCCATCCTGATTATAGAGAGAAAACCTATTCCGGACTTTCTGTAGGCACTTATGTCTTTGAAGTTCGGGCAAAAGATAACAACGGTTCCGACCCGACTCCCGCAAGAAGAATATTTACGGTAGTTGACCCGAGTCATCCGCCGTATTCTCAAGTTTCTCCCAAAAATATCTACAAGTATTTCAGAGAGATAGGGGAGTAAGATAATAAGTAAAAAGTCAAGATTAAAGAATATGTCGAAATATAATAGAAATGCATAGAAATATATTGAAATAAATCGTCCCTCTACATATCTCCATCTAAATCTTTAATAAGAAGTTCTTGACCGAGTTTATTAATATTGTTATACTCCTTTTCTCTTCAATAAAAGATAATCCAAAATGGCTAAAACAAAAGTTAAATCTGCGATAGGAATAGAATTTACCGGCGACCATATTAATTTAGTAAAGTTGGCTAAAACTGCGGAAGGTATTGTTTTGGTTGAAGCAAGGTCGATAAAATCTTCCTTAAGTAAAAAAGAAGAAGATAAAAAAGTATTAGTCGAAAATACAGTTAAAGCTTTTGAAGGATTGAATTTTGAAAAGGATGAAATTTCTTTAGGTGTGGGAGGGCATACAAGTTTTGTAAGAAGGGTAAAATTACCGCCGGTATCGCATTCAAAACTAAAACAAGTAGTGTCTTTTGAGGTTCAACAGCAGGTTCCTTTTTCTTTAAATGAAGTAAGATGGGACTATCAGGTAGTTTCTCCTATCAGCAAAATCCCGGGACCTGTAATAGTGCTGATAGCCGCTATAAAGCAAAGTTTTGCGGAAGATTTAATTAAACTCTTACAGGAATCTATAAATAAAACCCCCGACATTGTTGATACCTCTTCGCTTGCTTTACATAACTGTCTTATTTTTAACGATTTGTTATCTAAAGAAAAAGTCGGTATTTTAATGAATTTTGGGTATAGTTATACGGATGTGTCTATCGAGAACAAGGGGGAAATTGCGTTTACTCGAGCAGTTCCTATAGGCAGAAGAAATATATTGAGGAAAATCGCAGAAGCAAGGAAAGTAGAACTTGAAAAAGCCGAAGAGATTCTTGAAACAGAAGATGTTTCTTCTGTAATTTTGCCTATTTGGGAAGATTTAATCGCTGAAATTAAAAGGACTACTACCTATTATCTGTCGCAGGTAGAAAAAGTAACCCATTTCCAATATATGTATATGTCGGGTGAATTTCCAAAGAATTCTAACATCTACGAACTTTTGAATAATGCTTTTAAAATAGAAATAAAAGAAGTCAACCCTTTTAATAAAATCCGTTATAATCCGGAAGCATTGGCTAGTAATGCCAGCAATTTCTCTGTAAGCACAGGATTAGCTCTTCGGCTCTTGGAACGTTCATCGGTTGAAATAAATCTTTTGCCTATCAAAATTCTAAGCCAGAAAAAATTAGCGAATAAAAGATTGTATTTTATCGCTTCTTTTGTTGCACTGTTTTTAATAGGATCTTTTATGTTGGCGTTGGATGCAAGAAGCTATAATTTTACGAAAGAAAAAATTAGTATAGCAAAACCGATTTTAGATACTTATACCCCTTATATATCTAAATTAGATATATTAAAAAAGGAGCAACAAACTATTACAAGTCAACTTAAAAATATGGAGGGGGTTCTTAAACAAAAATCTCAATTATCTGAAATCCTTCTTGAAGTTTCTGAACTTACACCGTCTGATATATACATCACAGAGATATCTAATATGACCGGAAGATTAGGAAGAGGAAATTTCTCTGGTGGAGCTCCTACTGTGGGATCCCCTACCATGGGCTCGGTTACAACCAGCAATAAAAGAGTGGTTCCTACTATTGCTGATGAAATGGGCGAAGAAACGTTTTCCGATGAGACAGATTACAGGGGGACAAGACAGACACAATCCCAACCGGCATTGGAGAACACGGCTGCTTCGTCGGGAAGTAAAATATCTTTGAGCGGTGTTACCGCTTCCTATCCCACTGTCGATGAATATATAAAACAATTAAAAACTTCCTCGTTATTTAAAACCGTAGAATTAATTTCAGTGTCATCTACTTTAGAAGCGGGGCAAGGTGGCAGAATGACTCAGCCGACGGCGACGGTTAGAGGCGCGACGGCGACAGTTAGAAGCGCAAGAGCAACTCCGCAGGCAACAGGAGCATCATCGACAGTTCAAAAAGACGAAGTTAAATTTATACTTGAAATAGGTTTAGAGAAATAACAATGTTAAAACAGAGCCTTCCATATCTAATAGCATTAGCTGTGTTGATGATGGTGTTTTCATTGTTTGGCTATCCGTTATTTAAAAAGTCAAATGAAGCGGATAAACTCTTGGCAGAAACCATTGTCAAACTTAAACAGATTTATTCGTCTGAGAATTTGCCTTCTAAAGAGCTGGTCGATTCTATGCAAAAAGATAATGAGCAATTGAAAGAAAAATACGAAAATTGGAAAGCGAAATTGCCGGTATCGAAAGAATTAACGCTTCCCGAAGGCGTTAATCGTCCTCTATTTTTTCTTGAAGAATTTAAAAAAGTAAAAGAAAGAATTAAGGTCAAAGCTTTAGAAAGAAAAGTCCAGATTTTAACCGAAGATTTTGGATTACCTAATTTTTTACCATCAGAAACAAAAGCGCTTCAATTAATAAGAAACCTATATATTACGGAGATAATTGTTAATTTGTTGATTGATGTTGGAGTAAAATCAATAGATGTTATAGAGTTGGGGGTGGCACAAAATACGAATATGTATGAAGATTTTCCTCTAAACTTAGGAGTGAAATGCGATACATCTTCTTTGACCAATCTTTTGTTTACATTGGAAAATACTGACAAGGGATTTTTTACAATAAGAGAGTTTTCTCTTGGTTCTTCGATAACAGGTAGTGAAACGACGACTGGATCCAATGTGACGGCTCAGAGAGGTTATCGTTCGCCAGTTGCATCTGCATCTGAAAAAAGTATACAAGTTGATTTGTCGCTGTCTGTTATTAGATGGAAATAAATAGGATTGCAATAAAGTTTTGACAAGTTTGTAGGCTCAGATGTAAATAGTTTTTTTGTTCATGGATTTTTCGTTTATACTGGGATAGTCGTTATGAGGTATTGACGATTCTGTGGAGTAAATTAAATGGTTAACAATAATATCTTACTTTGGAGTAAAGAGAACTATGAGAAATTGATACTAGGTGTTTTTGTGATTTTTTTAATCCTAACCGGGATACGGATGTTTTCAGGAGTAAATAAAAAAGAAGAACTTAAAGATTTTGAAAGGGAAATTCAACCACCCAAAACCTCGGATATACAATCAGGCGGGGGCATATATAATATCGATTTGGGTGCCTATATAAAAGGAAAACCAATGTCTTATTATCAACCCATATCTGACCGAGCTGTGTTTTTTCCGGTTGAAGTTAAAGGACCAATTACTCCGATTTCGCCTCAGATGAGTTTGCAATGCATCGGGATAGTTTCCAAGACCGATGGCGTTCTGGTAGCTACTTTAAAAAATTCCAAGACAGGCAATCTTTATAATGTAAAAGAGGGAGAGCAGGCGGAAAATTTCATAGTGATTTCTATCTCTCGGGATGTTGTTGTTTTAAGCGGCGAAGGCGGACAACATAGATTAAGTGCTCCTGTGGTGCAGATGTCTTTCAAACTTACGGGCATTATGCCTATCGAGTCAGGTTCTAAAGAAGCGATGTTACAGAATGAAAGCACAAAGAGAACCTACTTCGTAAAGGTAGGTGACAAAATCGAAAATTGGGAGGTCTTGAGTATTTCTGAAAATACAGTTATAATTTTCAGGTCGGATGCCGGTAAATATGAATTAAAAACCAGAGGCGAGTTTAAACGCATACAATAATGAGAACTCTAGTAACTTTTTTTGTAATTCTGTCTTTGTTTATTTTGCCGAGATTATTTTTGGTAAAAAGTGCTTATGCTGATACTTTAAATAAAGATATTGGTCTTGGCTCTGAGGAAAGAACATCAATTCGCAATTTTGAAAAACAGACTAAAAAATCTATTGAAGACGCGGATTCGCTGATAAGAAAAAAAGAATTAGAAAAAGCCATAAAAGGATTAGAGAATGCATTGGTTTCGGTAAAGGAAAAAGTCTCTGTTTATGAAAATAATGCTCAGATTCTTGTTTCAAAGGGAAAAGAAGATGGCGCTAAAATTTATTATCGCGAAGCATCTTCTCTTGAGAAATTGGCAATTCAAATCTCTAAATCTTTGCAAGAACTTGCGCCGCTTGAAAAAAAAATATAAAGCTGAAAAACTTCGCGGAGAATCTGCTCAATATGTAACCGAAGGATTTGAATATTTAAAAGCGGGCAATTTGGATAAAGCGGATGCAAATTTTAAGAAAGCTATTGATATCTATTATGATAACCGCAGAGCTAAAGATGGACTTGTGGCAGTAGAAAAAGCTCGCATTCGTTCTAATGCTCGACGTGTATCGGAACTTTTAAAATCTGCACGTAATAATATCCAAGCAAATAATTTTGATAAGGCAGAAAAAGAATTAAAAGAAGTACTGATGCTTGAATCCGGTAATCGTCAGGCTCTTAACTATTTAAAAGATATAGAAAAACAAAGAAGCATTAAAGCTGAATTGCAACAAAAACATCAGGTGCAAGCGGAATATAGAGAAATAAATAATGTTATATCTTCCGCAAGACAACAAATGGAAGAAAATAAATTAGAAGAAGAAATCAGTCAATTAATAGGACAGATTAGAATTCAAATAGAAGAAGAAGGAGAATAAATCCTTCGGAAAAGGGAGATTAGACTAATGGATATTTTAAAAAATAAAGGATTTGTGATGGTTCTTCTTTCGTTTCTGATATTTGCATATTCGACTTGTTCGTGTATCTATGCAAAGGAAGAAATGAAACAACAATCCGATGTAGCAAACTTGGAGCAGATAAAGATTCTTTTGAATGAGGGGCTTGAGTATTTGAAAGTAAATGCATTTATACAAGCCAAAGATAAGTTTGATAAAGCTCTTAAGATAGCTCCCGATGAAATGGCTGGAGAAATTAAGGGTTTAGTGGCTCAAGTTAGCGATATGGAAAGTAGGAGTGTTAGAATGGAAGAGTTGACAAAAGATACAAAAGACGTGGTAATTAGAGGCGAAGAAGAAGCCAGAAAACTCTCGGAATTGCAACAGAATATTATTCAATTCGAAAGAGAGCAAAAGAAACGGATATATCTAGAACGGGGTAAACTTTCTTTTGACCAGGGTGAATACGAACAAGCGCTTCTTGAATTCAATAAAATTCTGGTTATTAATTCTCAAGACAAAGACGCGAACCTAAATATAGAAAAAACCAATTCTGCAATAGAAAAAGATAAACAGATGCAGGTAAAGCGGATACAAGAATACCGTGTAAATGCCAGGACTTATGAACGCGATGAAAAATACGATAGAGCCATGGATGAACTTAAAAAGATAATCGTAGCAAATCCAACAGATGCGGAAGCATTAGAGTTTATGGAAGAAATACAGTTAGCTAAGGCGGAAATGGACGAATATAAGAGATTAGAAGACATGGTAAATACAGGCAAAGAGCATTTGAAAAATAGAGACTATGATGAAGCAATTAAAATATGGGAAAAGGTTTTAAAAGAAGAACAAGATTATCCGGGTATTGAAACACTAATTGCGCAAGGGAAATTTAATAAATCAAAGAAAGAAATGAATGTTGTTGAGGACAAATATAGAGCGGAAAGAGAAAAAAAGATGTTAGAAGTTGACAGTGCTTTTGTGCCTGTTCTTGGTGGAGTAGCAAAAGAAAAGCAGAAGCAGACAGTAGAGGATGAAGATTTTTTGGCTATAAAAGCAATAAAGGAAACGATCAAGCAGAAAAAAGTTTCACTTGAATTTACCGACGCTGATTTGAGGTCAGTTATCCTGTTCCTTTCAAGGCAAAGTGGCGTAAACATGATGATTGATGAGGCTATATTTGCAGCAGAAACTGCTGCTATGGAAGGGATGGCAGCCGCAGGAGCGCCTGGCGCTGGTATGGGCGCGACTGGTGCCGGTATTGGAATGGAAACTATTCCTACTGTTCCGGTAAGCACTTATAATGTTACTGCTTCTTTGCGCGACATATCGCTTATGGACGCTTTGTCTCTAATATTGCGTTCTCGAGGTTTGAACTACGAGATATATCCCAACGTTATTTGGATATCTTCAAGTGATAGGATTGATAATGTTCCGATGGAAACGCTTGAAACGAAAATTTTTGATTTACAGTTTGGAGGACCTATCCGCGGACAACTACGACCACAACCACTTCAACTTGAAACAATTTCATTTGGAGAGTCAAGTGGTTCGAGTGGTAGTAGTAGCGGAGAATAAGGTTTAAAAGATAAGAAAAAAATGAAAGAGGAGTATTGCTAAATGAAAACAAAGTTTAAGATGGTATTGGGTTTGATAATTGCTTTTCTTATAATATTTCCTGTTGGAAAAGTCGTTGCGCAGCAGCAGGGAATGGGAACGACACAAGTTGGAATAGGCGGAGTTGGGGAAATTCCCGAAGATGATATTGTCCAAATGCTTACCCAGCTTGTTCCCCAGCCGCCCGGTTCTTCTATTACAGTTATACCCGGACACAACAAATTGATAGTTAGAAATACACCTTCCAATTTGAAAAAAATAGAAAAATTCATAGAAGAACTGGGAACACCGCCTCAAGTTTCGATAGAGGCAAAATTTGTTGCTGTAGGCGAAGAAACATTCAGAGATTTAGGGTTGGAGTGGGGTAGTTTCTCTTTTAATTGGGCAAATCCAATCGGTAGAACCCAAAGATATTCCGGTATTCCCGGACTACCTACTCAACCATGGTCTCATGATACAATTACTGGTTCAATGACTTCAGGTGTGGGGGATACTCCCGCTAATGGTTTACTGTTGACCTATCAATCTCTTAATTATCCGGCGCTTGAAGCAACACTTCATATGCTTTCTACCAGAGCAGATACGAAGTTCCTATCTGCTCCTACTGTAACAACTTTGAATAACGAGCCGGCGGTTGTAAGATTTGTGACGACCGTTCGGTATGTAGATACTGTTGATGTTACTACAGAAACCGATGCGGATACAAATACCACTACTACTGATTATGACTGGACTTTTATAGACCGCGATGTTGGAATAGTCTTGTATGTAAGTCCTACTGTAATTCAACCTACACAGTCCGTCAGATTATTCTTGCAACCCGTAGTAAGTGAAATGGAGGCGGGAACAACTTCTTACACGATATCTGCAATAAGTGGTGAAACGCCGGTTACAATTACCCCGCCAAGTTTTACCAGTAGGGATGCTACTACCAATGTTGAAGTGCATGATGGGACTACTATAGTTCTCGGTGGATTGATGAATGAGGAAACTACCGAATTGATTTCCAAAATTCCTTTCCTTGGCGATATCCCTGTTATCGGTAAAGCTTTTTTTCAGAGACAAATCAACAGCACGGAGAGGACACACCTGTTAATTTTTATAACCGTAAATGTTTTGGACTCTCAAGGTAATCCTTACTTTACACGAGGATAAGAAGAAGGTTTGATAGAAGAAAAATTCACTTCTAATAAAGAACTTTATTTATTAGATGCAAGTTCCTATATTTATCGTGCTTTTCACGCTTTGCCAAAATTTACTACTAAGAAAGGTTTCCCCACAGGCGCTATTTATGGGTTTGCAAAGATGTTGTTATCACTGCTTGAGAAAAAAAGTGTGAAATACATGGCTGTTTGTTTTGATAGCAAAGCTCCGACTTTTAGACACAAGCAATTTTCTGACTATAAGAAAAATCGCCCATCTATGCCGGATGATTTATGCCTGCAATTACCTAAAATAAATCAGATAATTGACGCTTTCGGAATTAAATGTTCCAGAATGGACGGCTACGAAGCTGACGATATACTTGCAACGCTGGCTTGGAAATTTAAGAAGGAGTTTGATAAAATATTGATCATTACTTCCGACAAAGATATGCTTCAAATTGTTAGTGATAAAATAAACGTTTTAAATTCTTCCCAAAAAGAAAACATATTAAATCCGGAAGCTGTCAAGGAAAAAATCGGCGTTTACCCTGAAAAAATACCTGACCTGCTTGCATTAATCGGCGATTCGGTAGATAATATACCAGGAGTCTCGGGAATAGGAAAAAAAACCGCTAAAGTTCTTCTTGATGAGTTTGGATTTTTGGAAGATGTGGTTGCCTCTACAGATAAAATCAAAAACAAAAAAATATCAGAGAGCCTTAAATTGAATTCTTCTCTTGCGTTAAACAACAAGAAGTTGATACTCTTGGATAAAAATGTTCCCATAGAAGTTGATGCGCAAGAATTGGAGGTTAAAACTCCGGATTGGTCCAGCTTAAGGGAAATATTCGAAGAATTGCAGTTTAAAAAATTTGCGAAAGAATTTACACCCACTCTGTTTTCTTAAAATGGGGAATCCTATTTCGTTACACGTAAAACGCTTTAACTGATTGCATTTGAGCTCTGCTCCTATAAATTTACCCTCTGCAATTTTGAAAAATTGCGAGGACCAAAGTCCCGGGAATGCTTTGCATTCCACGGGGAAAGGTTTCCGATCCCTAGAAATGCAGAGCATTTCAGGGATTTAGTCCCTTAAAGGGGGGTTAAGTGCCCGCAATTCTTCGAATTGCAAGGGTATAATCAAATTCCCAAATGAAACGAGGGAATTCTCAAGTGAAAATAATCGCAATTACCGGTGGCGTTGCTACAGGAAAGACAACAGTGGCAAAAATTCTTTCTTCGCTTTTAAAAGCAAAGATAATAGATGCCGACGAGATTGTTCATGAACTCCTTGTCCCGGGAGAAAAAATATGGAAAGAAGTGGTTCGGTGTTTTGGGGAAGATATTCTAAGAAAAGATTTGTATATAAACAAGAAAATATTGGGGCAGTGTATTTTTGGCGATATTTCTCAAAGAAAAAAATTAGAACAAATTGTTCACCCTGCGGTTAAAAAAAATATAAAAGAAAAATTAAAACAACTTAGAAAAGATCATCATGAATGGGTAATAGTAGACATACCGCTTCTTTTTGAAGCTAAAATGCAGAAGATAGCGGATAAAGTAATAGTTGTTGTCAGGAAACGGAAATTCCAACTTGAAACTTTGCGTAAAATAAAAAAATTATCTGCGAAAGAAGCAGAAAATAGAATTAATTCGCAGTTGCCTTTATCCGAAAAAGTAAAACTTGCCGATTTTGTGGTTGATAACAACGGCGAGATTCAAGAAACAGAAAAACAAGTAAGGGAAACACTTTTTTCTCTTAAAAATGTGTAGCAGACAAAGTAAAGAAACATTTTCAACAATCTATCTTTCGTTTGAAATGGATCTAAAAATCAAATAATGAGTAAGGAGGAAAACATATGAAGCAGGAATTGGACGTTAACAAAGCTGTAAATATCAATATGTGGGAGCTTAAACAAAAAACTCTAAAAGAATTGGAAAGTTTAGCTCTAGACATGGGATCTAAAAACGGTAAAGGTAAAAACAAAGATGAACTTGTAGTTGAGATTCTCAAAAAGCAGAGCGAAAAAAATGGCTATGTTTTTGGAGAAGGAGTCCTTGAAATTCTTCCTGAAGGGTTTGGATTTTTACGCTCTGCCAATTTCAATTATAATCCGTCTTCGGATGATATTTACATTTCGCCGTCGCAGATTAGAAGATTTTCTATGCATACGGGCGATTTGGTTTCAGGTCAAATCAGACCTCCCAAAGAAACCGAAAAATATCCTGCGCTTGTAAGAGTAGAAGCAGTTAATCATGATAACCCGGAAAATACCAAAAAAATAAAGGGTTTTGATGAATTGACGCCTATATTCCCGGAACCGCGTTTTATTCTTGAAACAGACCCGCGGGAATTAGCCACGAGAGTAATCGATATGCTCATTCCTATCGGAAAAGGACAAAGAGGTTTAATTGTTTCTCCTCCCCGCGCCGGTAAAACGGTTTTGTTGAAAAAAATTTCAAATGCTATTACCTTAAATCATCCCGAGGCACTCCAATTTATTCTGTTGATAGGAGAACGCCCCGAAGAAGTAACAGACATGAAGCGTTCGGTAAAAGGAGAAGTAATAGCCGCTACTTTTGATGAATCTCCTGAAAGGCATATACAAATAGCAGAAATTGTGCTCAATAAAGCAAAGAGGCTTGTAGAGCATAAGCGTGATGTAGTTATACTATTGGATTCAATAACGCGGTTGGCAAGAGCATACAACGCAATTATGCCGCCGGGCGGAAAACTATTATCTGGCGGTGTGGATTCTAACGCGCTTATAAAACCAAAGAGGTTTTTGGGAGCCGCGAGAAATATTGAAGAAGGAGGCAGCCTTACAATTATAGGAACTTGTTTAGTAGATACCGGAAGCAGAATGGACGATGTTATATTCGAAGAATTTAAGGGCACGGGAAATATGGAGCTGGTTTTGGACAGAGGTCTTGTAGATAAGCGAATCTTCCCAGCCATAGATGTGGAACGCTCCGGAACAAGAAAAGAAGAATTGTTGATAGGAGAAGAAAATTTGAGAAAAATATACATGTTAAGAAAAGCAATAACCTCATTGAGTTTGATAGAAAAGATAACTTTGCTTTTTGAAAGATTAAACAAAACCAAGGACAACAAAGAGTTCCTGAAAAGTATGAATTTAAAAGAAGTATGATATTAAATTCAAAATTTAAAATTAAAAATGTAAAATGACAGAAATAATTAATAACCAATCACCAATTTTCAATAATCAAACAAAGTTTTGGTGATTGGGTATTGAATATTGGAATTTGTTTGGTTATTGCTCCGACATTACGTTGGAGCGAGGATTTAGTCCTCGAAATTTCTACGAAATTTCAGGGTGCATATTGCAGGGGATATCTTGTTTCTTGATTATTAGTGATTTAGAATATTCTGTTTACATTTTGATATGTATATTTGATTTTTGATATTTAATTTATTAGTTAACCAAAGGAGGTCTAAATTGAAAAAGGACATACATCCTAAATATGAAAAAATTACGGTAAGATGCGCTTGTGGAAACGCTGTGGTTACTCGTTCTACAAAGAAGGAAATGAAAGTGGAAATATGTTCCCAATGTCATCCGTTTTTCACCGGCAAACAAAAATTCATAGATACGGCAGGACGAGTGGAAAAGTTTGAAAAGAAATACGGCAAGAAACAAAAATAGAAAAAATATACATAAATGCGCAAAGTAATTTTAATTAGTAAGATTGCCTAAATTGTTTTACTTACTGCTTCCCGTAAAAAACTTTGCGCTTTGATTCCTGTCTTTAAAAAAAAGATGAACATAAATATAGAAGGGCATAAATTAGAACAAGAGTATTTGAGAATTACCGACATCCTTTCTTCTCCCGATATCATGAAAGACCCTATCCGTTTAAAAGATAACAGTCGTCTCTTAAAAGAATTGGACCCCAAGATAAAGATATTTAGAGCATATAAAAAAGTAATCAACGAAATCGAAAAGCTAAAAAAGTTGCTTACAAAAGAAAAAGATTCGGATATGGTAGGTCTTATTGATGAAGAATTAAAAGGATTAGAAGAAAAAAAAGTTTCTTTAGAAAACCAGTGGGACAAACTTTTAAATCCCGTTTCCAAAGAAGAACAGGGAAATGTGATTATGGAAATAAGGGCGGGAACAGGCGGCGACGAAGCGGCGCTTTTTGCAAGAGACCTGTTCAAGATGTATTCTAAATTTGCAGAAAAAAAGGAATGGAAAATAGAGGTAATGGACTCGAGTATTTCCGAAAGAGGCGGGTTTAAAGAAGTAATTTATGTAATAGAAGGTGAAGGTGTTTGGTCACAGTTGAAATACGAATCCGGAGTTCACAGGGTCCAGCGTGTGCCTGAAACCGAGACTATGGGCAGAATTCATACCTCGACGGCGACAGTAGCTGTTCTTCCCGAAGTAGGGGAGGTGGACGTGAAAATAAATCCCGGGGATCTTGATATAGGAACATTTAGAGCTTCCGGTCCTGGCGGACAACATGTGAACAAGACGTCTTCTGCGATTCGTATTGTGCATAAACCCTCAGGTATAAGAGTTCAATGTCAAGACCAAAAATCCCAGCATCAGAATAAAGAAAAAGCTTTGAGAGTGCTTAAAGCAAAGCTTATCAAATTCTATACAGAGAAACAGACAGAAGAAATATGCGAACAGAGGAAAAGCCAGATAAAAGGCGGAGAAAGAAGCGATAAGATAAGAACATATAATTTCCCTCAAGCAAGAATCACAGACCATAGAATTAATACAACCTTTCATAGATTAAAAGACGTTTTAGACGGTAAGCTGGAAATATTGACCCAAGTTTTAAAAGAAAATTTAGAAGAAAAATAGAAATGCAATTATCAGAAGCTTTGTCTTGGGGTGTTCAATCAATGAAATTATCCGGCATACAAGATGCCCATGTCGACATTTTGGCTTTTTTGTCGCATGTTCTTGTTAAAGAAAAAAGCTATATATATTCCAATTTATCTATGCAATGTCCTGACGTTGTTTTTAAAAAATTCTCATCTATGGTAGAAGAAAGAGTGCGACATGAACCTTCGGCTTATATTATGGGAAAAAGAGAATTTATGTCATTGAATTTTATGGTAAATAAAAATGTGCTTATCCCGCGCCCCGAAACGGAACATTTAGTGGAAGAAACCTTAACCCTTTTCCCTCAAGCAGACGGTAGTGCTTATGTTGGGCTGGATATTGGAACAGGTTGCGGTAATATAGCTTTGTCATTGGCTAAATATAATCGCAATTTTCATATATACGCAACCGATATTTCATCTAAAGCTATCAAAGTTGCTCGCGAAAATAGAAAATTACTTAATTTGGAAAAATCGGTCTCTTTTATTAATTGTAACTTGTGGAATTATTTCAAAAAGGAAAAGTGGAGAGGCAGAATAAATGTTTTGGCAAGCAATCCTCCGTATGTTAGAAGCGGGCAGTTAAATGATTTTGCTGTCGATTTATCTTATGAGCCGAAAAAGGCCCTAGACGGCGGTGCAGATGGTCTATCTTTTTATAAACCTTTGGCGGATGCAGGCGAATTTCTTTTAAAGAAAAACGGTTATCTTATAATGGAAATAGGGCAGGGGCAAGAAGAATCGGTAAAAAATATCCTGCGAAACAAAAAAGTTTTTCAAGACATAATCGTAAAAAAAGATTATAGTGGTATTGATAGAATAATAGTTGCAAGGAGGAAATAATTATGGAATTCAAGATTCAAGATTCCCCTAGAAATTGCAAAGCAATTTCAGGGACTGAGTCCCGGAAATCCTATGGATTTCTCGGGGCAAGATTAAAGATTAGAGATCCGAAAAGTTTAAATAATGAGAAATCTTCAATCTTCAATCTTCAATCTTTAATGAGAAGTAGTGGTTTTACCCTTATTGAAATAATGGTGGTAGTTGTCATAATTGGGTTGTTAGTAGCGATTGTGTCTCCCAGAATAATGGTTCAATATGAAAAGGCAAAAGTAACTCAAACAAGAACCCAAATAAGAAATTTAGAACAAGCATTGAAACTGTTTAAGTTAGACTGTGGTTTTTATCCCTCCACAGAACAGGGCTTAAAAGCTCTTGTGGAAAAACCGACAGTAGGAAAAATACCGACAAGTTATGATGAGGGCGGATATTTGGAAAAAGGCAAAGTTCCTTTGGACGCATGGGTTAATCCATTTATTTATTTAAGTCCGGGCTTATACGGCGAATTCAATATAATATCCTTGGGAAGAGACGGAAAAGAAGGCGGAGAAGGATTTGATGAAGATATCTACTCTTGGGACATTGAATAATAATAAAATTCAATATTCTGATAATAAATCTTCAATCTTTAATCTCCCTCTGGAATCTTGTAAAGATTCCGAGGACTTAGTCCCTGAAATTCTTCGAATTTCTAGGGGTAAATCTTTAATAAAAAGTAACGGTTTCACGTTACTTGAATTATCTCTTGTTATTTTGGTTATCGGCATAGTTTTATCACTTGTTTTACCCAATATCGGTATTCACAAATCGAAATTAGAAAAAGAAAGACAAATCGAAAAAATATCTCAAATTATAAAATCCGTATATGATTTATCCCAAGTTCAAAACAAAGAAATCAATCTTTTGTTTAATTTAGACGAAAACAAATTCCAAGCTGTGTCTTTAATTGACGGGGATGAAGAGTTTTTACTTCCCGAAAAAAAATTAAGCTCCGCTTTGAAAATAAAAGATATAGTCAATTTCAAAGGCGATAAAATTACCGAAGGCATAGTTTCTTTAATTTTTAATCCCGCAGGTTTTGTCGAGCCGGCGACTATTCATTTTATTGATAGCGACTCAAAATTCTATACTCTTTTTATAAATCCTTTGACTGGTCAAAGCTATGTTGAGGATGGATATTGGGAGGAGGAATGAATAATAAATTACCGGTTATCGGTTATCGGTTATCGGGAAAAAACGAACACCGAAAAACAAATACCGAAAACCGAACAGGATTTACTCTACTTGAGGTGCTCATTTCTCTTGCTATTGTCGGCCTTACATTGACAGTTTTAATCCATTCACAACTTTTATCTATAAGGCAGGCAATGAAAGCAAAATATCATACGACAGCTGTCTTTTTGGCAAACGAAATTCTTTCGGATACATTTATGCAGGAAAATCCGCTTATGAGAACCGAAGATGGAAAATTCCCTGTCCGCCAAGATTTGGCAGGCGGAGAAGATTATTCCGAGTTCTCTTGGCAAAGAGAAGTAGAAGACTCGGATATTGACGGATTAAAAAAGATAACGATAACTGTATCTGGCCCGGAAAATACCCAAATTGTTCTTCACACTTATCGCTTACAGTCCAATATTATGCAAACAGGAACGAAAAGATGACAAAAAATTACCATTTACCATTTATCCCCAGAAAATCGGAGATTTTCGGGGACTCAATCCTCGGAATTTTCCTGAAATTCCAGAGGGACGATTACCGATTACCAAACCGAACGGGGTTTACCCTTGTCGAGCTTCTTATTGCAGTGGCTATTTCCAGTATAGTTTTTTTAGCAATTATTTCCACTTATTCTCTAACATTGAAGACATTGGAAAAATGGGACGGCAGGCAAGAAGACTACTATCTTGCGCGAAATGTATTTAGAAAAATGCGCAGTGAAATATCCTCTGTTTATTTTATTACCGATTCACAAGCTGTTTCGACATCGCAGGAAAAAACCGATTATAACGGACTGGAAGGAGATGAAAAAACTTTTAGTTTTTATACTACGGCAAAATCTTTATATTTTCCTTTTACATGCTTAACAAAAATTACTTATAAATTCATTATTAATGATGAAAACAAGGGATTACTGATAAGAGAAGAAGAACCTCTTGTAAATTTTACATTAGACGAACACAAATACCTTAAATCTTATGTTTGGAGCGATAACTTGAAAAATTTCAATTTTAAATATTCGGACGGAAAAGATTGGCTGGACAGTTGGGATATCCAACAGACTGAGAAAATATTGAAAGCTGTCAAAATTGAATTAATTTCATCGCACGAAGAAAAATTTTCAACGATAATATATCTACCGACGGAAATATGAATAAATACAGGTTATCGGTTATCGGTTATCGGTTATCGGGACAATCCGTAATCCGCACTCCACATTCCTCTAAAGGCGTGGTTCTTATTTTCACGCTTATTATGATTGCTGTTTTAAGCGCTCTTACAATTAATTTATCTAGTAGAATGAATCAGGAAGTTTTACTTTTGAAAAATTCCTCGGATGAACTTAAAGCATCCTCATTGGCCCAAGCGGGAACGCAATATGCAATTGCAATTCTGAAAATGGATGACGATTTTCAAGCTGATTGGTTGGCTGAGGGTTGGGCGGAAGAGGTAATATTGACCTTTGACGAAGGAACTGTGAAAATAAACACAATAGACGAGGGT
>Ga0180007_10003441_pt1 | contig 17619 bp, 21 predicted proteins | sample MM_PC_MetaG_FD_121122 | JGI IMG/M metagenome (GOLD analysis project Ga0180007, IMG submission 121122) | Groundwater microbial communities from the Aspo Hard Rock Laboratory (HRL) deep subsurface site, Sweden - MM_PC_MetaG | ecosystem: Environmental > Aquatic > Deep subsurface > Groundwater... | reverse complement strand
TGATAGGAAGTGCGATTATGCACGAAAGCAAGATTCCAATGAGAAAAACAGAAGGCTGAGCGATTACTTTGTAGATTCCACTATGGCTTTAGCCTAGTGGTAGTTCAAAAAATAATTTTTAATGGAAGAATTATCAAGCAAGATATTCTGGCTGATTCTTCAATATAATCAATAAAATTCAGGAAGTGAGATAGCAGACACGTAATGGCTTAAAAACAATATACCAAAGCGCCAAAAGATAGGAAGGTTTATATATAAGTTGTAACTACTTATCATTACAGGTCATTACTATGGATATTATCATCACAGATCATGCGGCTGATATGATGGCTGAACGAGGCATTGATGAGGATCAGATTAAAAGAGCGCTGCAAAGAGGCTCCAAAATAAGGCAAACAGATGGTTTTAAGTCTGTGTATACCTACATTGGAGTTTGTTATAAAATTGTTGGTGATAAATATATCATTAAGACGGTTACAATTGAAAGGTGATGGAAATGAAATGCTATATTTGCAATAAAGGGGAATTGGTAAAAAAGGAAGTGCCAAGAGAACTGTATGGGAAGGCTATTGGAAAATTCAAGGCAGAAGTCTGCAGCCACTGCAACGAAGCCTTTTATGATGAAGAAACTTCAAGAAAAATAACAGAAAAAACAAAGAAGATGGGGTTATGGGGCTTGGAAGCAAGAACAAAAATAGGCGTTTCTGGCTCTGTCCTTGATGTGCGTTTAAATAAAAATATAGTTAATTTTTTTCATTTAAAAAAAGGAAAAGAAGTAAGGATTTACCCTGAGGATGAAAAAAGGTTTGTGGTTGAGCTTGCTTGAATTGATCGGTGAATTAAACAAATTAATCTTTTATTTAATTCAAATGGCTTCTAAAAAAATTAAAAGAAAAGTAGTCTGCATAATATTTTCAATACCGCTTATTGTGATAGTTATTTTGATTTAACATAAATTTAACAAAAGGATGGAACTTTGCAGGATACCCCTCTTTAAATGCTTCTTTGCTGAATGAAACGCCAATAAATTATTCAGTTGTTTATACTTATGCCAATTCAAACTGGTCAAGCAATGTAAAAAATAGAAATGAAAGCTTGAACATTTTGAAACAATTCAATCCAGGGCATGGGTATTGGATCAAGGTGAGTTAATTCTTTAGTTAACGTATTAACAAAAGAATCCTAAATAACTTTTTAGGTTAACTCATTAACAAGAGTTTCTTCCTATAGAATTTAATATCCCATTGTTTGAATAATTCTATCATCTCTTCATCCTTTTCTATCGGCATTATAAACGAACTGTTAGATATATATGTTCCTTTAAATTTATGTACAATCCCTTCATTTTCCCCTCTTCCTTTTAGAAGATATACCCATCTTACTTTTTTTGAAGGCTTTTCTTTAGATATATCATAAGTATATAATACACTGGATGTTAAGTCAAAATTGTCAGATAATCTTTTACCTGTAACTAAGCTTATTCCTTCCAAGAGCAGTGTTTTTGCCAAAGAATGGGGTTTATTAAAGAATTGATCAATTAATAACGAACTTATGTGATATCTTTCACCTAATTCTTTTTGAAAATTACTTAAAATCTCCCTCTTTATATCTGTTCTGAATATGACTGCAATATCAATATCATTTGGACTAATCTTATCCTTTACTGCTGAACCGAAAATTATAACATCTACAATTTCATCTGAAAAAAGATTATCAATTACTTTTTTCAGTTTCGAATATTCCTTTAATTTTTTTAACATTCTCTTTTAACTTTGAGGCATTTTCTTTTAATGCCCTTTTATTGTAGCTGTCAGTGTAATCATTAAACAATGGGCTGACCAGTTCATACACTTCTTTAAAATGCATCTTCAAATACAAAAATCTTTCAGAATGATTTTTAGGCAGCAATCCTACTTTTTGGTATATATTCAAGTCGCAAAGTATTGCAATTGCCTTGAAATAAGATGAAACTGAGGGGTTAAACCTTCCTTTGTTAAAATCATCTTCTGCACTGCTGATAAAATCAATAAAGTTCTCATTCAGCTCATTTTTTATCTTGTCTTCCATGTTAATGTATTAATCAATAAGTATTATTTAAACCTTTTGGTTAATATATTAACTGAGGCTTAATTTTTTGCGTTTGCCTGTCCTACTGATGTTTGCCGTTATTCTTAAATACAAGCTCTTCTTATCCTAATAAAATGTTAGAAAGAGTACAAAAGATAATGGCGCATTCTGGCTTAGCTTCCAGGAGAAAGTGCGAGGAGATGATAGCAGAAGGAGCAGTCCAAGTAAATGGAAGAACAATAAAATTAGGTGATAAAGCTGATTCTGGAAAAGATAGGATAGAAGTTAATGGAAAACCTATAAAAAAAGAAAAGCAAGTATATATAATATTGAACAAGCCAAAAGAGGTCATAAGCTCTGTAGGGGATTATAACGGAAGAAAAACAGTTATTGACCTAGTTAAAACAAAAGAAAGAGTGTTTCATGTAGGAAGATTAGATATGGATGTTGAAGGGATCATGATACTTACAAATGATGGGGATTTTGCAAATAGGGTTATACATCCAAGCAATAATGTAAGCAAGACATACACTGCAGTCTTAAGCAAGCCATTTACAGAATATTCAGAAAAAAGGCTTAGGCAGGGAATCATGATAGGCGGGAGAAAAGTCAATGTCTTTGACATAAGATCAATAGACAATGAAGCTACAATAAGCATACATGAAGGAAGAAAACATATAGTGAAAAATATATTTATTGCATTAGGGTATAGGATAATCAGCTTGAGAAGGATAGCAATAGGGAATCTAAGAACTAAACTCAATCCTGGTGAGTATAAGATTGTAAGCAGGCAGTGGCTCGAAAGCAAGATTTTTTAATTTCTACTTACTTTAAAAAAACAAAACAACAGGAAGATAATCTTTCTGAGCTTTGTTTTTTTACCCTTAAAAAAACAAAACAACAGAAATCAAAGATTTCTGAGCTTTGTTTTTGCAAAGCAAAAACAAAAGATATATAAAGAATAAGTCTAATATTAGCGGTAAGGGGGATTTATCCTAATAAATCTAGTGAGGTGAAACTATGAGGATAAGATATATTGTTGCAATCTTAGCAATTGTTTTGATGATAGGATGTGCAGCACCACAAACGACAGAACCAGCAGCACCAGCAGCAGAGCCGCCAGCAGCACCAGCAGTAGAAGAACCAACAACGCCAACTATACCTGACGCTTCTGCTGAAGAAATGCCTACTGCAGAAGTACCTGTTGAAGAAGCAGAGATCAGCGATGCCGATCAAGCACAGGTAGAAAGGTTAAAGGACGCTTGTGAAAAAGGAAACGCAGGACTATGCGCTGCATTAAAGACAAGATATAACATTGAATGGCCGCCTGCAATTTCAGAAGAACCAGTTGGAGAAACAATAGAATAAGATTACCTTTTTATTTTTTCTTTTTAAAACTTATTAGCATCATCTTAGAAAGATATATAAATAAGAACTATTCTAACTCCTAAATAAGGATTTTATCCTAATAAAATTAGTGAGGTGAAATTATGAACATAAAATATGTCGTTGCAATCTTAGCAATTGTTTTGATGATAGGATGTGCAGCACCGCAACCGGCAGCACCAGCAGCAGAGCCACCAGCAGCACCAGCAGCAGAGCCACCAGCAATGCCAGAGCCACCAGCAGCAGATGCGCCAGCAGAAGGAGCAGAGGCACCAGCAGCAGTTGAAGGCGAAATTGCAGTTACAAAAGCAGGATTTGATCCAGCTGAAATGACTGTAGCATTGGGCTCAATAGTAACTTTGAACGCTGTTGAAGGCGACCATAAGTTTACAATCGGTGGAATGTCTACCCCTATTGTGAGCGAAGGAACTAGCTATGATGCGACTTTTGATAAGGTTGGAAAGATAAACATATTTGATATCTTGACCAAGAAGAGCGCAGTTATAACTGTAACAGAGCAAGCAGGCGAAATGGTGACTGAATAAGCCTTTTATTTTTTCTTTTTATTATTTTATTAATCTCTTTTTAGGCTGATTAAAATCAAAACATATTTATACTTGTAAGGCTAAAAGCACCTTATGAAAGCAAAATACTTGATGGGGCTCTTGGTTGTTTTGGTGGCAATCTTAGTTACTTTGCTGATCCTATTTATACATGAAGGTAATAATGTTACTGAACCTGATTTGGCTGATGAATCAATTGGTTATACTGCTGAAGAGATTACAAATCCTAATGACGTATATATTGATAAATCAGCAGAACCTCCATCTATCGAAGAGACTGATAATGGTGTTGAGATTTTGAACAATGTAGAGATTGTGATAAACAATCTTCGTTTCTATCCAAGTGAGATAACGATAAATACTGGCGCATCAGTAACATGGTTCAATAATGATACTGTGCCGCATAAGGTTGTTGCTTATGACAGGCTATTTTATGGCCCGAGGATGAATCCAGGTGAGAGATATACATTTACTTTTACCAAGGAAGGAACCCATTCTTATTTTGATGCTGTATTTACTAAGATAGGGAGGGGCAAGATCACTGTTCAGGAAGAGCCTATGCAGATAACCGGGGCAGTTATAGGGATAAATCTGAATGAAAGAGAATCTAATGGCAAATTCGCTTTAGTGACCTTATTGTTTGCAGTGATGATTTTTGGAATAAGCCATGGAATATATACCCATAGAAGATTTTAAACAATAGAATTCTACTGAAATCTTAGGGGTATTTGAAAAATAAAAAAAATAAAAAGAAGAGCTTATCTTCCTCTTGCCATCTTTGCGCAGGAAATGTCCCCTTTCTTGTCAATAAAATATAGGAATCCTTTTTTCTTCTTGATGCCTACTTTTGCGACAACTTCAATCTTTGCCTTGCCTTTTTTCTTTCCTCTTGCCATCTTTGCGCATGCTACATTACCTTTCTTATCTACAAAGTATAGGTAGCCTACTTTTTTCTTTACGCCTACTTTTTCTACTTTTTCTGCCATTTTAGAGTACCTCCGTTTTTTGTTGAGGGGATTTAGAAATGAAATCCATTCCAACAATCCCTTTTAGTTTCAATCCCTTTTATGATTGACTAAATCCCCCGTCGAATTATAGACGAGAATAAGGAGAAGCTTATATTTAAATGTTTTGTTTTTTTGTCGCTGAAAAACAAAGCTCAGAAATTTATAATTTCTGATGTTTCGTTTTTACGACGATAACCTAGAAGTCACTCAAGCCTTTCTGTTCAAATTTAGGGGTTTCAATTTCGGTTTCAACCAGGTCTTTTTCAGACAATAACGGCTTTCCGTACTCGCCGTCAAAGCCCGGCTGTATAGTTATCTTTCCTTCCCTGTTCTTAAGAATTATGTCTGCTATCTTTTCATCAACTACTTTTATCATATCTTCTTTTTTAGCATCTAATAAAATATTAAATTCATTGCCAAATCCTTTTATGAGTTTGTTGTAAATCTCCCATGTCTTTTTTGAGGCTACTGGTGATTTGATCTGAGTTGAGATAAGCTCTGAAATTGGAATCAATGAATAAAAGTTTTTAGCTCCTTCTGGCTTAAAACCTTCTTCTCTGTCTGCAAGCTGTTCTACCCTGTGGAGGACACCTATTGTCAATGGCTTTCCGCATTTTGGACAGATATTTTTTATCTTTATAGAATTTTTTGGAGCCAAGCATACTTTGCAGTTTCTGTGACCGTCAAAATGATATTTTCCATATCCTGGGTCAACTTCTATTGTTCCTTCTAATCCTTGTTTTGTACGTAATGCATTTATAATATCTTGGTAAGTTATATTTTTTAGATCAAACAATGTAGCTTCTCTTCCAATGCGCCAGGGCCAGAAGCTATGGAGGTCTGAGGAAGAAACAAGAGAGAACCTGTCTAATTGGGATAATCTCCAGTTCATCAAAGGATCACTGGATAATCCTGTTTCTAATGCGTGAATATTTTTTGCTTGATCCTTGAATGCTTCTTCTACAGAATCAAATCCTGACATCGAGCCGAACAAGCCAAAATACGGAGTCCATACATGGGCTGGTATCACTTCGATGTCTTTGCTTATCTTCATCATTGATTCAACAAGCTCATCACATGGCAGCTTGAAGATAGGGCGTCCGTCATAATCTACCCTGCCTTTTTTTAACAGAAATTCAGTTATTTGATCCACAACCTCAAAAGATGGCGCAAGAATCACATTATGCACTTTTCTGCCTTTGCCATATTCTGTGTATATTGAAGATATCTCTGTCTGAAGAATAAATGGGAAGTTATTTTTTGTCTTTAGGATACCTGTTCCATCTTCTTTTAAATTACTTTTTAAATCTTCTATCCATTTAGGGTGTGTAAAATCCCCTGTTCCAATCAGGTTAATCCCTTTAATGTTTGCATATTTTTCCAGATTTTCAATTGTAAGGTCTTTTGAAGTAGCTCTTGAGAATCTTGAATGTATATGCAGATCAGCGATTATTTTCATAAAAAAAAGTTTTGGAGCATAATATATAAAGACTTTGATTTATCATATTAAATATTTAATGACTAAATAGTAGTCATAACAGAAAGATTTAAATATGGTGGTGTATTTACATATATTAAGATGGGGGTCAAGATATTATTAATCCTAGTATTGATTGTTTTAATTACAGGGTGCTCTGAAAAGACTAAGCCTGTAGTTACTGATCTGGGTGAAGAAGCTGTTGCACAAGAAAATCATGTTCAGCAAAATGATGTTTCTACAGAAGCTGTCCCTGAACCAATTGTTCAGATTAATGATACAGTTATTGTAGATGATGAAATTAATGTTTCAGAACAGATTAATGAAAGTGATTCTGGTCCAGGCGAACATATTATTGTGATAAATGACCTTAAATATGATCAGCAGACCTTAACTATTTCACAAGGAGATACAGTTATGTGGAAGAATCAGGATACTTGGTCAAATGATGGGGAGACAAAACATTATATAGCTGCTCACTCAAATGAGTTTAGGAGTTCTGTGATGCCTTATGGCGGCACATTCAGCCATACATTCAACAATACAGGGACATTTACCTACATTGATGTAATCTATAAAGATAGGGCATCAATGAGGGGAACTATAATTGTTGAGTGATCATAATAAAGTTTATATAATCCATCTTTATTTCTTCTGATATGGCCCAAGATTTATTGAGTGAGTTCAGCAAGAAGGATGTTGGCCAGTTTAAGAAAGATTTTCTAGAGGTTATTAGGGTTTATCACGGAATAAGTTCAGAATATGCTAAGCTTAGCAAGGATGTTGATAATTACATTTCAGTATTTAAAGGGGCGATATTGTTATTCAATAAGAAGTATAAGGGAATAACCTTAAAGGCAAAAGCCACTCCAGAAGAACTAACTTTGAAGATATATTTAAAAGAGAAGTCGCTTAGTGATATGTTTAGGAATGCTGCATCTAAGCTAAGCGGATTGAAATCTATCGGCGCAACTGGACCAGGAAAGGCAACTGTGGAAGAGGCAGATAAATTCTCCAGGGAAGTTGAGAAGATAAAAGATAAGCTTTATGTTTCATATTATCGGCAGGAAACCGGGTCAAGCACTGTCTTTTTAGAACAGCATGAGAACGGAAATATCGAGCTGCATTATGGGGAAGACATAGTAAGTGATAAATTACCAGAATTTAATATATGCGCTTATTATGCTGTTAAGGGGGGAGTAGGTAAGGAAGATGCGCATGAGATATTAGCTTCTATTGGATTTCTTGAAACTCCGAGCCTGGCTAAGGTTAGAAAACTTATTAGTAAATTTTCTACAAGACTGGGCGAGTAAATTTAAACATTATCTTTCTAATAATCAAAAACTATTTATATATCTCAAAAAGATAAAGTGTAGGTGGTTAAAATAAGAATTGCTTTGACTTGCAGCATAAAGCCTGAACATATTGCAGAAAAAGATAGAGAGAAGTATGCGGAGTTTGACAGTAAGGGAACTATAAATGGCCTTGCAGATGCAATAAAATCAAATGGGCATGAAGTTGAGATAATCGATGTCAAAGAGGATATAAAGGATGTTCTTAAGGCTAAGAAAAATGATATTGATCTTGTGTTTAATGTTGCAGAAGGTTTGTCTGGAGAAGACAGGGAATCAGTTGTTCCTAAGATATGTGAGGAGCTAGGAATACCATTTACTGCATCTGGTTCTGAAACATTGATAATAACATTGAATAAGGCAAAGACAAAGTGGGTTTTAGAAAAAAACAAGATTGCAACACCTAAGTCACAGCTTTTTCATAGGGGGGATGAGGAATTAGGTGAGTTAAGGTTTCCTTTACTTGTAAAGCCGGTTTTAGAGGGTTCTTCAAAGGGAATATTTAATGAAAACTTGGTGAGCAATGAATCTGAGCTGAGAAAAGTATTAGTCAAGACAATAAAACAATATAACCAGCCTGCATTAGCAGAAGAATTTCTTGAAGGAAGGGAGTTTACTGTTTCTGTGATAGGTTATGATAGCCCTGTTGTGCTGCCAATTGCAGAGATAAAGTTTGATTATCTTCCTGAAGGAGTGCATCATATGGATTCTTATGAAGTAAAGTGGATCTATGACAATCCTGATTCTAAGGTTGATGCTGTGGTGTGTCCTGCTGAAATTGATAAAGAACTTGAAGATAGCATCAAAGATATCGCTATAAGGGCATTTAAATCCTTGGACTGCAAGGATTGGGCGAGGATAGATATAAGATTAGACCGCAAAGGTATTCCTAATGTTCTTGAGGTGAATGCATTGCCTGGATTTATGAAAGATCCTAAGGAAAATTCTAGGCTGCCAAAGGCTGCTTATGCAGCTGGATGGAGTTATGAAGAGCTCATCGGTAGAGTGCTGAATTCTGCATTATCCAGATTTAAAATAAAAATCCCAACTGCAAATCTGGATAAAGGGTTTTTATAGTTTTAAATACCCCATATGTTCCTATGGGTTGACTATAGTCCAATCATCAAAACCATGTGAGCATCTGAAACAAATAAAAAAGATTTAAATAACACTTATCTTTAGTGTTATAAGGGGATTTTATGAGAATAGCTGTTTTATTTACAAAAAGAGATGATATTGGCCAACAATATCATTCGGATTGGGAAGGCCGTGATACAAATGATGATGCTGAGTCTGTAATAAATGCTTTAAGAGAACTTGGGCATGAAACTATAGTGTATCCTGTTGATCTTGAGCTATTTGATAAACTTAGAAAGGATAAAGATAATATTGATATGGCATTTAATCTATGCGATGATGGTTTTTTCTCTGATCCTGAATTAGAGCCTCATCTGCCTGCTATGCTGGATATATTGGGAATAAATTATACTGGCTCTAATTATCTTAGTCTTGCTTTATGCCTGGATAAGGCGCGTGCAAAGAAGATTTTAACTTATCATGATATACCTACTCCGAGATTCCAGGTTTTTAGGGAAGGCAATGAATCATTAAAAAAATTGTTGAAGTTTCCTTTGATAGTAAAGCCTGTGCATGAGGATGCTTCTATAGGCATAAAAGATGAATCAGTTGTCAAGGATGAAACTGGGTTAAGGGAAATGGTTAAGCAGGTAATAGCTGAATATAAACAGCCTGCTTTGGCAGAGGAATTTATTGATGGAAGAGAATTTAATGTGGGGATTATAGGCGATAAGGTGCAGGAAGTCTTGCCTGTTTCTGAGATAAGGTTTGATGGATTGCCAGATGATAAGCCTAAGATAGTAAATTATTCTGCAAAGTGGAAAGAGGATTCAATAGATTATAAAGCTACCCAAAGAAGATGCCCAGCTGATATTGATGAGCAGCTGAAAAAGAAATTAGTCAGCCTTGCTTTGAAGTCATCAAAGCTCATGCTGTGCAGGGATTATTTTAGGGTTGATTTCAGGCTTGATAAAGAGAATAATCCATTTGTTCTTGAGGTAAATCCAAATCCAGATATTTCAGAGGATGCAGGGCTGGCTGCAATGGCTTCTGTTAAAGGATATTCTTACAAAGAGCTTATCGGTAAGATTGTGGAGAGCGCTCTTCGAAGGAAACATGATAATAAAAAATAATCTTGAAGAAAAAGGATTTTCTATCAACTTATTTAAAGATGCAGCCCTAAAGTATCCTTCTGGAATCTGGGAGAATCTCAGTGAGAGTGTAAAAAGATCAATTGTTGATAATCTTGTGTATCTAAAGGTGTCTCCTTACTTAGTTATGCATGAAGATGAATTTTATTTTGAATCTTCAACACCTTATCTTAAGGAGATGGGGGATAAAGGGATTATAGGTGATATGCCCAGGATAGCAGAAGAGGATAATGTTTCAACCAAGCGGCTTATTGAGAAGTTCAATAATAAGAAGGTTAGATTCAGAGATTCTGAAACTAGCGTTATCAATGATATTTCTTCTGATGGGTCTGCATTGATTGCAATGTCTTTTGGCAAAGACAGCTTGTTATCTTATGGGATTGCAAATGAAGCGGGATTGAATCCTAAATTAGCCATGGTACAGGATTTTTGGGATATAGAAGCAAGCCATAAGCTAAGCCTTATAGAAAGATTTGAGAAAGAGTTTCGACAGAAGATAGAATTAGTGCATGACCGGATAGATGCTATCTCTGAATATGCCCGATTGAACAAATCTGATTCAGATGGTATTGTCGGAGCGAATGCAATGAATGCTTATTCTGTCATGTTATTGCCTCTTGCAATAAGGAACAATTCGAGTTATATTGTTTTTGGAAATGAGCAGAACTTTAATGATCATTTTATCAATGATGAAGGATTTAAAGTTTATCCATCTTATGAACAGAGCAGCGAATGGATGCATGAGCAGAATACTGCTTTAAGCGGATTTACAAATAATCAGGTTAGGGTTAGCAGTTTTGTAGAGCCGATATATAATCTTGCAGAGGTCAAGGTTTTGTTCAAAAGATATCCTGACTTAGCTAAATATCAGATGTCTTGCAGTTTGTTAAATACAAGAAAAAGAAAAGAAAGATGGTGCTATAACTGTCCGATGTGCGCAAAGTCTTTTCTTTATCTTAGCGCTAATGGTGTTGACCCTAAGACTGCAAATTTCAATACGAATCTTTTTGGAAAAGAACATATCGGACTTTATCCTTTATTCAGCAAGCCAACAAGAGTTTATGAGAAGCCTTTAGCAGTAAGGGATGAGCAGCTTTTTGCTTTTTACCTTGCTTATAGGGGCGGGGTTGTAGGTGATTTGATAGAGAAGTTCAAGGTTGAGTTTTTTGAAGAGGCAAAGTCAAGAGAAGATGAACTTCATAAGAAGTTTCTTGGAGTTCATGAGCCAAAAAGCATGTCTGGTCCTGTAAAGGGCAAGGTATTATCTATCCTTAAGGAAGAATTAGGTGTTTAAGTTGAAGAACACATTAATCTTTCCAGCTATCCATATACCTGATATTTATCTTATCTGTTCTCTTGAAAGTGTTGATCTAAAAGATGTTCTTGTCATATGCGAGGAAAGTGTTGCAGAGCATTTTGGGAACCCTTATAATTTTATAGTGGATGATCTTAAATCAATGGATAGGTTATTTTTGGGGATTGAAGAATGGGGAAAAAAGAATGAAAGGCATTTCAATTCAATAATTGGCATTGATGACGAAGAGCAGTTTAGGATAACAAAAAAGATAGCTGATTATTTTAAGATAGATTTTTACAGTGATAAAACACTGCAGGCTGCTTCAAATAAGTTTGTAATGAAAAAGAGATTTGAAAAAAATAAGGTGCCTACTGGAAAATTTTGTCTTGTTTCTAATTCTGATGATAGTCCTGTAGATGGAATAAAGTTTCCTAATGTGCTAAAACCGGTTGTCAGCACAGGAAGCGAATTTATTTTTTTTAACAGAAACAAAGCTGAGCTGGATAAGAATATCAAAATATTGAAGGGGGTAAGCCAAAAGTATAATGATGATTCAAGATTCAATGAGTTTTCTTTTATTGATGAAGGCAAAGAAAGGATGATGGATCCAAAAAAAGAGTTTTTGCTTGAAGAATATGTTGATGGGGTGGAGTATAGCCTTGATTTTTCAATTAAAGACTCAGATATTGATATACTTCGAATTGTGAAAAAGTTTAGTGCGAGCCAGATAGGATGTTTTAGTTCATTTTATCTTATGAATAAGGGGTCTGCAGAGCATTATGGCTTAAATTGGGATAATCTTAAGGAAATGTGCAAGGGCGTAGCTTCTTCATTGATGATAAAAAAAGGGGTATGTATGATTGATTTTAAGTTTGTTGATGGGAGGTTAAATATTATTGAAACATCAATAAGGCCTGGATTAAGCACATTCATACCCTTAGTATACCGACTTTATGGATACACCCCTCTTGGAATTATGATCAAGACTGCGCAGGGTGTACCTTCAAATGAAGAAATGGGTGAGGATGAAGGGATGGTTATATATTTACTTGCACCTCATGGGGGAAAATTGACTAAATTTGATATTTCAAGACTAAAAGAGTTAAGTGATATAGATGTAATAGATGTTCAGAAGTTTGATGAAACCGGAGATATCCTGGTCGATACTGAGTTTGATCACCACGATCTTCAGCTGGGGTATATGCTTGTGAAGAATCCGGGAAGAGAGAATGCAGAGAAAATTATTAAAAGGATAAGCGAAGCTGTTGTTATAGAGGTAAAAGATGGATAAAACAGAAACAGCTTTAGGTGTTTTAAGAAAGATACTTACTGACGAGGTAGATTCAGATAGTCCTGATGTATTTAAGAAATATATCGATTCATTGGATAGAGGGGGGTTATTGGAATCTGTTGAGATGTTTGGAACCCCACAATATATCTTAAATACAGATGATCTTAGGAAGAGGGCTAGGTTTTTTATAGATACTTTTAAGGAACATATACCTAACCTTGATGCATTCTATGCATTCAAGTGCAATGATTTTCCTTTTTTGATAAAAATCTTAAAGGAAGATGGATTTAAAGCAGATGTTGCTGGGCTGTTTGAGCTGCAGTTGGCTTTGAAGCTAGGATTTGATAGGATTATATTTACTGGCCCAGGGAAAAGCATAGAAGAATTACAACTTTCTTTAGAGAATTCTGATAAGGTCATTATAAACATAGATAATAAAGATGAATTCTTAAGATTAAAAAGCTTGAATCCCAGCAAAAAAGTAAATGTAAGCATAAGAATCAATCCAGATACTAAAGTTACCCAGACATGGTCTAAGTTTGGGATTGAATTAATTGGGTTGAAGGATTTTGTTGATATGATCAGGAAAGAGAAGAATATAAATCTTATAGGGCTTCATTTTCACTGCAGCTGGAATGAGACTTCTGAACGATATGTCAAGAATATATCTCTTATCGGAGATTATCTTAAAAAGAATTTTTCTGATTCAGAGTTGTCTTGGCTTGAATTCTTTGATATTGGCGGAGGTTTTTATCCTGAGGATGCTGCTGTTTTGAGTAAGCTGAGTGATAAATATGACCTTCTTAACATGGTTGAAGATGAATTTAGTGTTTCTGATATTGATCCTTATACTTTCTCAATAGAAAAGGTTGAACCTTTGAAGAAGTTTGCAAAAGAAATCTCTGAATCTTTGAATAAGAACATTTTTTCTATAAATCCGAAGATCAAGATATATTGCGAGCCAGGAAGATTTATTGCAACACATTCAACATCTGTTTTGCTTAAAGTCATTGCAGAGAAAGATGGATGTGTTATTGTTGACGGCGGAATAAATATGTTTGGCGATTACAGGTTTGAGGAATATGCATTTGCACCTATAGTTAATCTTTCAAACTTTTCTTCTGAGCTTAAAAGAAAAATAATCTATGGCCCATTATGCGATCCTTCTGACCTGTGGGGTTACTCTTATTATGGGAATGAGGTTAAAAAAGGAGATGTGCTTGCTGTGCTTCATCAGGGGGCTTATACTTTCTGCTGTGCATGGAGATTTATCAAGCCCATTCCATCTTACATTGTTTTAGAAGGTAAAAACTTATATATTGGGAAAGAACAGGAGGGATTTGAGCAGCGATATTCTGGCTGTAAGTTTTGACAAGATGAGATGGCTCTTAAGGTCTAAGATACATAAGGCAACTGTTACAGAAGCTAATGCAGCTTATGTTGGAAGCATAACAATAGATGAAGAGCTTATCGAGAAATCTGGATTGCTGGAAGGGGAAAGGGTTCTTGTAGCAAGCAATACTTCTGGTGAAAGGCTGGAAACTTATGTGATCAATGGAAAAAGAAATTCTGGAGTTATCTGTATGAACGGGGCTGCTGCACATATTATCAAGAAAGGTGAAGAGATTATCATCATGGGATTTGAACTGAGTGAAAAGCCAATAAAACCGAAAATAATCCTTGTAGATAAAACAAATAATTTTTTAAAATACATCTGATCAAAATAATTTCTTTAAAATTATTTTTTGGAATTTTTTAGATTAATGCAAAAAATTATAATTTTTTTTATCGTCGATACAACAAAAAAATTTATTTCATTTGATAAAAAAATGAAAAATCAATTTTTTTTATCTTAATTTTTACGACGTGAAATGAAAAAAAGATAACCTTTAAATATCAGTAATTCTAGTTTTAAATTAGATTTTTTGAGCATCCGAAGCATAAAAATTCGTTTGCAGAAAAAAATTAACTTAAACTTGGAGGAAAAAAACTGGTGAATTTATTCATGGACTCAAACAAAAAAAAATTTTCTAGCTTATTATTTCTGTCGTGTGATGTGATAGCAAACCATCAAATTAATAAAAAGGGGAATGATATATAATGCCTGAACAGGAAGCAGACTCTTTGCTTAAGAAAAGTTTTGTAGAGGAAGTTGAAAAACTTTCAGTATGGGAAGAGTTATTAAAAAAAAGCGTAGTAGATGTTGATCAGCTGGCTGCTATCTGCAAAGGCGGAATAGACAAAGAAAAATTAAATGCAGTGATCAAACAATATCCGATGAGGATAAACCCTTATTATCTTAGCCTGATAAAGAAAAAAGATGATGCTATATGGAAACAGTGCATACCTGACCTTAAAGAGATGGATGATCCAGAGGGATTTGAAGATCCGCTTTGTGAAGAGAGAGATTCTCCTGTTTCAGGATTGACCCATAGGTATCCTGATAGGGTTCTTCTTTTAGTGTGCAACCAATGCGCAATGTACTGCAGATTCTGCACAAGAAAAAGAAAAGTAGGTGATCCTTTCAAGAGAATCACTAAAGAACAGATAATGGAAGGCATAAATTACATAAAGGAACATCCTGAAGTTAGGGATGTTTTATTGTCAGGCGGAGACCCACTTTTACTTTCTGATACTTATCTAGAATGGATATTGAAAGAGATAAGGAAGATACCTCATGTTGAGATAATCAGGATAGGGACAAGGGTTCCATGCGCTTTGCCGCATAGGATAACTCCTGAATTATGCGAGATGCTTAAGAAGTATCATCCATTGTATGTGAATGTTCATTTTGCCCATCCTGATGAGATTACTGAGTTAAGTTCAGAAGCATGCAATATGCTTTCGAATGCAGGAATTCCATTGAGCAGCCAGACTGTTTTGCTTAAGGGAATAAATGATGATCCAGAGGTTATGAAGATCTTGATGCAGAAACTTTTGCAGATAAGGGTAAGGCCATATTATATATATCAGGCAGACATGACTAAAGGAATAAACCATTTCAGGACAAGGGTGGATAAAGGATTTGAAGTGATAAAAGCAATAAGGGGATGGACTTCTGGGTTAGCTGTTCCGCATTTTGTGATCGATACTCCAGGCGGCGGCGGAAAGATACCTGTACTGCCTAATTATATTGTTGAAAAGGATGATAATAAGATAGTTCTAAAGAATTATGCAGGAAAGACATATACTTATACTGAGCATTGTTAGAATATAGTGGGTTAATCTTACATTCCAAAACCAGGCGGCAGTTTTCCCTGTATCTTGTTCATCACATTTCTCTGCAAGAGATGCTCAAAAATGGTGCATTTTTGGCACACCGCTGGGGTGAATGAGCAAAGAGTGCGCTTGTTGGACAAAGTCCAACACCTCAAGCATAGCATTGAGGTAAGTTGGATTTCGCATTACTCAATCCAACGAATCAGAACTACATCCCAAATCCAGGCGGCAACTTACCCTGCATCTTTTTCATCATCTTATTGATATCACCAGAGCCTTTCATCATCTTTATCATCTTCTTGCTTTGGTTGTATTGTTTGATGAGTTCCTTTACTGTTCCTGTTGTGAGTCCAGAGCCTTTTGCAATCCTTTCGATTCTTGTACCAGATATTATTTCAGGTTCTTCTAGCTCTTCTTTAGTCATAGAATTCATCGCTATCTTCCATTTCTTGAGCTTTTCTTCCTGAACCTGTAAAGCTTCTTTTGGCATCTTGATTTGGCCAAATCCTGGAATCATCTCCATAATTTTAGATAAAGGGCCCATCTTTGACATCGCTTCCATCTGTTCATACAAATCAATTAAAGTGAAATCGCCTTTTAATAATTTCTTTCCTAAATCTTCTGCTTGTTCTTCTGTTATTGCTTCTTTTGCTTTTTCTAACAAAGCTTCTAAATCGCCCATACCTAATAGTCTTCCTACAAAGCCCTGAGGATTAAATTGTTCTAAATCGTCTAGCTTTTCGCCTACACCTATGAATTTAATCGGTGCTTGAGTTACGGCGCATGCAGATAAAGCGCCTCCTGCTTTTGCTGTGCCGTCCATCTTTGTTGCTATAACTCCAGTAACGTGGCAGGAATCATGGAACTGCTGGGCTTGCTTTTGAGCTGCTTGTCCTATGTCAGCAGATATCACCAATAGATTTTCATTTGGCTTTATCTCTTTGTTTATGGATTCAATCTCTTTGATAAGGTCTTTGCTCAGCGCATCTCTTCCTGCTGTGTCTATTATAAGAACATCGTATTTTTTGTACTCGTCTTTATACTGATTCCATATCTTTATAGGGTCTTTTTCTACTTTGTTTAAGTAAACTGGAACATGGACTTGTGCTGCTATCTGTTCAATCTGATCCATAGCAGCTGGCCTGTGGATGTCTAATCCTAATAGGGCTACTTTATATCCTCTTTTTGTGAAGAATCTTGCGAGTTTTCCAGAAGTTGTTGTTTTTCCTGAGCCGAAAAGGCCGACTAACATTATCTTGAAGGGTTTTTCTTTTATCTCTATCTTGTAGGCTTCTTTTCCTAAGAAATTGACTAGTTCTTCATAGACTACATTTATGAGCTGTTCTTTTTTTGTAAGGCCTTTTACATCTTTTTCTGCTTTTATCCTTTCTCTTATATTATTAGTCAGGTCAAAAACTAATTTTACATTGACATCTGCCTGCAATAATGCTCTTTGGATGTCTTTGACTAGTTCATTTATCAGCTTGTCATCTACGAACATTGCTTTAGCTATCTTGCTTAATGTATCTTTCAAGCTGCTGCCTAGTTTCTCTAATACCATCTTTATGTAAAGAAGATATACATTCGTTTATAAATGTTTTTGGAAAAAGTATGTGCATAGCATCCTAAGGTCAAAATTCCATAAATCAAATATTATCGACGAGCGTTGCGAGGGGTTGCTCCATACGGGAACGCAGCTCCTTTACCGCTTCCGTCGAGAATTTTGAAGATG
>Ga0180007_10003440_pt1 | contig 17629 bp, 18 predicted proteins | sample MM_PC_MetaG_FD_121122 | JGI IMG/M metagenome (GOLD analysis project Ga0180007, IMG submission 121122) | Groundwater microbial communities from the Aspo Hard Rock Laboratory (HRL) deep subsurface site, Sweden - MM_PC_MetaG | ecosystem: Environmental > Aquatic > Deep subsurface > Groundwater... | reverse complement strand
GGGCATTAACAAAAAATAATGTCGTGGAACATTTAACAAAAGCTCCAAAGATATTAAAAGAAGCAGGGTTTGATAAAAATTTTATTGAAATTGTTGTCAGCCATGGGTATGGTTATGATGAATTGCCCCATCTAAAAGATAAAAAAAGAACAAAGAAAATTGAATTTGCTTTAGCGGCCTCGGAAACTTTAACTGGTTTGATTCATGCTTATGCTTTAATGAGAGGCAAAAAGATAAGTGATATGGAAGTAAAAGGATTGAAAAAGAAATTTAAAGATAAAGCCTTTGCAGCAGGGTGTGATAGGGAGATAATAAAAGAGGCTGAAAATCTTATGCCCTTAGATGAATTCTTTGATATTGGGATTAGAGCTTTAAAGAGTATTAAAGAAGAAATTGGGTTGAATTAGGGCCCTTTAGTTTTAAATCTTGATTTTGTTTCTTTTCTCACAGGAAATTTTTCTTTCTTCACTTCTACCTTCTTTTCTGGAGTTGGTTTAATTTCTCCTCTTCTCTCCATTTTTCTTCCCTCTGGAAAAGCTGATTCTTGTCTTTGAAATTCAAAAGCACTTCTTCTTGGAGCTTCCTTGTGAAAGTATTTTGGACCTTTATGTTGCATATTTGGTTGATTTCTATGTCTCTCATACATTCTAGTAACATATTTTTCAATACATGCTGTATGGCTACAATACCTCTGCCCGGGCCATTCATAGCAAATAACAAGAGTTGGGTTGTGCCTGTGGTGATGAAGATCATAACTTCTATGAACTATTCTAGGTCTTACAAAATGTCTTTTATGCACATGAACAGTACATCCACTTATTGCTAGAGAACCTGCCAAGAGAGCTGCAGTGGCAAGTTTAGCTAAACCGTTCATTTTTTATAGAGGTTCCAAAACTTTATATATTTAGCGTTTTTCTTCTTGTTATGACTCTAATTGTTAGATCAAATATAAAAAAGGTTGTGAAAGAGCTTGATAAAGAAAACTCTGTAAGTAGTGTTGCTGAGGAGGTCGGAATGGCCTTAGAGAGGAAAACAGAAGAAATTTTAAGAGATGCAATAAAAAGAGCGAAGGCAAACGGGAGAAGAACTTTGCAAGCACGAGACCTATAGTCTCATTCATTAATTCGCCTGAAAGTCAAATTAAGGCGAGGGATTTGTGAAATGGCAAAAAACCAAATTCAACAAAAACAAACTGTAAAAAAGAGAAGTAATGCCTCGAGAAAATTTGTTATTGCTCTTTCAATAGTTAGCATAATAGGGTTTCTTAGTATAACTAGCGAGAGTTTGTTTAACTTTAGTTTTGTGGAGTATATAGATAGTTTATGGTTATTAGCATTGGGTTTAGGTTTAATTCTAGAAACCTCCTTAAGCGAATTAAAGAAAATAAAGAAGAGAGGCATGACTCCAGAAATGTTGGGAAAAGTGACTATGCTTGTTGTTGGAACTCTTGCGGTTATTGCTGCAGTATTAAGCGTTCCTCAAATAAATATCCAGAGTCCTACTTTTTTAGCGGTTAAGGGTATAGTAAGCATACTGGCAATCATATTTATAATAATCCAAACGTGGGTTAGCGAAAAAGTATAATGACAGAGAAGAATTCTATTAGAGGGAAAAAATCAAGGGCTGCTGGGGCTAGATTTGAACTTAAGATAAGGGGAGAGCTTGAGGGAATGGGTTGGATTGTGGATAAGTGGACCAACACGGTTGATTATGATAGAGATGGAAATATTGGAAAAGTTGTTCCGGCAAAAAGAAAATTTAATCCTTTTAAAAAAATGTTGGTTGTTGGTACCGGATTTCCTGATTTTATAGCATTTAAAAAAATTGGTGGGAAAAAGTATGAAGTAATAGGGATAGAGGTTAAAGCCAGGGGGTATCTTGACAAAATTGAAAAAGGAATGTGCCACTGGCTTTTAGATAATAAAATTTTTAGTAAAATCTTAATTGCTAAGAAGGGAAAAAAGCGTGGAGAAATAGTTTATGATGATTTTAAGAAAAAATATTCTTAAAGGCATATTTATTTTAGTATTTTTAAGTCCGTTTATTTATGCCCAGTGTGAGAACGGACAGATAGACATAAACGAGGCTGACCTTGAAGAGTTAGATAAGCTAATCGGGGTTGGACCTGCAACAGCTGAGAACATAATCAATACGCGCCCTTTTGAGTCTATCGATGATTTAATAAAAGTATACGGAATAGGGCAGGTAAAACTCTCAAACATAAAGAACCAGGGGCTTGCTTGTGTTGAGGACAGTAAAAAAGAACAAGTAAAAGAAGAGATTAAAGAGGATGTGGAGATAGAATTTGAAGAGGCGCCCTTAGAAGAAAGGAAACCAAAAGAGCCTGTAGTATTTGAAACTATCAAATTAACAGCACAAACTATAAAAAGCGAAACAAATATTGAATCAAATAAGAGTAAACTTCCTTTATTTGGGCTTATAGGTTTTGCTTTTTTGCTTGCAGGATTATTTGCTCTTAAAAGGAGAAAATACAAGAATGAGTTTGGATGAACAAAAAATAGAGATAACAATGGTCTTAGAGGTATTGGGGACTCCTAAAGACAAACTTGTTCCTGCTCTTGAAGAAATAATAACAAGCCTTGAAAAAGAGAAAGGAGTTAAAGTTATAGAGAAAAACATAAATGAACCTACAGAATTGAAAGATACAAAAGATATTTACACAAATTTTGCAGAGGTTGTTGTTAAGATAGATAGTATCTTGTTATTATTTGCTATTATTTTTAAGTATATGCCAGCTCATCTGGAAATAAGTTCCCCTGAGAAAATAATTTTTACAAAGAACGAATTCAATGAATCTGTAAATGAATTAATTAGAAGGCTTCATGCTTACGACGAGGTTGCAAGAATTCTTCAGATAGAAAAAGCAAAGATGAATAAGAAGATAAAAGAGTTGGAAGAAGGAAAGAAAGAAGAAGAGAAGATTGAAGATAAAAAAAATTAAGAACAGAGATGTTCTTGACAAGTGTAATTCCCACTACATGATGAATCTAATATACAATCTCCGCAATAACTCGCATAAGACCCATCCCATTGAGTACTCATGCATTCTTGTACCCCAATTGTGCAATTAGGACACGGGATATTACTACAATTCGTTATGGTATCTGTATAATTTAATACCAAATTGCACTCTGGGTAGATTGTCCCGCTAACATTCACTGTTGCGTTTAGATTACAACATCCAGGGTATACTTGATAAAAATCCGTCATATTGAAACACGGACCATCAAAACTAAGGCATATTTCTGTAAACCCTATCGGGTTTGTGTCAACGCACTCACCAATACAACATTTATTTGAATTTGAAGAATTAATTACGGATGCCGAACAGCCTTGGTTTGTCGCACATATTGTTCCGTTTTGTTCTGTGCAAGTGCAGTCTAAATCCCCTAGAGTGCAGGTGTTTAAACACCCATCTCCTTGTTGGCAGGTTGGAACAGTGGTACAAGACTGCACTTCAGATGGTTTATTGTCTGTTGTCCTGCATCTATTTGAATCAGTACATAGTCTTGATTGAGTTCCGTTTAAACATCTCGTCCAGTTAGTGCATCCCCAATTTTCTGAACATAACGCTTCACTTATCTTTTTTAAATTAAGATTTGCCTTTCCTTCACTTATTCCCTCTAATTTAACTTTTAAGTCATAAATATTATCAGAATCAATATCAAATTTCTCTTCTTCATTAAGAAGTATTCTTCCTCTCTGGGGAGAGCTTTCTACAATAATATCAACACTATCAGTATTAACGAATTCAACTGTTAGTTTGTGTTCCTCATCCTTTATTTCCATCTTAACGCTTTTGTCTTTTCCCAAATCTACATTTGTTCCACTCACAAGATCCTCTGCAGATATTTTTTTACCTCCCATAAAAAAGAATAGAAGAACAAGAACAACTAAAACCAAAAATCCCCCTATGAAAAACCATTTTTTATAGGATCTTGGGGGTTGGCCGTATTGCGGGGGATAGTTGGGAGGATATTGTGGGGGATATCTTTGAATCATAGAGCCATTTGGAGGCTCCATTGGAGGTCTTCTCATTGGCATTCTTCTCATATCAAAACCTGTATTCATCTTCTTAATCCTATTTTAGCCAGATTTGGAGTTGGCCTCCTGGTTTTTTTATATTTAATAAAAAAGACAAGTAAAATAAGCCCGAGAACGCCTATTAAGGCCCATCCTATCCATTTGGAGTTAGAACTAACCTCTTCTTTTACACAATTGCCAAAGCAGCAACTGCTTCCTAAGACCTGGAGAGAAGTTCCATTACAATAATAATTAGTTTTACATCTTGAACCATTCTTTCCTCCAACAATCAATTCCGGGCAGGTCTTTGTTGAGTTTGTTATTGGGAGATCTTTTTTTTCTTTACACTCCCCTTTATAACACTCTAAACCCTCTCCACAATTCCTATCAAATTTACACTGAACATCAAAGTCTAGACAAGTATATTGTAAACATGTTTGGTTTGTTGTGCAGTTGTTATCTGAAGTGCATTCAATTATCTCTTCTTTTGGCCAGCACTCCCCAGACGCAACACACTCCCAGCCGTTAGAGCAATCATCGTTTATTTCGCACTCAGGTTCTCCAATGCAATATCCAGAGATACACTCTTGATATACCTCACTACAGTTTCCACTCGCTCCACATTCGCTTCCGATTTTAATTCCGCATACCCCATTTGGTTTACATTCTTTGTAAGAACTATTGCAATCGGAATCTTCAACACATGGTAAACCTTTGAAAATACATTTTTCGTGTATGCATTCTTCTCCCAGATTACACTCGGCTTTTGTCTGACAGTCAGCAGCAGATCTCGCTATGCAAGTTGATTTTATACACTCGTGGGTGTAATTACAACTAGTTCCTGAAGTACAGGTAATGTTTGGGGGAATTATTGGATTGTTAAAACAAAGAGCGGTATTAAAAGTGCATGTTGATGAACAAGAAAGAGTTCCGTTATTAAATCCCCAATTGATACACCCGACTATTGCCCCCCAATTAACTCCATCACATGCTTCTCCTGGATTTATACCGGTGTTCCCGCAAAGAATCTCTTCTTCCTCTGGCTCTTGGGGCGGAGTTGCACAACGATTGCCAATACAAACTTTTGTGGGACCACATGTTGTTGCCTGGTTAGCCTCCGTACACTCAAGAGTGGAGCTTGTAAAACAATTTTTTGGGTCTATCTTGCACTCATTAACTGTTCCCGGGGCGTTACACGAAAGAGTTCCGTTATTAAAACCGTAATTTGCACACCCGCTTACAGGGCCAAAATCGCTTCCATCACAATCCTCTCCTCCAACATTAACGTCATTATCTCCGCAGTATGGTTGTGGGGGCTCTGGCGGTTGCTCTTGAACACATACTCCGTGTTGACACTCCTGACCACTAGGGCACGGAATTGATGCTGTGCATTGTGGTTGTATTGCCACACAAGATCCGCTGGCATTACAAAAAAAATCTGGACTAATATTGTCCACGCACCACTGATTATTTGAGCACTCTGGTTCTGGATCTGGCTCTTGAATAACTGGAGGGACGTAAATACTTATTGGGAGATTATAAGTCAAACTCCCGGAACTTAACCTTAATGTTCCCAAAATAGATTCTGTTAAACCAGAAATATCAAAACTTATGCTTTTAGTCTGCCCTGAATTTAGAGTTATTTGTGAGCTTGAAACAATGCCTGTTGGAGGAGTTATGGATATTGTTTGAGGAGATTGTAAACTCTGTACTTTTACAATAAAATTATTTCTTGTTATAACAAAACCAGGGTCAATTGCGAAAGGAGCGTACTCCTGATTTATTGTGAAGTTTCTTACTATTTCTTTATTGGTTATTAGCCCCCCCTCATAATATCTTACGTTTTTTATTTTAAAAGAATAATCGCTTGGGTTTTTTCCTATTAGAGACATCCTAACATAATAATCGTTACCAACCTTAGCAACATCGTAATCTACAGGCATTCTAAATCTGTCTCTGTATAGGAAAATGTTTTCTTCTTGAAGAGAGTCAACAAAGTTTCCTGATATTTTAACTAAGAGGGTTTCTCCTTGCCCGTAATTAGATTTAATATCTAGGGTTACTGCAGAAACAACGGGAAAGAGTAATAAGAGTATTACAAACACACCACTTTTCATAATTTGTATAAGAAAAAGCAATTAATAAAGTTTTATTTTTTAAACAGTTTATGAATCCCCATAGTAAGAATTATAAGAAAATAAAAAAGGGATAAAATAGATATTATCACTAAAACATAGCCTTCTTGGGTCATTCCGGTTGTTCCAACCATTCTAAACATTAAACTAAAATAATATGAAACAAAAATTATTAAGAAGGAGATAATTAATTTTAACCAATTGAACTTAAAAGGATTCATTTTATTTTCCCATTTCTTTTAATTTTTTAAGAACATCGTCCAACTCTCCTGACGATTTATCTTTTGGTTCTGGTTTTTGGTTGGATCTTTGTTGCGGACCAGATGGTCTTCTTGGAGGCATTCCTGGTCTTGGTGGGCCTCTTGGAGGCAGTCCTCTTTGGGGTGGGCCTCTTGGGTCCGGACTTCCTGAACCAGAAGGAAGAATTCTCCTCATAGGCATTCCTCTTGGATTTAACATCCTTGGAGGAGGCATTCCTGGTCTTGGTGGGCCTCTTGGACCTTTACTACTTTTATTAAAGAGTCCTCCAAACATTGATTGAATCTTCATAAATGTAGGTCGGAGTTTTTCTCTAAAGACTATAGCTAGAACAACAAGAACTATAAGTATTAAGAAAAACCATAGCCAGAAATAACTTCCGCTTGGTTTCACAATACATCTTCCGTTCTCACAAATCTTTCCGCTAGTGCAGTTTAAATCGTCGGTGCATGCGGCTCCCAAGGGAATACAACACTTGTCTCCAGAACCTGAAGCACAGGCCTCATTTATTTCTCGTTCTGTGCTAGAACAAGAGGATTTACAAGTTCCGCCCTGATAATAAACACAGTTTGTTGGAGTGCCTCCACTACTGCTACTTCCAGAACCTGTTTGACACGTTCCACCCACGCAACAACTCTGTCCCCCTGTTAAACCTGTGGCAGAAACTGTTCTTCCGTTTGAACAAAACTGGGAAGAGGAGCAAATGGTCCCGTTTACCGATGAACAAGTGTTATCTCTTGCCACTAGTTGTTTATTACAACAAACATAAGTTGACGGGCAGGTGAATCTTGTTATGACTAATCCGCTATCTAAATCACATCCAGCCCTTGACCTACAAAAATAATTTGCGTCTGTACAAGAAGCATTTACAGTAGTTGTTCTTCTTACACAGTCCCCGGTTCTTGTGTCACATATAAAACTAGCATTGAGAAGATTTACACACTCTATATCTGTAAGGCACGGATCATCGTCGTCAAAAAAGCATTGAGATACATCCGTCTTACACTCTTTTGCATTTCCTACAGGATAACAAGAGATGTTTCCTCCATCATAAGTATAGTAAGAACAGTTTCTTCCGTTAGCCAGCCCTGGTTCACAATCTTCTCCAGGGTCAACAACCCCATTTCCACACACCGGGGGTTGGGTTGGTTTTATTCTACAAGCTCCTAAAAAGCATTCGTAACTTGAATTGTAAGCCTCCACACATGTTGCGTTGTCTGTACACTCTGTTGTAGTTGAGTTGTAACACTGGCTAGTATCAAAGGTACACTGGTCTACGTGTCCTGGAGGGAAACAAGAGAGATTTCCAGCGTTGTATACTAGAAGACCTGCACAACCTGTTATAGACCCCCATGTGCTTCCATCACATGTTTCGTTAAGTGTTAAATCAGCTACCCCGTTACCACACCTTGGAGGACCAATAACACAATAGTTAGTTGAATTACATATATACCTTGCATCGTATCTAACCCTACACTGTGTATCATTCTGACAATTTCCTCCCGGTTTAGGAACACAAACCCCTGCCTCACAATCTTGGATGGTGAAGTCACATCCTGTTGTTGCCGTACATTGTGGAGGGTGGTTAACACAAACATCGCTTGCGTTGCATACAAAGTAGGCGCTACCATAGAGATTTTGACAGTGCAAATCTGCTCCTGCAACTAAATGGTTACATTCGGGTCTTTGTTGTTGGGCTTTTATTTCACATCTATTACTTGCATTACAAAAAGCCCACGGATTCTGAAGTTGCGACCAGCAAGTTACATTTCCTGCTACCGTGTGTGCAACACACTGCACATTTGGAATTATTTGTTGACACATCTGGCTTGCATTACAAAAGAAGTTTGGACCGAAGTGAGTTAGATTATTTATGCAGGTTGCGTTGGAGATACACTCTGGTGTTGGCTGCACTACTTCTGGGGCATCCGGGGCCCTATCTGCCCATACAGAACTTAGTATGAAAGCCGTATTCCTTAACATGTCCCCGTTAACCCAACAACCTTTATTAGAGCCTGATCTTTCTTGAGTGTCTAAAAACCACTGGGTAGCTTTTGTCCTAAATGATGAAGCAATTGGTAATTCAGGTTCAAATGTAGAAAGAGCAAGAGCGGTACTATAGGACCAATCTCCAGCCTCGATGTATGTATTGAACTTTATCCTACTTGCGTCATTCATCAAGGCGCTTGCAAAATCCTCTGCTCCTGTTATTGAATATAGGAAAACTTCTGGAAGATATTGTTTATTCTGTGTATTGGAGGATTGAGCGTTTAAGTAAGGTAAAAAAGGTTCTAAATCATATTTGTATATCCCGTTTACTTTTTCGTTAACTACCCACAAAACCATTGAAGCCCATAATCCTCCTTCATAATCACAGTTTCCAGCAGAATTTTTGAAACATAGGGAATTTATTGTTTCATTCGTTCTTCCACTCACACCAGCGTTGTGGGTGTCTTCTGAAACATATATTGTTGTTGAACCAGGCTCTTTGTATAGAAGATTTGTTAAGAAAGGGGTATCACAAGAAACCTCAAAAGACTTTCCGTAACACGCCTCTTTTATCTGGAGCCAGTATCCTCCATCATATAAAGAAAAACACGAACCCAGGGACCCCGTAATTTTTTTATCCGCTCCTATATTTACTGTTGTTGCTGAACTTCCAAATGGAGTTATTGTGCATTGGGTAGCACTATTACTCTCTGTTTGAAGGAACCATAAAAGATCTGTTGATGTTTTCTTTTGGCTAAAAAGCCAGTTTGCAGAAGAGGTTATGTTTTCTCCTGCCTTGTATAATGCCAGAATTGCTTGAGCGGTTGTCTTTATGTCGCAAGAAGAAGACGGGCCCCAACATCCAACGCTTTTTTTTGTTGTAAGAAGTTTTTGTTTACAAGAATCTAGATGATTGACAGCAAGCAAAGAAAAAGCTGTAGCTTCTGTTGTAAAGGCGCAACCGGTACTGTTTACGTTACGTAACAAGCAATTATATCCATCATCAATCTGATCGGCACTCACGCTGGATATTGCACTTAGAAATATAATTAATGTACAAATAAAAACCTGCTTTTTCATATGTCGAATAACCAATTAATCTTTTTAAAATTATCTTTATTAGAGATTATGTTTATGCTTACTCCAGGTTGATAATCTTTATAAATTGCCCGTATTTTCTAAAAACATGATACTTTCCGTAATTATCCCGGTTTATAATGAACAGGGAAATATAGAATACCTTTATGATGAACTTAGAGATACTCTTAAATCAATAAAAACATATGAGGTTATCTTTGTTGATGATGGTTCTGAAGACAGAACTTACGAAGTTCTGGAGAGGATTGCAAAGAAAGATAAAAAAATAAGAGTCATAAAACACAGATCAAATTATGGTAAGGGGGTTGCCCTTCAATCTGGACTGGATATTTGTAAAGGTGAGAATATAATAGTGATGGATGGGGATGGGCAACACGACCCCAAATACATTCATGATTATCTTGAAAAGTTAAAGAGTCATGATGTGGTTACCAGTGTTAGGAGTGGTAGAGGGGGAATTGGTCCTGGAATAGTGACCCCAATAGGAAATTTTTTAATAAGAAGTTTATTTAAAACAGATTTAAAAGATGGTGTTGGTAGTAAGATTGGTTTTACAAGGCAGGTAAAGGACAATATTTTTGTATACGGGAATCTTTTTAGGTATATTCCACTGCTTGCACTGTGGAAAGGTTTTAAAGTAACAGAACACGAGATAGTAATAAGGCCTAGAAGATCTGGCCAGAGTAAGTTCAATATTTTTAAACCGTTTAAAGGGTTTATAGATCTTTTAACAATGAAATTTTTTGTTTCTTACTCAACAAGACCTAGCCATATATTCGGAAGCGCGGGATTAATAAGTTTAGGAATTGGAGGGTTAGCACTAGCATACCTCTTCCTCAAGAAACTTTTCATTGGAACGGCAATAACAGAAAGTCTACCAATGTTTTTATTGGGAATCCTGCTTGTGCTTATAGGATTTAACTTTCTGTTTTTTGGTTTTTTGGGGGACATGCTCTCACATGACAAACTAGAAAGAAGAAGAAACGAATCTTATAGGATAGAGAGGGTAATATAATATGAAAAACTACATAAAGAAAAAACCATACTCACTAAGTCTTTCAATCACTGATGGGTGTAATTCAAGATGTGTTTATTGTAATTTTTGGAAGACAAAAAAACCAGTGTACATTGAACCAAGAGAGCTTGAAATAATGTTCAAAAAAAGTAAGATTCTAAGGGGGGTTAAGCAGTTTAGCATTACCGGGGGAGAGCCGACACTTCATCCAAAATTTGAGGAGTTATTTGATGTAATCTTCAAGTATGCAAAACCAATAAAAGTCAGCATGGTAAGTAACGGTCTTAATGTTAATGTTTCTGAAAAAATAAAAAAAGTTGTCCAAAAACACGGTAGAAAGAAATTTAGAATGAAGTTTTCACTTGATGGAACGAGGGAGTATTACAAAAAAACAAGGGGGGTTGATGGTTTTCAAATGGTTGTTAAAAACATAAAAGAGATGTCAAAAATAATAGATGTTTCTATAGGATTTACAATAACTGATGAGAATCACGAACAATTAAAAATAATAGAGGGTATGTTTCCGGGGAAGGTAATCGCCCACCCGGTTGAAGAGATACAGTACTACGGATCTACCTCAAAAACAACAAAGGGTCTTCCAAAAGACCTCACCCACAAACATCCCGTATTCAAATTGTATTATGCTTATCTTAGAAGGGCCATAAAGACCCCAAAGAGAATTCACAAGTGTATGGCCGGAACTGTTTCAATAAACATAAATCAGAAGCTGGATGTCTTTTCTTGTATAAAGGTTCCCGTTCCTTTTGCAAATCTTAGGGATTACGACCTTAATTTTGATAAGCTTTATGAAGAGAATATAGAGAGGGTAAGAAAAACTGTTGACACGCAAGGGTGCTCTTGTTTTTGTACTGGAGATATAATTCCTTCAATACTTAGAGATTTCAGATGGTTGAGAGCTAAGAAATAATTATTTTTTAAGAATCTTTAGTGATTTTATTTTTTGATCTGTTACTTTTTCTACTTCTATTGTAATATTCTTTAAATTTACTTTTTCTCCTTTTCTAGGAATTCTCTGAAGTTTGTGCTCCACATACCCCCCTATTGTGTTGTAGTGCTCTGACTTAAGACCTAGTTTTAATGATCTATTTAAGTCTTCTAGAGTTGCTCTAGCGTCTACTTTTAGCCACTCTCCTTTTGTTTTCTTAATGTATTTTGTATCTCTTTTACTTTTATCAAAAATATCTCCCACTATCTCTTCTAGTATGTCATCCATTGTAACAAGGCCTTCAACATCACCGTACTCATCAACAACAATCGCCATTGGTATTTTTCTACTCTCAAATTCTGTTAAAAGATCATCAATTTCTTTTGATTCTGGTACAAAATAAGGCTTTCTAATTATTGATTTAACTTTTACATTAAGTTTTTGATCTTTGGCGTACTTTAAAACATCATCAACATCAAGAATTCCTATTATCTTATCTCTATCTTCAAGATAAACTGGGTGTCTTGAATAAGGGGATTTAGCCACGAAATCTATCACGTCCTTTAGTTTTTTAGAACCATCAACAGTTTCCATTTCATTTTCAGGAGTCATCACCTCTACAACTTTTGTATCTCTAAACTCCAGTACATTATGCATAATCTCTGCTGTTTCTTTCTCTAGTATCCCTTCAGCCCTTCCCATAGTAACTAGAGTTCTCAATTCTTCTTCTGAAATTTTTTCTTCTCCTCTTGGAATAACTATTTTTGAAATAAGTCTGGCAATTAGTCCAAAAAACCAGACAAAAGGGTATAGAATATATGAAAGAATCTCTACCGGGCGAGCTACGGCAAGGGAAATTCTAACCGCGTTTTGCGATGCAAATGTTTTTGGAGTTATCTCTCCAAAAATTAAAATAAAGAAGGTCATTACCCCTGTGGCAATACCAATACCCGCACTTCCAAACATATTTGTAAAAACAATGGTAGCAAGGGAGGCTGCACCAATATTGACCAGATTATTCCCTATCAAAATAGTAATTATTAATCTATGGGTGTCTTGCTTTATCCTAAAGAGGGTTTCTGCTCCCTTCTTCTTTTGTTTAACAAGAGCGTTTAATTTAAGCTTGTTAATGGACATTAAAGCTGTCTCTGCTCCTGAAAAGAATGCTGAAAGAATTATTAGAACAATAAGAACAATTATTTGTGTTGTGGGCATTTTTTGTTCTGAAAAATTGAAGAAGAGGATATTTTTAAATGTTGTTTTATGGAGTTAAAAGAGTTAAATGTTGTTATTTTTTCTTTTTTCCACTATTATGTTTTCTTATGACATAAGAAACAGGATTCTTTAGCCTAAGTTCTTCTTCGGTAGGTTTCACTCCCATTGCTTCATAATAATCTTTATCAAAGTTTGGGGGGGGCACTGGTTTATTTCGGTATGCCCAGATTAACTGTGCCTTTATGTACCCCTGGCTTAAAGGAGGGGTGTTTTTTTTATTCCACTCTTCTATCCTTTTTTCAAGTTCTTCTTTATCCATACCAATAGAACGAAATAAACCTAGAAGAACAAATAAGGCCCTCTTTTTCCCGTCTTCAACTCCCCCAAGAATCTTTTTTATTGAAGGGGGAAAGTTATTATCTGAGAGGTTTTCTAGCTTTACTGGTTTAAAAGTAGCGTACTTTCCGGTTATTTTTTCTTTTTCTTCAGGAACGTTGTGTTTATTCCAGTCTAAAGCTTGGGTTAATAACTCGCTTGCTTCTCCTGGTTTTGCATCAGGCATGAAATCCCTTACCTTGACTTTTGAAGGATCTGCATCTTTTGGTTCAAAAGTATCTATTTGTTCTGGAGTTACTACAACGGAAGCAAGGGAAGTCTTTTCGTGTAGGGAGTAGGGTGCCCTAAATAAGTGGCGTGGGGCAACGAGAACCAAATCTGGTAGGACTTCTTTTGATGCCTTGAAATCCTTTATGTATTTATTGGGTCTTGTTAGATTTGAAATCTTTGTAATTAAATCTTTTTCAATATTAGCCAGGAGATATTTAACCATTATCCTTGGCCATTCTGGGAACATGTCAGAAGTTTTAATATTATTAATTTCTTTTGGAAACGCTTTCCATGGAACAAGAATATGAAATCCTTTGCTTCCTGAGTATTTTACCCCTATATTTTTTACTCCATGAAAATTTAATATTTTAATAATAAGTTCTGTCATGATTTTACTATAGTCTATATATTTGGAATCAATATCCATTAAAAGATCCCATCCGGCCCTTAATTTATTAAATTGTTCTTCAGAAAGAGCGGTGGATATTTTTAGGGGGTCTTTCCAGATTTCTTCAGAACAATGAAAGCTGGTAGCTCCTTTTTTTACAAGTCCAAAAACATCGCTTGGATATTGGAGAGCATCTGGGCGCTTACCAAATCCTTCGAAATATCTTGGAATTGTCTCTCTTCCCTCAGAAAAATTAAATATTGCTGCTTGGATTTCTGGCCGAGAATAATAAAGAGATGTAATTTTACGTATACGCTGTTCACTAAAACTCTGTTTATCCCCCATACAAAAAAATAATAACAATTCTTTATATAATTACCTTATTTTGACAACAACAATGCTTCGCTTTGACCAAGCTTGGACAAAGCACCAAGAACACCATGTGTTTTTGAAACACAGTAATGCTTAAAAAACCGCCTCAATTAGAAGAAACATGTTACTGAAATTAGAAAATCCTGGTGTTCTTTTGAAAGCCATAGAGATGATATCTGAGCTCGTTAGTGAGGCTAGGATGAAAGTTAGCGAGTATGGAGTTTCTATAACAGCCATGGACCCCGCAAATGTTGCAATGGTTGGATTTAAGCTACCAAAATCAGCATTTAGTCAGTTTGAGTCTGACCCTGAGATTTTAGGAATAAGTCTTGATAATCTAAAGCGAATCTTGAAAAGAGCTAGTGCTGGTAGCTCGATTATAATTGAAAAAAAAGAAAATATGTTGAATATACTAATCCAGGACAGAATAAAGAGAAATTTTTCCTTGAGCTTAATAGAAATAGAGTCGGAAGATATTGATTTTGAGGCTAAGACTGGCAGGATGGAGTTCTCTTCAAGAGTAGAATTATCCTCTGTTGACTTTGTTGACTCTATAGAAGATTGTGCGGTGGTTGCTGATGCTTGCTCATTAATAATAAGAGACGGGAAGTTTATAATAGAGGCTAAAAGCCTTAATTCTGCAAGAGCGGAATTCTCTGGAGATGAAGCAGCAATAAGGGCCGAGAACTGTAAGGCCAGATATAGCCTAGAGTATCTACAAAAATTCATAAAGGGTGCAAAGCTCTGTGAAAAAACAATTTTGAATTTTGCAGACGATCATCCCTTGAGAATAGATTTCTTACCTGGAAACATGGAGTTAAGTTTTATTCTTGCGCCCAGAGTTGAAACCGAGGATTAAGACTAAGGCAAATTAATATATCAAAAGCGAGTCTTGATTTGAGTAGAAGACTAAAAACACCGTCTAAGCTTGGTCGGCATGGAGATTGAGAATTAAAAATTATGAAAATTAGTTTGGGATAAAAAGATCAAGAGTATTTATTGGTTCGTCCGTTATTTCTTGAGGAAGTATTGCACAATCCCCTTCTCTGTCTTGAATTCTTAATCGAGTGCCTTCAGAATCTTCAAAAAAAGACCTTCCCCAATAAATATCTCGTAAATCTTGAAGAGCGTATCTCCCTTGATTATTTGTTTCAAAAGTGGTTATCCTCCCTTTTTGAAGAGGTTCTGCTGAACAGGGGTCTCTCCCTTCAAAGTACATGCCACTCCAGATGCTGAATTCCTCGTTTCTAGCCGGATTCCCATCCCCATCATAAACAGTGCCATGAAGAATCCTATTCCCAGAATATTTTGGAAGCAATCTAAGAGTATCTGCAGTTACTTTTTCCTGTTTTTCAACAACTACTCCAACAGTATCTGGGAAATGCGCGAAGGGTGTGAAAGCAACAATGGTATAGTTATTGTCCTGAAGACTATCAATTGAGTACCACCCCCCATAAGTTGTTTTATCGAAGGCAAAGAAAGAGTAACCATTGTTTTCTGAGATTTGCACGTCTGCTCTGCTAATCCCTTCCCACACCACCTCTCCGTTTTTGGCTCTTGGTTCCGCTACAACACCTTTTACGCTCCCTATGTGACGAGTATCTGTATTCCCATCATCATTTGGACTATTAACAATAGTGTCTCCTCCGCAAGAAACCATTGCGAGCAAAGCAACTCCTGAGAGTAACCTTCCTGCCTTAAGAGCCATCTTTTCTAACATAATTTTACATTTATACTATGCTTTATAAGCTTTTTCTTTACTTGTTTACTAAAAATAATTTTTGTGGTTCAAAAACATTTATATACTAATTATTGTTTATTTTAAATAAGTTAAAAATACTAAAAATAAGTAGAGATTATCATAAATAAATAAAAATAATCTTTAATAACTTTAACTAAGTAAATGGTAAACTCCAAGAAAACAAAGAAATTTTTGTTGGAAATTCCTGAGGAAATTTGGGAAAAATGGAAAAACCAGGTTCCTCGTTCTATTTCACTAAATAAAGCGTTGATTGAAATGCTTGTGAAAGAGGGGGAAAATAATGAAAAATAAAGACTCCAACAAAAAAGCAACTTCCGCTTTGACAATGGGATTAAAAGATAAAATTTGTCCAAGGCCAAAACGCTCAACTCACGCCTTGACATCAGGAATTAATAGCAAAGTTTGCCCGAGGTCAAAACGCTCGCAGGTAACAATGTTCATAATAATAGGAGTTGTAATAGTTGCAATAGTACTACTTTATTTTATAATAAGAGGATTTAGCGACTCTGATACTGGGGGGGGAGAAGAAGTATCTCCAATACCTTTTTTAGAAACTTGTTTAAAAGATGACATCTCTAGCGCAATATGGATACTTGGAGAAAAGGGGGGTGATGATACCCCTGGCAAAACAACCTCCTTCGATTTCCTGGACGGGAAAGGCCCGGTAGAGATAACGTATTTATGTTATACTTCTGCAAACGAAAAAATACCGTGCATGAATCAAGAACCATTTTTATATGATAAGGTTGAAAATGAAATAAAAAAACTAGTTGCCCCGTGGGTAGATAATTGCATTGGGGCCTTGGGCACTAGCCTATCAAAGGAGGGATATGTTGTGGATATTAATTATACGGCCAAAGATTTTGAAGTTGCTCTCAATGATGTGGGGGTTGATTTGGATATTAATGTAAAAATCATTCTTACTAAGGCCGAACAGAGTTTAACTGTAGAGAATCTAAGTGTTGGAGTAAGAACTCGTCTTTATGATCTTATTTCTTCTGTTAGAATGATAATAAGGGATGAGATTACAAGATGTTATTTTGATGCTGCAGATTACATAAGAATACATCCAGAATACCAGATAGGGAAAGAAACTAAAATCTCTCCAGACTTTTCAAATCTTTATACCGTTAAACTTCTAAATTCTCCTGAGAGGTTTAGATTTGCTACAAGGGGGTGTGTGGACCTTCCAGCTCCTTAATAAAAAATGATAAATAAATCAAAAAAAAGAAGAATTATCTTGAATGCGAGTTTTGTCTTAGTATTCGCTATCTTCCTTGTTTTATTATCTGGGAGAGTCTCTGCTGCAGAAGTCTGCTGTGAAAAAATTGCCGGAGAAGAAGGGCCTAGCTCCTGGTGTAAAGAAGCCGAACAAAGTGCGTGTGATACAGATTATGGTACCTCTCCAAGTAGCTGTGTATTAGCTGACTTTTGTACGCCTGGTTGGTGTCTTCTTGATGATGGGTGGTGTGATGCTGGGACTTCTGAAAGAAGTTGTGAGATGGGTGATTGGTTTGACGCTATTATTCCTGAATGTCAGATGGGGTGTTGTAGTAATTACGAAAACACAGAATATACTACAAGAAAAACTTGTGAAATACTAACCGGTTCGGATAATAATTTTAATCCAACTGCAACAGCTAGTGGTTGTGCTTTTTTTAGTCAGAGAGAAGGGGCGTGTGTTTATTCTGGGGGGTGTACGTGGGCAACAGAGGAGAGATGCTTGGGGAGCGTTCCTGGAAATCTTGGGGGAATTGAATTTAGGGAGGGTGTTTATTGTACAACCCAAGAATTAGAAGAT
>Ga0180007_10003439_pt1 | contig 17630 bp, 13 predicted proteins | sample MM_PC_MetaG_FD_121122 | JGI IMG/M metagenome (GOLD analysis project Ga0180007, IMG submission 121122) | Groundwater microbial communities from the Aspo Hard Rock Laboratory (HRL) deep subsurface site, Sweden - MM_PC_MetaG | ecosystem: Environmental > Aquatic > Deep subsurface > Groundwater... | reverse complement strand
TCAACGGGCCAGCCCAGCAGCCGCACGGCCAGGGGCTCCTCGGTGCGGGTGCCGTCGTCCCAGACGATCTCCAGATGCCAGGCCGCCCGCGGCGCCAGGCCTGGAACCCCGGCTTCGGTCCGGAACATGCGTCCGTCGGCGACCGAAGTCGGCATCGACAGGACCAGGATCTGCGGCGCACCGCAGCCGTCGGCGGGCAGCAGCCGTGCAGAAGCCGGCTTCCGTGTGGACCAGATCGCGAACCGACCGCCCGAATTCAGGATGGCCGGGAATCCGATCGTGGGAGAGCGCAACTGGCGGATGCGCACGGCGACAGGCTGCTCCTGGGCAGCCGGCGGAGTGTCGTTCTGCGCCGACAGGGGCAGGTCGCCCGGAAGCGGCGCCGGCAAAGGGGCCCCCTGGATCAGGAACGCAAAGAGAAACGAGATGTTCATGGATGGACTCCCGCGGTCGCCGGATGGTACCAGCGACGCACGACAAAGCGCTTCCGGCCTGAAAAGCGCCGATCGTAATATTGGTTCACGGGCTTGCGCTGCGACACGACTTCCCCGAGCCGCTGCACCAGAGGCGACTTGATCGCCCTTCGCACGAACTGGCGGTGGTAGCGGTTGGCCGACTCCACGACGAACCCGTTTTCGAGCACGATCAGCATGTGGCCCTGCCATACGATCAGATCCAGCGGCTGCAGCAGCGCCTGGATCTGGGCCACGGTACGGCCATGGATTCGCACCGGATCCCCGTGGACCAGCAGGCGGTTGGTGTCCCGTGGAGTGGCGCCGCCGGTGGCCTCGAACAGGATACCGGAGCAGTCCAAACCTGCGAAGTCCCACGGATACCGCGCCAACTGCCTCGCCGTGAGCCCGTAGTCACGGCGCAGGGACGGCACACCAACAGTGAAGTTGCAGCCCCAGCAATAAGGCACCCCGCGGGCGGCAGCACCCTCGAGGAACTGCAGGATGTCGTGCCGCGAAGGCATCTTCACGGTGCGCTCGGGAAAGGGCTTCGCCGAGAAGCGCACGTGCCGCGCATCGACCCAGCAGGAGGCACACGGATATTCAGCCGTCGTCACGCGCGCGATGGCCACCTTGCCCGCGCTGCGGCGCTCCAGGACCGTGAAGGCGGTGCCCGGCCAGGCCGTGAACAGCAGGCCGTGGTACAACTTCACACGGCGGTTCAGGTTGCCGGCAGCCCCCAGTGCATCCGGAAAGGTGGGAGAACTGAAGACGGGGGTGGCCCCGGTGGCCTGCGCAAACCCGACCGACGGGACCGGCGCGGAAACGGCTGCATGGCTGACTTCCATCAGCGCCCACATTGTCAATAGAAACAGAAACAAACAACTCTTCATTCCGTATCACCATACTGGAAACGCCTGATTTTTCCAATCATCACTTCACTGGGCGATATTTTAATATTTTAGTTAGCGGTTTGTACTTTTTTTCTGCAGAGCCTTGACAAAGTGTTAGACGTCCCTAACTTCAGGGCTACGCCGCGACACGCGGTCTCACGAAAGGAGCTTCCCCATGTCATCCACCAAACTTCAAGGTCAACCAGTTCGGCTTGCCGGATCCTTCCTCGGGGTCGGCGACACTGCCCCGGACTTCAAGCTCACGCGGTCAGATCTGTCCGACGTCTCCCTGGCCGACTTCGCCGGCAAGAAGCGCCTGGTGCTGAACATCTTCCCCAGCATCGACACCCCCGTGTGCGCCGCCAGCGTCCGCCGCTTCAACGAGCTTGCCGCGGCCGCCCCGGACACCGCCGTGCTGTGCATCTCCCGCGACCTGCCCTTCGCCCACGCCCGCTTCTGCGCCGCCGACGGCATCGAGAACGTCGTGACCCTCTCGGAGCTGCGCGACACCGCGTTCGGCGCCGCCTACGGGCTGACCATTGCGGAAGGTCCCCTGGCCGGCCTGCTGGCCCGCGCCGTGCTCGTGCTCGATGGTGACCGCCGCGTCGTGCACGCCGAGCTCGTCGACGACATCACGCACGAACCCGCCTACGAAGCCGTCCAACTGTAGCCGGCACACCCCCTAAAAATCTGCAACTTGACTTCCTCCTGCACCGGGAATATACAGGGCCGCCGAGGCGGAAATCATGGATTGAACCCTTTCTCCGCCCGCCTCGCAGGAGTCTGAACTTCCATGCGCAACACACTTCTCTTCACGATCACCCTGGTCCTGGCCTTTTCCATGAGCGCCTGCGGCAAGAAAAAGACCGCCGACAAGAAGCCATCGGAAGCCAACAACGCTGCCATGAAGGCCCCGGGCACCCCGACTGAGCCCGCCATGGCCCCGGAGAAGACCACCGGGCCAGAGGTCAAGGGCGGCGGCGCCGTCTGCGCCGTGCCCGAGGACAACCTCATCGTCAAGGACACCACGTTCCCCAAGGGCTGCAAGTTGACCGTCGAGCAGAACCTCGAGGTCGACGAGGGCGCGACGCTGACCATCGAGGCGGGCGCCCGCCTGGCGTTCAAGGTCGACACCGGCCTCCACATCAAGAACGGCAAGCTCGTGGCCCGCGGCACGGCCGCCGAGCCCATCGTGCTCACCAGCGCCAACACCACCACAGCCCCCGGCGACTGGAACGGCGTCGTCTTCGACGAGGAGCATCTGGTCGGCCAGGTCCTGGAGTTCGTGACCATCGAGTTCGCCGGCCATGAGAATTATACCGGCCTCCAGGGCGGGATCATCGTTTACGCAAGCCAGGGCGACTCGCGGATCACCCTGACCAGTTGCACGATCCGGCAGAACGCCAAGCAGGGGATCATCAACCTGCAGGAGAAGGGCGCCTTCGTGAAGATCGAGTCCACCACCTTCGAGAAGAACGGCGGGACCGCGATGAACGTGCTGGCCCAACTCATGGGTCAGGTGGCCGACAGCAACAAGTTCGACGAAAAGATCATCATCTCGGGCAAGATCCACCGCAGCGTCACCTTCCCCAAGCTGGCGATCCCTTTCTTTGTGGACGGCAGCATCGACATCGGCGACGACGAGAACCCGCCCACGCTGACCCTGCCCGAGGGCACCGTGCTGCGCTTCAAGGCCGAGACGGGCATCTTCGTGGCGTCCGAAAGCGCCGGGGCCCTGGTGGCCAGGAAGGTCACCTTCACCAGCAATCTGCCCACCCCGAAGGCGGGGGACTGGTACGGCATCACCCTGCACGAGAAGACCACCGGCACCAGCCTGGAGGAGTGCGTGATCGAGTTCGCCGGCCAGGCCGGCCCCATCGGCAACGGCGCGCTCGTGGTCGAGGGTGACTCGGTCATTCCCAAGAACGCCAAGGCCACCAAGCTCAGCATCAAGAGCGCCGAGACGGCCTGGAGCGGCCCCGCTGCCGCCTGCGAAGAGCTGGCCAAGGCCGAGCACGGCAACACCGTCGACGGCAAGCCCTTCACCTGCCCCAAAGAAGAGTAGGCTTCCCCCGAATTCCCTGAATTGAAAATGCCGACAGGCTCCGGAATGACCTAGAGATCCGACGCCTTCAGGCTTTTCACCTTGAAGCGCTCCTTGTCCATGTCGAAATCGAAATCGAAATCGAAATCGTTTTCAGGATTGAGAATACCGCCAGGAGTTGTGCGGGCGTTTGAATTCCTCTTTGAACTGTTGCTTCATCGACGACGATTTTCCAGAGCTGGGAATCATCGGACTTGATGCGTGCGGTCAGAGCCATTCAAGATCGATTTCGATTTCGATTTCGATTTCGATCGGGAAGAAAGAGGGACCGAGGGCTGATAATTGATCGGCCCTTTAAATGCTGGGGTGGCGGTTGAGGAACTCCCCGAGCACTTCGGGGAAGGCTTCGGAGACCTCGAGCGGGTAGACCTGCCGCTCGTTGTTGACCTTGCAGTAGAATCGACTCTCGCGGACCATGTAAGTGAGCAGTTCCCAGACCATCCGCAGCTCGGAGTGCCCCAGTTCGAGCAGGTCCGCCCATCGCTCGTTGCCCATCAGCCGGTTGACCTCGGCGGCGTCCCAGACGACCTTGCGACCGCAGGTGGCCTCGAGCAGGTTGCGGATGTCCACGTCCTCGCGGGCGATCCCCTCGACGATGCTCTGAAGGTCGACGATGGGGATCTCGGCTGCCATCGCGCCGAAGGCCGACGCGAACAATTCCGAGAACCGGCCCACCGAGCAGGAGCCGACGACCACGGGGTTCTTCGCCAGCAGACGGCCCAGCTCGCCGAACTGACGGGAGATCCATCCCAGGTAGCGGCGGCTGCGTGGCTCGATGATGCTCGCAAAGACCGCTTCGTGCCGGCCGCCCGTGGACACGACCTCAAGGTGCAGCAGCACCGCCGTGTTCTCGAATTCGGCCAGGGACTCGCCCTCGACGTAGAGGCGTCCGCGGCGCTTGAGCTGGGTGCTGGGCGTGGACGATCGATCCAACTGGGCCGAGGAGACCATGGTGCGACCGCGGGACATGGGCCGCTCGATCTCGTGCAGGCCCTTGCGGCTGATCACCTTGCGCTCCCGCTGGGAGACGCGGTCCACCTTGATCTGCGACTGGCTCGAGGACAGCCGCTCCTCGCGACGGCCCGCCAGCTTGCGGATGAGGTTGCGAAGGTTCTGCGGGTCGATCTTCGACGGGTCCAGGGTGCGTTCGTCGATGCCGGCCACCAGGTGGGGCAGCGACTCGAGCACGATCAGCCCGCGATCCTCGACGGAGTTGCTCACCACGAAGTTGTACTCGACCATGTGGCGGCTCTCTGGAACGTTGCACACGGCCTTGCGGGCGGCATACAGGCTCGTCTCCCACGGGAGGTCGATGTTCATCACCACGTCCACGTCGGGAATCTTGAAATCCAGGAACTCATCGGAGACCAGCGCCACCGGGTACTTTTCACCGTCGAACTCGGCGGCGTCCTTGGGCGTGTGCAGCAGCCGAACCCGCACACCGGCGCGCCGCACCTGCTCCTGCACGAAGGAGCCAAGCTCCTGCCAGTGCGTGAACACGACCACGCGCCGTCCGCACGACACTTCCATGGACACCAACTGGACCAGCGCGGCCAGCTTGATGGAGTTGGCCTCGCGCTCCAGCCCCAGGAACGCCGGAACGCTCATGCCCAGACGCAATTGGTGAATCTTCTCGACGACCTGCGCGATCTCGCGGGTTCCCCAGGTGAAGTTCGTGGCGGCCAGCGCGACGAGCTTGCTCAGTTCCTCGTTGGCGAGGCGGGCCTGTGCCCTGGTCGGCGAGGCGATCACGCGCAGCTTCGGGCGGCGCAGGGCCTGGCACTTCTCGGGTGGCCTGGCCTGAATCCGCGGCTCCAGCCAGGAGCGTATGACGGCGAGATCCTCGCCGAGCTCCCATGCGCCGTTGGCGGAGGTGACCCCGTGGGTGCTGCGGAACTGCCACAGAGGTCCAATTTGTTCCGGTACCATGCACTGGGCCAGCTGGAGCATCAAATCGGGATTGTCGACGACGGGCGCCGAACTGAGCCAGAACGTGTGCGGCGCGGACACGGTCTTGATCAGGCTGCCGATGGGCCCGTGCCAGTTGTGCAGCATCCAGAACTCGTCCAGGATCAGGACCTGGGGACGGATTCTTTGAATCCAGCGTGCGTCGCGCGCCAGCGTGTGCACGTTGGCGATATAATATTGATAGCGCTCCTCGAAACTGACCTCGGCGCGGCCCTTGGGTTCGCCGAACTGGTAGACCGTCCCGGGATCGAAGACCTGAATGAGCCGCTTCCAGTGGGCCATCCAGACGGGGTCGGTGATGATGACCACCGGAGACACCGGCTCCAGCCGGCGGATCTGCGCGGCCGCAGCCAGGGCGCTGACACGCTTGCCGGTGCCCGCGGGCTCGGCGATGACGGCCGAAGGATAAGAGAGCAGGTGACGAACCGACTCCACCTGCTGCGGCTTGAGGGGCTTGGCCAGCCAGCTCTGCGGTGCAGGAAATTCAAGCAACTGGGGATCCCCGATCAGGCACTGGGGTTCCCTCTTCAGATTCTGGACCAGACGGCGGGCGGATTCGAGCACGACGAACTTGTTCTCCTGGGCTTTTTTGATGAATCGGTCGAACTGGGGCTGGGAGAAGACCCGGCAGGTCTCCCCGTCGATGCGGGCGCCGAAGTCGTCGGCCAGGCGCGGCCCCGAAGCGCGGGCCTCGGTGGACAGGCGCACCCTCAGGCAGGGACGACCTTCGTATTCATGGGCGAACACCGCGTCTTCGAGGTACGGCTGCTTCTGCAACGTCCACTGGAACGCGGTCTGGTTTTCCTGCTGCAACTTGTACAGAACCGCCTCGATGTGCTTGCAGGTTCCCAGCTCCGAGGTGCGCCGGTCGCGACACGTGCAGGTGTTGCTCTCATCGGAGAACAGCGCATGAATCTCCACAAAATAAGGGAAAAACGTCTCCGACCGGACACGGTACCGCTGGAAAAAGGGATGGTCCCCCCGGTCGTTCCGAATCTCGAACGCTCCGGAACGGCCACGGTCCCTGCGCTTCTGGATTTCCTCTTTTCGTATTGTTTCGATCTGGTTCATCACATTCCGTTCGTCGAAGGCGGGCAACGGGCAGCGGCCCACGGTTGAAGCAGGTATCGACCCCTTCCCGGAAATCTTTAGCCCCGGGAGATGTATGGGGAAAAACAGCGCCGATCGCGAATCGCGCCCGGCCATGATCATGTAGCAGAAAAAAACAGCGCCGCCTAGCTGATTTTTCGCGTTTTCATCAATTGAAGACTTGCATGCCAGCCGCTTTTTCGGCACATAATGTGAACCGCGCGGTACCTGTCGTTGAATACCGTTCCAAGCCGGACGTATGAACGAGGGACCCGCACCCAGGAGGATTGACATGAAGAAACTCACCACCTTCCTTTTCACCCTTGTCGCCGCCCTCTCCCTCATCGCCCCGACCGCGATGGCACAAAAGGGCCGCAAGGCTCCGCCCAAGCCGGCCGCCGTCAAAGTGGACACCGAAGCCTCCATCAAGGCCCTGCTCGGGGAATACACCATGGGCATGACCAAGGCCGAGGTCACCTTGAAACTGAAGGCCGAAATCCAGAAGTACTATGACGGACTGATGGCCAAGGAGCGCACCGCCGCCGGCAAGGACGAAGTGCGCGGACGCCTCAAGACCGCCCTCTCCAAGGTCAACAAGAACACCATGGACTTCACCGGCAAGGAGTCGTCCTGGAACACGTCGATCATCGACGACCAGTACGCCCACCGCAACAACGAATCCATGATCGCCAGCCTCGGCGAGGACCAGCAGAAGTTCTTCTTCTTCTACAACGACAAGTTGTACAAGGTCTTCATCGCGCTGCCGGCCGAGCAGTACACCGGCTTCACCTTCCTGAAGTTCCAGACCACCGTCGAGCAGATCTACGGCAAGGCCCTCGAGGAGTTCGAGGAGGGCATCACCGGCGAGTCCGAGCTGCATCACCTGCTGTGGAAGTCCTCGGGCAACCTGCACCTGTGGGCCATGGACAAGACCGGCGTGTACGGCAACTTCATCCTGATGGTCCTCGACAACCCCACCCACGAGCAGGTCCTGACCTCCCGCAAGGAGCGCGGCGTGAAGGTGGCCGGCTTTGTCGACCTGGGCATCAACCCCATCGTCAAGACCGTCACCGACAAGCCCGAGCCGCCCAAGACGCCGGACATGGCCCCCCCCAAGGACAGCATGACGCCTCCCAAGCGCCGATAATCCCCTCGCCACAAGGCATCGGCCGTCGTCTCCAACAATTTTCAGCCGAATGTTGCATTTCAATTCCGAATATGTTAAGCAGAGTCTCCGCAAGCGCGGGCACATGGTGTGCGATATTTAACAAACTGTAAGGAGTGTTGTCATGAAGAAGTTCATTACCCTGTTCACCGTTCTGTTCTCGATGGCCTTTGCCGGTTCCGCCATGGCGCAGGATCCCGTGGCCGCCCCCACCACGATGGGCTTTGCCGAAGTCGGACTTGGCATAGGCGGATGTCAGGGCGATTGCGACAACGTGGATCCCTCAGTAGGTATTTCCGTGGGTGGCTTTTACAATGTGATGCCCAACATCGCCGCTGGCGTCAATTTCCGTTATCAAATGTATGGAACCGACAGCGGCAGCCTCTCCTCCATGATGTTCAGCGCTGAAGGCCGTTACTATTTCCCCATCAATCCGATGATGCGCGCCTACGGCGCCCTGGCCCTCGGCTATGACAAAATGTCGTTCGAAGTCGATACCGCTTTTGGAACAGTCAGCGGTGATGACAGCGCCCTGTTCGTTCAACTCGGCGGTGGTGTTGAATACGCGCTGTCCCCGGTCATGTTCGTGGGTGGCACTCTGCGCTATCAGTTGAACTCCTGGGATGACACCGAAGGCGACTTCAACGACTGGCTGCTGTCGGTGAACTTCGGCTACCGCTTCTAGACGCACATATTAATTAATATCTTCTCGACGCCTCTCGTTTCCCCTTGACAATCCCGTAAAACCAGTTCTCGTAATCCGGGCGGTTTCTGCTATATTATCATGCGTCATTGACAGGTGACCGCGTGAGCCGGTCCTGGATCCCCGGAAACGGAGATGATCGAAAATGAAAACCTTACCTTTCCTTGCCATTTTCTCGATGCTCCTGGCCGGCTTCGGCTGCGCGGGCGGAACCACCACGTCGAACCAGCCCCAGACCGAGATCTGCGACAACGACCTCGACGATGACGGCGATCACATGCTCGACTGCTTTGATCCGGACTGTTATTCCTCTCCGGTGTGCGCCAGCGGGCTCGAGATCTGCAACAACGGCGTCGACGACGACGGCGACACCCTGGTCGACTGCGCCGATCCCCAGTGCGCCACCCACTCGGCCTGCACCACCTCGCCGGAGAATTGTTCCAACGGCATCGACGATGACGGCGACGGCAACACCGACTGCGCCGACTCCGACTGCGCCTCCAATGTGCTCTGCCAGGCCGGCGCCGAGAACTGCGTGAACGGCATCGACGACGACGGCGACTCCGCCATCGACTGCGCCGACCTCGACTGCGCCTCCCACTCCGCATGCCAGACCGCCACCGAGAACTGCACCAACGGCACCGACGATGATGGCGACGGGAACATCGACTGCGCCGACGCCGACTGCGCCGGAAACGCGGCCTGCACCAGCACCGGCACCTGCACCGAGGACAACATCTACGTCGGCGCGCCCGCGGGCGGCTGCACGGCCGGCAACCAGTGCGGCATCACCTACCAGAACCCCGACTACTTCCCCCAGTGCCGCGCCAGCGCCACCTTCGCCGGCGGCACCAACTACGGCGCCTGCGGCACCGGCGGCGTCTGCCCCTTTGGCAGCCTCTGCGACGCCTCCTACGGCTGCATGCCCTTCTGCGACGCGGTCAACACCGTGCCCACCTACTCCTGCCCGGGCGCAGGCATCTGCCTGTACGTCTTCACCACCACCGCCAACCGCACCATCGGCCTGTGCAAGGGCATCGACAACTGCGACGTGGTGGCCAACAACTGCTCGGGCAAGACCTGCGTCCTCCTCGTCGACGGTAACGTGTGCGTGGTCTCCGGCGGTCTGGGCGAGGGCGCCGCGTGCAACTACGCCGACGACTGCGGTGCGGGCCTGATCTGCGTGGGCACCTGCATGCGGGCCTGCTACCTCTCCTCGGCCGATCCCTGCGACTGGCTGACCGAGGACTGCTACCCGCTCGACGACGCCAACGGCAACCCCATCCCCACCTACGGCGTCTGCGACTCGTACTTCTAGCCACCTGGCCACCTTCCATGCTCCACCTTTCCCATCTGCTGCTGCGCTCTGTCTGGTCCCTCGTGTCGTTGCTGACCGCTGGGGCGATGCTCCAGGCCGCGCCGCAACCGACGAAGCCGCCGCCGCCCGTGACCGCCAGTCCGGCCCCGTTTGTCGACCTGGGCGTGAAGGACACCGGCGTCTTCGGCCAGTTCCAGAGCAAGGTCGGCTTCTCGCTGCCCAAGCTGGCCGTGGGCGGCACACGCATCCACGTCAACAAGAAGACCCGCATGCTGGTGCTCTACGACGGCGCCATCCCGCGCAAGGTCTACCCCGTCGCGCTGGGGTTCGCCCCCGTCGGGCATAAAAAGAAGCAGGGCGACGGCCGCACCCCCGAGGGGTCCTACACGATCTGCGAGGCGCTCCACGCCAACCTCGGCCCCAGCTACGGCGCCCGCTCGCTGAGGCTGTCGTACCCGGGCCTCTCCGACGCCCAGGCGGCCCTGGCCTCCGGGCTCATCGACAAGACCGTGTTCGGGCGCATCCGCGACGCTCACGTCAAGAACACCATGCCCCCCCAGACGAGCCCGCTGGGCGGATCGATCCGCATCCACGGCGGAGGCGCGGCCACTGACTGGACCCTGGGCTGCATCGCCCTGCGCGACACCGACGTCATCGAGTTGTACGACCGCGTGCGCGTGGGCACCCCCGTGGTGGTGTCCGCCGACAAAACCCCCGACGACCGCGACGGCGACGGCATCCCCGACCTCCTCGACACCCTCATCGGCGCGATCAAGCTCGTGCACAACGCAGCGAAGTACGACGGGCGCTATTTCGCGGTCAAGTACCCCGGCGGCGACGTGCCTGCCGCCTACGGCGTCTGCACCGACGTGGTCATCCGCGCCATGCGCAACGCCGGGATCGATCTGCAGAAGGACATCGTCGGCCACATCAGGGCCAACCGTGGCCTGTATCCGTGGATCACCAAGCCCGACACCAACATCGACCACCGCCGCGTGCGCAACATGATCGTCTATTTCACCGCAACCTACAAACTGCTCGACCGCGGCTTCACCGCCGCCAGCCGCGCCACCTACCTGCCCGGCGACGTCGTCTTCATGGACACGCTGCCCAAGGCCGGCCCCGACCACGTCGGCGTCGTCTCCGAGGAGATTGACATCGCGGGCAACCCCACGGTCATCAACAACTGGACCACCGGCTACGTCACCCAGCGGATGTCGCTGCTGCCCACGATCCCGGTGACGCACCACTTCCGGCTGATCCCGAAATAGCGAAGAAGAAGAAGAACAACAACAAGAGTTTTACCACGGAACACGCGGAAGGTTTTTTGGGGTTGGAGTAGGACAGGTCGGACAGGTCGGACAGGTCGGACAGGTCCGAATCGTCAGAAAAAGACGGTTCGGTCCGTTCCGCTCATTCTCCGTCTTTTCCGTTGTCTCTTCCCTCGGCGGCGGCTTTTTCGGCCGCGCGGAGACGGCGCATCTCCTCGATGGGCATCAGGTCGCCGGAGAGCTTGTCCGTGTACATGACGCCGTCGAGATGGTCGAGCTCGTGCTGGAAGATGCGGGCCTCGAAGCCGGTGGATTCGTAGATCTTCACGCGCCCGTCGGGAGACAGGCACTTGACCTGGATCGACTCGTGGCGAAGAACCTTGCCGCCCTTGCCCGGGATCGACAGGCAGCCCTCATAACCGTCGACCCGTGCAGGGCTCTTCATCTCCAGCACGGGGTCAAGGCAAGTGATCACGGTCTTGTCCGGGTCCTGAAGCTCCACCAGGATGATCCGCAGCGGAAGTCCCACCTGGGGCGCGGCCAGCCCGACCCCGCCGGACTTCTTCAGCGTGGCGCGCATGAGGCGGTCGATCTTGAGCCGATCCGCGCGCAGCAGCGGCGCCGCCTTGAGGGCCACCTGACGCAGGACCGGCGCGCCGGTCTTCGCTGCCGGATCCCAGGTGACGATCTCGAGGGTGGGCCCCGGTGAGTCGATGAGCCGGCCCTCGGCGGCGGTGAGCGTGGCCCGCCCGTTGCCGGCGCAGGAAAAGAAGAACACTGGAAGAAGCAGACACGACAGCCGAGACATGAACACCTCCGCGAAAGAGGTATAGTACAAATTCCGCGACACGCCAAGAGTCGGACTGTGCTGCCGCAGGGTGATCGCCAGAAATATGAGTTGACACCTTTGTCCGCACCAGGATCCGAAAGCTTCGATTGGGGATCCGATTTCGATTTCGATTTCGATTTCGATTGGGGATCCGATTGGGAATCCGATGTGGGACTTGACAATCGCTGTGTTTTGCGGCATTCCACAGTCCGTCCGAATCAACTTTTTCCGCAACGGAGGTTCCAGTTCATGAAAACAAAATTATTTACAATCAGTCTTGCGTTCGCGTTCTCCCTGTTCCTGGTCGCCTGCGACGACGGCAGCACCAGCAACACCAACAACGTCAACAACAACACCAATCCCGAGATCTGCGACAACGCCATCGATGACGACGGCGACGGAACGACCGACTGCGCCGACACGGACTGCGCGACCGCGCTCGAGTGCAGCCTCGAGATCTGCGACAACGGCATCGACGACAACGGGGACGGCGCTGTCGACTGCGATGACTCCGACTGCGTCGCGGCCCCCAACTGTGTGGCCTTCCCCCGCGAGGCCTTCGAACTGACCATCAGCCTGCATGATCCCGGGACCCAGAAGATGAACCTGCGCGACCGGACCGCCGGCGGCACCCTGGAGTCCTGCGACTTCGGCTTCATCGATGACGAGGTCAACGGCCCCCGCATCCTGCTGTGCCCGGACACGACGGCCTACAACGGCGGCAACGAGGTCGCCTTCCTCGACGTCACGACGGCGCCCACCGACGTAACCTATGAGGCTGACGGCACTGACGGATACGTGATTGACAACACATGGCTCGACGGCGGCACCTGCGCCGAAGGCTGGACCTGCAACGGGAACATCTACTTCCTGCACCTGTCCGACGGCTCCTACGCCAAGCTCGAGGTCGTCTTCGGCATGGGTGGCACCATGACCGTGCTCGCCTTCCGCGACATCGACGGCGCCACCAACCTCACCTGCGACCCCCTCCCTGAGTAATATTTTCCCATAAAGCGCCACTGGACCGATTCCGGCATTGACAAACCAAAGGCGTCTTTGCCAAAGTATGTGGGCGACCAAGGAAGGTCGGGCGACCCGGACGGTCGCAGGAGTAATCATGAATTATGTTCTAGACACCAACGTTCTTCTTCACGACCCCAACGCGATCTACGAGTACGGCCCCAACGATGTCATCATCCCGCTGTACGTCTTCGACGAGGTCGACAAGTTCAAGAAGGAACTTTCCCAGCGCGGCAAGAGTTCCCGTGAGGTCATCCGCAAGATTGAGTCCCTGCGTCAGAAGGGCTCCCTGATCCAGGGTGTCAAGCTTGGCGAGAATCTGGGCCTGATCATGGTCAAGTATCCCCCGAAGATGACGCTGGACATCCCCTTCGAGAGCAAGCACAGCGAGATGGACAACGCGATCCTGGCCACCGTCCTGCACGTCATGAAGATCTCCTCCGAGCCCACGATCCTGGTCACCATGGACGTCAACCTGCGCATCCGCGCCGACGCGCTGAACATCAAGGTCGAGGAATACGAAGGCGACGCGCCCAAGAAGATCGACGAACTGTACTCCGGCGATCAGGAGATCACGACCTCCCAGGACGTCATTGACGAGCTCTACAAGACCGGCGCGGTCAACCGCCAGGAGCACTGGGATCTCTACCCCCACGAGTTCGTCACCCTCAAGAGCGACGACTCCTCCTCGGCCCTGGGACGGTACGTCCTCAAGACCAACCAGGTCCACCTGATCCCCAACGCGAAGAAGCGCATGGTCAGCGGCCTCAAGAGCCGCAACAAGGAGCAGATCTTCGCGTTCGACATCCTGCTGGATCCGGACATCCCCATCGTCACCCTCGTGGGCAAGGCCGGCACCGGCAAGACGCTGCTGGCCATCGCCGCAGGGCTCGAAGCCCTCGAGCACGACTCCTACAAGGCCCTGGTCGTGAGCCGTCCGGTGTTCCCGATGGGCAAGGAGCTGGGCTTTTTGCCAGGTGATCTGGACTCCAAACTGAACCCGTGGATGCAGCCGATCTATGACAACATGGAGTTGATCGCGCACCTGAAGAACGGCCTGGGCGCGACCTATCGCGACATCGTCGCCCAGGAGAACATCCGCATCGAGCCCCTGACGTACATCCGCGGACGCTCGCTGCCCAACCAGTACATCATCGTCGACGAGGCGCAGAACCTCACGCCCCATGAGGTCAAGACGATCATCACCCGCTGTGGTGACGGCACCAAGATCGTGCTCACCGGCGACCCGTACCAGATCGACAACCCCTACGTCGATGCGACCAACAACGGACTGTCCTACCTGGTTGAGAAGTTCAAGGGACAGGACGTCGCCGCCCACATCACGCTCACCCACGGAGAGCGCTCCAAGCTCGCCGAGCTCGCCTCCAACATCCTGTAAACGTGGATCCCACCGAAGTTTCACGCATCCTTGTGGAGTGGTTCGAGGTCCACGGCCGTCACCTGCCCTGGCGCCCCGACGAGGATCCGTACCGCATCTGGCTGATGGTGGTGATGCTCCAGCAGACCCGCGTGGAGACCGTGCTGCCCTATTATGAGCGCTTCGTGACGACGTTTCCGACCCTTCCGGAGCTGGCCGCGGCCGACGACGAGGCCGTGCTGGCCGCATGGAAGGGGATGGGCTACTACAGCCGCGCGCGCAACCTGCTGGCCGGCGCCCGGGAGATGGTCGCCTCGTACAACGGTCGCGTGCCCGAGGCGCCTGAAGCGTTGGAGCGCCTGCCCGGCGTGGGCCGCTACACCGCCGCAGCGGTGGCCTCCATCGCCTTTGACGCCCCGGCGGCTGCCGTCGACGGCAACGTGCTGCGCTTCCTGTCGCGCTTCTTCGCCGAGACCGGCGACATCGGCAACGCGAAGGTGCGCGCCCGCCTCGAGACGCTCGCGGCGTCGCTGCTGCCTGCGTCGGGGCGCGGCCTGCACAACCAGGCGGCCATGGACTTCGGCGCGCTGGTCTGCGCCCCGGTGCCGCACTGTGACGCCTGCCCGTTTGCGGGCGCCTGCGCCGCCTTTGCGCAGGGGATCCAGGCTGATCTGCCGAAGAAGACCGGAAAAACAGCGCCGCTGACCGAGCATCACTTCGTGGCCCGGATTCGCGACGCCGACGGCCGCACCCTGCTGCACCGCCGCCCTGCCAAGGGACTTCTGGCGAACTTCTGGGAGCTGCCCAACGTCGTGCAGGCCGGGGATCCGGTTGCGGCGTTTCGCTCCGCCGGCCTGGACCTTGAAATCCTGGCCGGGCTGGGCGAGGTCCGCCACGTCTTCACGCACCGGCTCTGGGTGCTCCACGTCGTCTCAGCGCGCCTGATCCGCGATCCCGCCGACTTCTCGCGCTACCAGTGGTGTGCCGATCCCCACGAGGCGACGCTCCCCCGGGCCTTCTCAAAGATCCTGGAGCTGGAGTGAACGAAGAATGAAGAATCTTTTACCACGGAACACACGGAAGGACCGGAATGGGGATTGAGAGCTCATCGGGAGCCCGCCGGGACACAGAATCAGGCAGGCACACTCTCCCCTTTTCAGTGTGTTCCGTGTGTTCCGTGGTAAAACTCTTCCCGTCCACCTTCTCCGTGTGTTCCGTGTGTTCCGTGGTAAAAATATCCCTTCCCCTCCTGTTCTTCCTTTGTGCGTGCGCCGGGCCAGGGCGCAGGACAGACCACTTCGACGGACGCCGTTTCCACAACTACGAGGGCGAAGGCCGGCACACCGGCACGGCCAAGGTCTTCAAGTGGCTGTTCACCCGGGAGCGCCGTCCCTGGCCCGATCAGATCCTGAGCACCTACGGACCGAAGCCGCCGTCCACCGTCGCGAACGGGCATCTGCGCGTGACCTTCGTGGGGCACTCGACGGTCCTGCTGCAGGCCGACGGCCGCAACATCCTGTTCGATCCGGTGTGGAGCGAACGGGTCTCACCGGTCTCGTTCGCCGGGCCTGCGCGGGTGCTCCCGCCGGGCCTGCGCTTCGAAGATCTGCCGCCGATTCACGTGGTGGCCGTCAGCCACGACCACTATGACCACATGGATCTCGCCACGCTGCTCCGCCTCAAGAAGATGCACAACCCCCTGTTCGTGGTCCCGCTGGGGTGCAAAAAGCGCCTGACCGACGAAGGGATCCGCCGGGTCATCGAGCTGGACTGGTGGAAAAAGACCGACGCAGGCGGACTTCCCGTTCATGTGGTGCCCGCCAGGCATTTCTCGGGGCGCTCCCTGACCGACCGGGACTCGACCCTCTGGGGCGGCTTCGTGGTGCAGACCCGTGGCGGCCCGGTCCTGTACGCCGGCGACACCGGCTATGGTCGCCACTTCCGGCAGATCCGCGCGCGCTTCGGCCCCATGCGCTTGTCCGTGCTGCCCATCGGCGCCTACCTGCCGCGGTGGTTCATGCGCCCGGTGCACATGGATCCCGCCGACGCCGTGCAGGCCCACCTGGACCTGGGATCACGCCGCTCCATGGCTATGCACTTCGGCACCTTCCCTCTGGCCGACGAAGGCCGCCTCGACCCGCCGCGGGATCTCGCCGCCGCCCTCGCCGCCCGGGGTCTCGCGCCCACGGCCTTCTTCGTCCCCGAGGAAGGCTTCGGCACAGACGTGCCGTAGCATCAACGACGGCGCCACGAACCTCACGGAGCCCGGCCGGCACCTTTGCGATGCTGGTGGGAGACGCTTTGCCGAAGCACAAATAAGTGCTACGTTGTGGGCGGAGGTCGACATGCGAAATCCAACCCTGATCCTGTGCGCGACGACCCTGCTCGCCGCCTGCTCATCCTCTGGACACAAGGCCCCGGTGATCCACGATCCGCCGCCGGTGGTGTGCGAGGCGCCGGCCGGCCCCGTGGACGTGTCGACGCCGGATCACGTCGTGGGCGATGGAAGCGCGGGCTCCTGCACCGAAGGCGCCCTTCGCGAGGCCGCGGCCCAGGGCGGCATCATCGTGTTCGACTGCGGAGCGGACCCGGTGGTCATCCCGGTGCGGCAGACCGTCGTCTTCACCACCGATGCCGTGGTGGACGGCGGCGGCCTGGTGACCCTCGACGGGGGGAGCGCGGCGCGCATCTTCCTGCTCGACGCCAACTACAACGTCACGACACCCGTGCTCACGGTCCAGCGGCTGGCGTTTCGCGGCGGCGCGGCCCCGCGCACCGGCGACGACACGGCCGACGGCGGCGGGGCGATCTACCGTGATGGAGGGAGCCTGGTGGCCATCGACTGTGATTTCATCGACAACCACGCGCCGGCCACCGGACAAGACCTCGCAGGCGGGGCCATCTATGCCTTCGGAGGCGGTTCGACCACGCTGGTGGGCTGCCGCTTCGAGGGCAACTCGGCCAGCGACGGAGGAGCGGTCGGCAGCCTCAACGGCGATCTGATCGTCGTCAACAGCGTGTTCACAGGCAACGCCGCCACCGGCACCGGAGGCAACCCCGGTGACGGCGGATGCGGCGGCGCCATCTACCAGGACGGCGCCGACGAGCGCACGGCCTTCTGCGGCGTCACCATCCGTGGCAACACCGCGGGGGCCATAGGAGGGGGCGTCTTCCGCGTGTCCAATGACGGCACCGGCACCTTCACCATGGACCGCACCGCCGTGGACGCCAACACGGTCACCGAAACCGGCGGCGGCAACGCCGGCGGTCTATACCTGCAGGGCCTCGATCTGCACGTCGTGGATTCCACGATCTCCCGCAACGAGGCGCACTACAACGGCGGCCTCTGGATCCACACCTGTCAGGTGCGGATGACCAACACCACCGTCGCTGGAAACAGCGCCGTGGGGAGCAACGGCGGTGGCCTCTGGCTCTCGGGG
>Ga0180007_10003438_pt1 | contig 17636 bp, 14 predicted proteins | sample MM_PC_MetaG_FD_121122 | JGI IMG/M metagenome (GOLD analysis project Ga0180007, IMG submission 121122) | Groundwater microbial communities from the Aspo Hard Rock Laboratory (HRL) deep subsurface site, Sweden - MM_PC_MetaG | ecosystem: Environmental > Aquatic > Deep subsurface > Groundwater... | reverse complement strand
TTCTGCGCCCAATAGATTTTTTCGGGGCACCCGGCAGGACTCGAAAATAATTTCCCCGTGGCTGAAATAATCGCTGCCGGCGTGTCCCATGACCGGAATATTCCGGACCAGGTTAAACCCCTTGGCGGCAGTTGGAACCATGATCATACTGGCCTGAAGATAGGTGGGGGCTTCCGGGTTGGTTACCGCCATGACAATGGCAAAATCCGCGCCATCGGCTGCCGTGGTGTACCATTTGTGGCCGTTGATCACATAGTCGTCCCCGTCTTTTACCGCCGTGGTTTCCAGCATCACGGGATTGGATCCGGGCATGTCCACCTCGGTCATGGCAAAGCAGGAACGGATATCGCCTTTGACCAGGGGATTGAGGAATCGCTCTTTCTGGGCCTGGGTTCCATGGGCATGAAGAATCTCGACATTCCCGGCATCCGGAGCCTGGCACCAGAACACAAAATGACCCAGGGGAGATTTTCCCAGGGCTTCGGAAACCAGACCGTGTTCGAGCAGGGATAGCCCCATGCCCCCGCATTCCACCGGAAAATTGGGTGCCCACAGCTCCATTTTCTTTACCATGGCCTGTTTTTCCCGCAATAGTGGCAAAAGTTCTTTGAAATCTTTTACCATAAATTCGGGTTCCAGGGGGATCAGTTCTTTGTCCACGAACTCGTTGATCATGGAAACAATGGTTTGAATCTTATCTGACACTTGAAAATCCAATGGCCTCTCCTTTGAATAGGTTCGTGATATAAGGAGGATATTAAACAGGAAAATCCAGGGAAGTCAAGACTAAAAACGAACGAATGTTCGTTTTTATATTTTCCCCTGCAAGACGTCTTCCTGTTCCAGAAATACCCGGATAAACTCCACGACATCTGCCACAATGCACACATCCGCATGGGAACAGATGGGAGCTTGGGAATTTTTATTGATGCTGACCACCCAGTCCGAGCCCTTCATGCCGGCCAGGTGCTGGGATGATCCGGAGATCCCGCAGGCAATATAGAGTCTGGGCGCGACACTGGCACCGGTAATGCCCACCTGGTGATCATACCCGATCCACCCCATGTCCACCAGGGAACGTGAGGCGCCCACGGCCGAGGCAGAAAAATATCTGGCAAATCTTGCCACCGCCTCAAGGTTTGACCTTTCTCCTATCCCCCGGCCGGCCGCCACAATGGTCTGGGCCTGTTTCAAGGCCTGGTGATCGTTTTCCCGCCTTGCTAGTTTCTGATGAACCATCCGGACAGGCTGGTTTGCTCCGGATAAGAATTCTTTTATAATAATTGTGCCGGAATCTTCCACCTGGCAGGGTCGGGCAGAAAAAATTCCCGGCACAAGGGTCAGCACCAGGGGAAAACCCGACTCCGGCCGAAGCAGCATATTCCGGGTATTGTTCATGCCTGGCCGGGAATACAAAAGCCCCCCACCATCCGACCGGATCTGGTTGACCCCGGATATGGAAGCAGCGTTCAGGCGAACGGCAAGTCCCGGGGCAAAATCCCTGCCCTGGGAGGTGTGTGCCACCAGGATATGGGAAGGGGACAGCTCTTGAATCAAAGGAACAAGACACATTTTATACGCCTCACTGGTATAGGCCGCAAGGGAGGGGACCCTGAGGGCCATGACATCCACTTTTGCATGGGATGAAATCTCCCGGGCCAGGGCCACAGGATCCTGTGCCGGAACAATCACGGCAATTTGAGCTGCCTTGCGTTTACCCCCTGCCCCATCTGTTTGAATCAGATCCCTTATCACCCCGGCTGCTGCGACAAGCTCCCAGGTCACCGGCCGGATACAGCCGTCCATCACTTCGGCAACAATCAGTATGGGCTTCATGCCAGGTCCTTTTCTTGCAAAAATGCCTTCAGCTGCCGGGCCTGGTCCAAAAGGGTTCCTTCAAGCCGCCTGCCTTCACGGGTCTTTTCCGGGCATTCAATGGTGATAAGCACTTCTTTTGGTTTGACAGGAACCGGATAAAGATCCCCCTGATCCAGGGTGGTGATACCTTTTTTCCCTGCTGCCAGCATATTGGACAGGGACGGATATCGGGGCAAACGGCTTCCCGCCTGGATGGTCAGCACGGCGGGAAGCCTGATGCCAAGGCAATCCCTGCACCCATTTTCCATCTCCCGCTCAATGGGCACAAGGCCCAGGGCGGGTGTCAGATGATTTTTAACAACCCCTGTGGCACAGGGCAGACCCAAAAGTTCGGCCAGCATGGGGCCGGTCTGTCCCTGCATCATGTCCTGGGACATAATCCCGGTAAAAATCAGATCATAGCTGCCCTTTTCTGCCCAGGCCGCCAGGTATGAGGCCGTAACAAACGCAGGCACAAACCCTGAATCCCGGGTAACAATATGAATACCCTGGTCCGCCCCCATGCCAAAAGCCCGCCGGATAACAGCCACAGCAGAATCAGGGCCTGCGGTGATCACATCCACCCGGGCCTGGAACCTGTCCTTGAGGACCAGGGCCTCTTCCAGGGCAAATTCGTCAAACCGGCTTATCTCTCCGTCCGCAGCCCCCTGTTTTATACAGACCAAAATTTTCATCTTTCCACCATACACGGAACCTGTGCTCAGATCAAGTTTAATGCGAACGAACGTTCATTTTTTAAAATAGATCCCTAAAAAAACAAATCACACCCGGACAAAAAAGACTTGACAAGATTGAGGAAAATTATAATCCTGAGTTTGATTATAATAATGAACTTGATTCAGTGATACCTTGCTCCAGAACCCGGGTCTTTAACTTTGGATGTTGGAAAGAAAAGCCAAACCCTTCCCCCATCCGGAAACCACCATAATAAGGAGAATAAAATGAATCTTGCGCTTGAAAAAAATCTAGTCCAACGCCTTGCCCTGGGAGACACGTTCAGAAGGCGCGCAGCCAACACCCCGGACAAGATCGCCCTGAGGGACTATAAATCCGACAAACCGATCACCTATACGTTCAAGGAACTGAACCAGAAAATCAATTGTTTTGCCAGTGCCGCAAGAGCCTGCGGCCTTAAAAGTCAGGACCGCTTGGCCCTTCTGGGATTGAATTCCGCTGAGTACATCATTGCCCTGTACGGCTGTGCCAAGGCCGGGATAATAGCGGTTCCCGTCAATCCGGGCCTGGCTCCCGAAGATATTGTCTATGTGCTCAATCACTCGGAAGCAAAAGCGCTTGTGGTTGACTCCCTGCTGGTCCCCCTCATTGACAAGGTCAAGGCCAACCTGCCGGACATCCGTCAGAGGGTCTGTATCCCCACCGGCGAGGAGACCGTTTCCCAGGCCTATACACTGTTTGATGCTTTCCTGGCCCAGGGAAGCTCTGATGAAGTGGCAGATGTCATCATCCAGGAGCGGGATACCTTTGAAATCCTTTATACCAGCGGAACTACAGGAAAGCCCAAGGGGGTTCTCATCACCCATCTGGGGGTTTATCTGTCCGCTTTGTCCACGGCCATTGAATTCGGATTGCGACCCGGGTATTCTTCCACCATGATCCTGCCCATTTTCCATTGCGCCCAGCAGGCTGTCACCTATTCCACCCTGAATGTGGGGGGAGCCGTCTCTATTTTCCGGCAGTTTGATCCGGGCAGGATAATGGAAACCATGGTCAAAGACCGGGTGAACCTCATCTTCGGTCTGCCCATCATGTACCGGGCCATGCTCGGCCATCCGGATGTCAACACCCACGACTGGACCCATCTTAAAGCCTGCATCTTTGCCATGGCACCCATGGACCAGACCACCCTGGAAAAGGGCATTAAAGTATTCAAGGCAGAATTCATGCTGGGCACGGGCCAGACAGAATGCTTTCCCCCCACCAACATCTTCAGGGCAACCCAATTCCCGGAGAAACAGGGAAACTACTGGGGCTCCTCCAACCTGGTTCTGGATACCGGCGTCATGGACGAGAAGGGCAATCTTTTGCCTCCAGGAGCGGTGGGGGAAATTGTCTGGCGGGGACCTGTGGTCATGGAGGCCTATTTTAAGGATGAAGCGGCCACAAAGGAAAGCCGGAAATTCGGCTGGCACCATTCCGGCGATCTGGGCGCCTTTGATGAAGACGGCCAGCTATTGTTTGTGGACCGCAAAAAGGACATGATCAAAACCGGGGGTGAAAACGTGGCCTCCATCCGCGTGGAACGGGCAATCTTAGAGGACCCCCGGGTGGACCAGGTGGCCGTGGTGGGTCTTCCCGATGATCGCTGGGTGGAGGCGGTTACCGCCTTTGTGGTCCCTGTCAAGGACAGCGGGCTCACACAAGAAGATATCCTCCGCTTGTGCAAACAAAATTTGGGAAAATTTGAAGTGCCCAAGCGGGTCATTTTATTGGACAGCCTTCCTGTCACCTCAACAGGGAAGGTCAGAAAAAATATTTTAAGGGAGACCGCCAGTTGATTCAAACAGATATGACAAAACTTTTGGGTATTAAATACCCCCTCCTGGGGGGCGCCATGATGTCCATCTCCACGCCGGAGTTTGTGGCGGCCGTTTCCAATGCCGGGGGCATGGGAATCCTGGCATCCACCATTTATAAAACCCCGGATGAATTTGAAGCTGCCATAGACAAAATTTTTGCCCTCACCAACAAGCCCTTTGCCGTGAACCTGAGTCTGTTCCCGGCCATCCGGCCCGTGGACAACACCCTCTACCTGGACATCATGAAGACCAAAGGGGTCAAGGTGGTGGAAACCTCGGGACATGCCGCGCCGGTTGAGCTTAGCAGACACTTCAAAGCCTGTGGCATGACCTGGATGCACAAATGTGTGGGACCCCGGTATGCAAAGAAGGTGGAAGGCCTGGGTGCCGATCTTGTCACACTAGTGGGATATGAAAACGGCGGGGCCACGGGGAATTTTGATATTGCCACCATGGTGCTTATCCCGGTGGTCAAGGATGCGGTGACCATCCCGGTGGTGGGGGGAGGCGGCATCTCCGACGGCAGGGGAGTGGCCGCAGTCCTTTGCCTGGGGGCCGACGGCGCCATAATGGGGACCCGGCTTCTGACCACCCGGGAATGCCCCATCCACGACAATATCAAACAGATTTTGCTCAATTCAACGGAAATTGATACCCGATTGGTCATGCGGTCCATCAATGCCACCCACAGGGTGCTGGCAAATCCGGCCGCCGACCGGTGCCTTGAACTGGAAGCCCAGGGAGCTGGATTTGAACAGATTCTGGAAGTGGTTTCCGGATTAAAGGCAAAATCCATGTATGCCAATGGAGATGTGAGAGAAGGGATTATTGCCTGCGGCCAGGGGGTGGGTCTTGCCCACGACATCCCCACGGTCAAAGAATTGTTTGACAGGATCATGGTCCAGGCAGAACAAACCCTGAACCGGTTTAAAGAACAAGATTAAAAGGAAAAAAGAAGCGAGGGATCTTTTTTGACTACCCGCATCACTGGAGATTGGCAGGTCCGGTAATGTCCTTGATGCCGCCGATGATGAAATCCACGGCATCCAATGCCATTTCCTTGGTCCTCTCCGGATCATCCGGCTCTGTGAGAAAGTGATAGGCCACTTTCTCATAGACACCCAGAATGCACATGGCATAGACTGCCGATGAATTTTTGCTGCGGAATTTACAGCCGGCATCCTTTCTGAGGCGGTCGATGGCCTGGCTTAAATCCTTGGCAATGAGTTCGGACATATTTTTCCGCCGGGATTCCATTCTTTTGCCGTGGCCCGGGGATTCCCGGAACAGGATCAGGGCTTTCTGGGCATAATGGGTGCAGAATTCATCGAAAAACGCATGGCCTGCCATGGCCATGCCCCTGACCGGGGAATCGGCGCGTTCAAATTCTTTGCCCAGGATGGACCTGAGCTGGTAGAGGCTTTCATCAAAAAGATGGATCAAAAGCTCTTCCTTGTCTTTAAAATAAAAATATACCGTTCCCACCGAGACTTCGGACAGGTCAGCAATCTCCTCCACACTGGTTTTCCGGAACCCTTTTTGGGCAAAAAGCGCTTCTGCTGCCGATAAAATGGTCCGATACCGGTATTCGCGTTCCCGTTCCCTTCTTTGGGCCTGGGGGGTTATTTTTTTGGGGGGCGTTGTTTTTTTTTCCTGTTCCATGTGGTACCTGTTCCATTGAGCTTTTTATCTGCCTGCCGACCATACTATAGTCGATAAGTGAAAATTTTGTCAATACGGCAAACATGCCAGCAGCAATTCCCGGTAATCGATACGGATGGTGCCCTACCCGGAAGACAATCGATGTTTAATCAAAATCGTTGCCCAACATGAAAATTTGACCTGAATATTATTCGCTCCACTTTCGGGCTTCGGCTTTGGAGGAACGGTTCAGGCCAATCTTTCAGTATCAGACTGAACAAAATGCTCCCATGGATCAGTTGAACCGATCGAATGTGATGCTGGCCACGAACACTTATTCCGCTAAATCGCTGGCCTCCTTTGGGTGCTCTGGTTGAATGCGTATCATCAGCTTTATTGAGGACTTGACATTACCACAAAAAATCTTTCACCAACTGGATCTGTGGGATATCCGCATCCATGATCCGCCAGCGACAAACCCTGTCTATATTCCGGTCGGTGATGATTGGAACTGATTTTTTTTCTTGCCTTAACTTGCCCCGCCCTGGCCCAGGGTGCGGCAATCTGTGGATTCGTCCTCCAGAATATAAACAAGGCCTTTTTATCTTTTTCCATTGATAATGGCTATGCTTCATCCATTCCGTTTTCAGACGACAAAGGCGTTGAGAGTTCACGGAATTTTTCCAGTTGATCACGCTTTCCCAGACCCCCTGCGATATCCTGATGTTCCAGCAGAAAATCGGGTTCCGGGCTGGTATGCAGTTTTCCATCCCTTAAAATACCGGCAAGGGTCACGCCGGTGGTGCTTCAGGTGTTTGATTGTCCAATGGTCTTGCCGGTCAAGGGACTTCCCGGATGGAGGGTTATCCAGGTCAATTGGAACAACCGGGAACTGCTCTGCAGCTGGGCAACAGATTTGTATTCAGTCTGCATGTCATACAGAGGCCGATATCGCTCATGGCGAATGTCATCGGTAAACTGCTGAATCCGGTCAACCGGGAAATCAAGGTGGAGAAGGGCCTGGCGGGTAAACTCCAGTCCGGTTTCAAATTTCGGCTGTACCACATGATATATTCCTTTATCTGGAAACTCTTTCAATTGGTCAAAGGAGTGGGCCCGGGTCACCACATGCAGATCTGGGTGTAATTTTTTAGCCTGGCGGACCACTGCCTGGGCAACCTGGGTTGCCGGTGTGGTTACCAGCAAGAAGTTTGCTTTTTCCACATGGGCGGCCTCTAAAATGACAGGCTGGCTTGCATCCCCAAAAATAATGGGAAGCCCGCCGATTTTTAATTGGTCCACGCGTCTGGAATCAATCTCAAGAATAACAAAACAGACACTGATCCGCTGCAAAACATCTGCAATATATTTCCCCACCTCTCCCCCCCCCGGCGATGATCACATGATCCTTTAATCCCTCCTTGGGAAGGTTGACCGTCTGAAAGGTGTACGGTTTTCCCCAGCGGTTTCGGAGGGCATACAAGGGCGTGGTCAACCCGGATATAAAAGGGGTGAGAAGCATGGTTGTGGTCAAAATCAACGAGTAAAAATCCATTGAAAAGGAGTTTGTGCTGATGCCCACCCGGGCCAGGACAAATGAGAACTCACCCACCTGGGACAACCCCAGGGCCGTTGCAAGGGGGATGACGTTTCCATAACCGAAACTGCGGCTCAATATCCCGAATATCAATCCTTTACCCACCATGACGACCAGGACCAGTATCAGAACCGTTCCCAGATTCGAAAAAAGGTATTGGGGATCAAACAACATCCCCACGGACGTAAAAAAAAGAAGGCTGAAAACATCTCTTAGCGGGATGATATCACTGAGTGCCTGGTAGCCGTAATCTGATTCACTGGATAAAACTTTTAAAACATGCACGGATCATATGAAGGGCTTTTTGTGCGATTGACTGAGATGAACAAAGGTTTCCACCCTGACGGTGGCGGAAAGATCAAGGGCAAGGTCTTTTCAGGCATGTTCATATTCACCCCCCTGGAATGGCTGTCCTGCCAGGATTGGCTCGGCTTTCATCATAGCGTCAATCGTACTATCAACAGAGAGGATAAGTGTCTATTGAAATTTTTAAGCAAGCCAAACACTTTTTTTATTGACAATAAAAAAGTCATGCTATATTTTTTTACAAAACTGCGGATTCAATATTTAAGAACACCCCAACAAAAATATTATATCCTCGGGTGTCAACCATTGCCAGACTTAACCCATACCAGACACAAGGGACCTTTGAAATGGATGTGATTGAAACCAAAATTGATGTAACTTCCAAGGAATACAAAGCCAATTATCGTGAAATGACAGACCTGGTGGCACAGCTGAGGCAGGAACTCGACCGGGCCATGAACGAACGCTCTCCCAAGGCCTTAAAACGCCATGAAGAGTCCGGCAAGCTGCCGGCCCAAAAAAAACTGGAGTTGCTGCTGGATAAAAATACCCCGTTTTTGGAAATAGCCCCCCTGGCCGCCAGGGGGCTCTATGACGGCAAAATCCACAAGGCGGGCCTGATCAACGGCATTGGAATGATTGCGGGCAAAGAGTGCATGATCACCATGAACGATGCCACCATCAAAGGGGGGTCCATGTACCCCATGTCCGTGAAAAAGATGCTGCGCTGCCAGACCATTGCCATGGAAAACCGACTGCCCCTGATCAATCTCATGGATTCCTCGGGCGCCTTTCTTCCCCTGCAATCGGAAATCTTCCCGGACCTGGATGACGGGGGAAGAATTTTTTACAACCAGGCCATGATGTCCAAGATGGGAATTCCCCAGATTGTAGGGGTCATGGGATTGTGCACGGCCGGCGGCGCATACGGCGTGGCCATGTGCGACGAGATTGTCCATGTGAAGGACCACGGGGCCATTTTTTTAGGAGGACCGCCCCTGGTCAAGGCCGCCACCGGAGAAGACGTCTCGGCAGATGAACTGGGAGGGCCAGGGGTCCATTGCCGGGAATCCGGCGTGTCCGACTATTATGCCGAAGATGATGCACACGCCATCCAGATCATCCGCAAAATTGTGGACAACCTGCCGGCTGCCGAAAAATCAACGCTTTCCATGAAGCCTGCGGCCCCGCCCCTGTATGACCCCAAGGAACTCTACGGCATTGTCAGCCCCGATCTTTCCAAGCCCTATGATATCAGAGAAGTGATTGCCCGGGTGGTGGACGCCAGCCGATTTCTGGAATTCAAGGAAATGTACGGCCCCACCCTGGTCACCGGCTGGGCCCACATCCATGGGTATCCCGTGGGCATCCTGGCCAACAATGGAATTTTATTTTCAGACAGCGCCCAAAAGGCCACCCAATTCATTCAATTGTGCGATAAGCGCAAAATCCCCCTGGTCTTCCTGCAGAATATCAATGGATTCATCGTGGGCAAGGCCTATGAACGCGGAGGGATTACCAAGGACGGCCACAAGATGGTCAATGCCGTGGCCACGGCAACAGTTCCCAAATTCACCATGGTGGTGGGAGCCTCGTTCGGGGCGGGCAATTATGCCATGTGCGGAAGGGCCTATTCTCCCCGGATGCTCTGGATGTGGCCCAATGCCCAGATCGGGGTCATGGGGGGTGCCCAGGCAGCCGATGTGCTCATCACCATCACCAACGACCAGCGCAACCGAATGGGGCAGGCTGCCATGACGGCCGAAGAAATGGCCTTTATCAAAGAACCGGTGATGGCCAATGCCGCAAAAGAAGGCAATCCCTATTACAGCACAGCCCAGCTCTGGGATGACGGGATCATCGATCCTGCCAAAACCCGGGATGTACTAGGATTGGGAATTTGCGCATCCCTCAATGCACCCCTGAGGGATGATGTACACGGCTATGGCGTTTTCAGAATGTAAGCAGACCCAACAGACAGGAAAATATCATGTTTAATAAGATTCTCATTGCCAACAGAGGAGAAATAGCCGTCCGGGTCATTCAGACCTGCAGGGATATGGGCATAAAAACCGTTGCCGTATATTCAGATGTCGACGGAAAAGCCCTCCACGTGCTGGAAGCAGATGAGGCCGTCTGTATCGGCCCTTCGGATCCGGCCCAAAGCTACCTTAATATGGACAAGATCATCCGGGCAGCCCGGGACACCCAGGCCCAGGCCATCCACCCGGGGTATGGATTTTTATCGGAAAACCCTGAATTTGTAGAAAAATGCGATCAGGCCGGCATTGTTTTTATCGGACCAACGGCCAGGGCGATCCGGGAGATGGGAGATAAAATCACCTCCCGCAGAATCATGGTTGACGCCGGTGTGCCGGTCACCCCGGGCTTAAACTTCAGCAGCCACAGCCTGGAAGAGTTGCTGGACAAAGCCGATGAAGTCGGATATCCGGTGCTGATAAAGGCCACGGCCGGGGGCGGGGGCAAGGGTATCCGCATTGTTCACGCCCGGGAACAACTGGCCCAAGCCTGCGAATCCGCCGCAAGGGAAGCAAAAAATGCCTTTGGAAACGGGGCTGTCTATCTTGAGAAATATTTTATCCGGGCCCGGCACATCGAATTCCAGGTCCTGGCCGACACGTTTGGGAAAACCATCCATTTGCTGGAACGGGAATGCTCCATCCAGCGGCGGCACCAGAAAATAATTGAAGAGACCCCTTCTCCTGCCATGACCCAGCCATTGCGAGAGGAAATGGGCAAGGCGGCAGTGGCGGCAGCAAGGGCTGCCGGGTATGTCAATGCCGGCACCGTTGAATTTTTACTGGATGATCAGAACCACTTCTATTTTCTGGAAATGAATACCCGGCTCCAGGTGGAACACCCCATAACCGAAATGACCACGGGCATTGACCTTGTCCGGCAGCAGATTGAAATTGCAGCAGGCGCCCCTTTGACCCTGGACCAGGCCGATATCACTGCCAGGGGCCATAGCATCGAGTGCCGGATCTATGCCGAGGACCCGGAAAATGATTTTTTCCCAAGTCCCGGCAAGATCACCTTCTTTAAGGAACCCACGGGACCCGGGATCAGAAATGACGCAGGGGTTTATTCCGGCTGCACCGTGCCCATGGAATATGACCCTATCCTGTCAAAGCTGGTTGTCCATGCAGAAACCCGGGACCAGGCCATTGCCAAGATGATCAAGGCCTTAACCGCCTATCAAATCCTGGGGATCAGAACCCCCATTGATTTTCTCGCGGATGTCCTGGCATCGGTTCCCTTTGGAAAAGGGGATGTGTTTACCAATTTCATTGAGACCCATTTTTCCAACTGGAAGCCGGCCCAAAAAAATCTGGACCTGGCCTGTCTTGCCTTTATCGTAGATGAACTCAGCCAGAAGGGAAAAAACACACCTGCCAGGGATGAAAACAGACCAGACCTTGGTTTGTTTCAGACACTGGGCAATTGGAAGTTATAACCTTCTGACTTGCCAATACAAGGAAATATGCATGGAATATAAATTACAGACAAAAGACAAGACCATTGCCGTGGATCTGGCACTCGATCCGGAAAACCGCATGACCGCAACCCTTGAGAAAATCGGCCATGACCCGATCAAGTATGACCCGATCCTTTATGGACGGGTATCTGACCACCAGGTGCAATTGGTGGTCAACGGACAACAGATCAATGCCTGGATCGAAAACCAGCCAGACGGGAAAACAATCCTCCTGAACGGGGAACACTTCTTCATCCAGGACACGGACAAGCTGGCCCAGACCCAACCCCGGAAAAAAGGACCGGGCCAAGGGACCCAGGAGGTCACCCCGCCCATGCCGGCAGTGGTGATTCATGTTCCCGTCCAACCCGGGGATGTGGTGAACAAAGGGGAGGTGGTGGTGGTGGTCTCTGCCATGAAAATGGAAACATCCCTAACTGCACCCCACGGGGGAACCATCACCCGGGTGGGGGTGGCAGAAGGGGACAAGGTCATGCCCGGAGACATCCTTGTTGATATTGAAAAAACAGATACCAGTGAAACCTGACAGGAGAAATGCTCATGGACCTATTATATGAGGTAAAAAACCAGATTGCCTGGGTGACCCTTAACCGGGAAAAACAGAAAAATGCCATCAGCATGGAGGGAATCCGGCTCTTTTCAACCTATCTGGACCAGGCTGAAGATGACCGGAAGGTAAGGGCGGTATGCCTGACCGGAGCCGGGGACAGGGTTTTCTGTTCCGGGGCGGATCTGGGCTCTGCCATGGGGGAAGCCCCGGATAAAAAGGCGATGATGTTTGGACAATATGCCCGGCTTTTAACCCGGATATCCCAATTTCCCAAACCCACACTGGCCAAAATCAACGGCCATTGTCTGGCCGGCGGAACCGGGTTCATGCTGGCCTGCGACATCGTCATCGCAAGGGAAGATGCCCTTTTCGGCACCCCTGAAGTCAATGTGGGCCTTTTCCCCATGATGATCGGTGCCTTGATTTTCAGAAATGTCCTCAGGAAAAAGGCCATGGAAATGATCCTCCTGGGAGAACGGCTGACCGCTGCCCAGGCCCTTGAAATGGGTATGGTCACCCGGGTGGTTCCCCAGGAAGATTTTGAAGCAGCGACCCTTAAAATACTTGAATCCCTGGCGGCCAAAAGCCCTGTGGGCATCCGCATGGGCAAACAGGCTTTTTCCGCGGTTGAAGGTCTGCCCCTGGGACAGGCCATAGAAACCCTGGCCTTAGAACTTGGGCAGGTCGCTGCCACAAAGGATGCCCTTGAAGGGATCACCGCTTTTCTTGAAAAAAGAGCCCCTATTTTTATTGGAGAATAGAAAAGACCATGAAAGAAAACTCCAAGGATACACTCATCATCGCCAATTGCAGCGGATTCCTGGGCGACCGGCTCTCTGCGGCAAAGGAAATGGTCACAGGCGGAACCATCCACGTACTCACCGGAGATTACCTGGCAGAGCTGACCATGGCCCTTTTGTTCAGAATGAAATTGAAATCCCCGGAAAAAGGATATGCAACGCCCTTCCTCAAACAGATGGAAGCGGTCATGGGCGAGTGCCTGGACTCAGGTATCAAGATTGTGGCCAATGCCGGCGGCCTCAATCCCAGGGGAATGGCCGCCGAACTGGAGCGAATCGGCCATTCCCTGGGCCTGCACCCGGTAGTCGCCGCCATCACGGGAGATGACCTCCTGGCGGATCTGCCCATGCTCCAGGCAAAGGGAGAAGCCTTCACCCACCTGGACACGGGCATGGATCTAAAGGATGCCCCGGGCAGTCCCATCACGGCCAATGCCTATCTGGGGGGATGGGGAATTACCCGGGCCCTGAACCAAGGCGCCGACATTGTGGTGGGCGGGCGCATTGCCGATGCCGCGCTGGTATCCGGGCCCTGTGCCTGGAAATTCAAGTGGAAGGAAACCGACTGGGACAAACTTGCCGGTGCCTATGCTGCCGGACATATTATTGAGTGCGGTACCCAGGCCACCGGGGGCAACTATTCGTTCATGGATGAAATACCCTCCTATAAAAACATGGGATTTCCCATTGCCGAGATGCACGAAGACGGCTCCTTTGTCATCACCAAGCATCCTGACACCGGCGGGCTGGTATCAAAGGGAACGGTCACGGCCCAGCTGATGTATGAAATCCGCACACCCGCATATCTCACCCCGGATGTCACGGCGCGGTTTGACACCCTTGAAATATCAGAACAGGGAAAGGACCGGGTGCTTATTTCCAATACAAAAGGGGACCCGCCCTCGGACACAACAAAGGTCTGTATCAACACCCTATGGGGCCATCGCAATACCATGACCGTGGTGCTCACGGGCCTGGATATTAAAAAAAAGGCAGCCATTGTTGAACAGACCCTGTTTGATCTGTTGGGGGGAAAAGAGCAGTTTGCCCAGGTTCAAACCCAGCTTGTCCGGTCGGACAAACAAAATCCAGATGATAATGACCTGGCCTTTGCCCACCTTCGCATATCGGTTATGGATCCGGATGCCGGCAAGGCAGGCAAATTATTTTCCGGCAAACTGGTGGAAATGGCCCTGTCCAGTATTCCCGGATTTACCCTGACAGCACCCCCCTCCCAGGGGTCTCCTGCCATTCGCCACTGGCCCTGCCTGGTCAAAAACAACTGCATCCGGCAGCAGGTCCATGTAAAAGACGAAACCTTTGAGATTGAACCACCCGGGATTCAAAATGCCACACCTGAATCCAAGGAGACTGTCCGACAAAATCAAACCAAAACACCTGCCTTTTACGGGGTTCCCACACAAAAAATTTCCTTTGGACGTCTCTTTGCCACCCGGTCCGGGGACAAGGGCGGCAATGCCAACCTGGGAGTCTGGGCCAAAGACAGTCTATCATTTTCATTTTTATCCGAATTCTTAACCATTGACCGATTAAAAACGCTTTTGCCCGACCTGGGTGCCTTTGAAATTGAGAGATACGAACTGCCCAACCTTCTGGCGTTGAACTTTTATGTCAAAGGACTTTTGGGACACGGGGTGGCAGCTTCCATGAGAAGCGATCCCCAGGCCAAAACACTGGGGGAGTATCTGAGGGCCAAAACCATAGATGCCCCCTTGTCCCTTGTTCAGGATGAGAACAAATAGATCGGTTGACCACCTAAAATAAATAAGGAAAAATTTAAAATGGGAAGCGAAATATATTTTAACAAAGAGCATGAACTGGTTCGCAAGGCTGTCAGAGATTTTGTCAACAAGGAGATCAATCCCCATGTGGACGAGTGGGAAGAAGCGGGCGCAACTCCCCTCCATGACTTGTTCAAACGAATGGGGGACTTGGGGTTTCTCGGCATCCGGTATGATGAAAAATACGGAGGAGAGGGTCTGGATTATTGGTATGAGACCATTGTGCTGGAAGAGTGCGCCCGGATCAAATGCGGGGGCGTCCCCATGGCCATCTCGGTCCAGTCGAACATGGCAACGCCTGCCATTGACGAATTCGGGTCCGACTATTTGAAACAAACCTATTTAAAACCGGCCCTGAAAGGGGAGATGGTGGCTGCCATTGCCGTGACCGAGCCCGATGCCGGATCCGATGTGGCTGCCTTGAAAACAACGGCCGTAAAACAGGGGAACCATTATCTGCTCAACGGATCCAAAACCTATATCACCAACGGACTCCAGGCCGATTTTCTCACCCTCCTGGCAAGGACAAGCGACGAACCGGGCTACCACAGTTTCAGCCTTTTTGTGGTCCCCACAAACCTGCCCGGCTTCAAGGTCTCCAAAAAACTGGACAAGCTGGGGATGCGAAGTTCCGACACGGCAGAGCTGTATTTTGACAACATGGAGATACCGGCCGAAAACCTCATCGGTATCGAAGGGGAAGGTTTTATCCAGCAAATGCAGCAATTCCAGCACGAACGCTTCAGTGTCATGCCCCTCACCTATGTCAGCGTGAAGGAGATGATTTTTGAAACCATTGACTATTTAAAGGGCAGGATTGTCTTTGGCAAACCCCTGATCAAAAAACAGGTTCTGCGCCACCGCCTGGCGCACTGGCTGGCCCAGGCCGAGAGCCTCCAGCAGTTGACCTACCATATCGTGCGCATGAAAATGGCCGGTCAGGATGTCACAAGGGAAATCTCCATGGGAAAATTATTGGGAGGAGATTTGCTGAATGAAGCCTCCTCGGGCTGCCTTCAGATGTACGGGGGCATGGGGTTCATGAACGAGATGAGAATCTCCCGCATGTTCAGGGATTCGCGCCTGATATCCATCGGCGGCGGCGCCAGTGAAATCATGAGCGAAATCATCACCAAAACCTATGGATTTTAATTTTTGCACCCCAATGAGGAGATACCATGCTTTTTGAATTTGATGGAAAGAGGCCTGTCATCGGCAGGGACAGTTATGTGAGTGAAACCGCCCAGGTCATAGGGGATGTGGTGATTGGCGACAATTGTTATGTGGGACACGGGGCCATTCTCAGGGGAGATTACGGCCGCATTGAAATCGGAAACGGCACGGCCGTGGAAGAAGCCGTGGTGATCCATTCCCCGCCCACAGGCCTGTATCGCATCGGTAAAAGCGTAACCCTGGGGCACGGGGCCATTCTCCACGGCAGCCTGATCGGTGATTTTTCGGTCATCGGCATGGGGGCCATCCTGAGCATTTTTTCCGAGACAGGGGAATGGACCATTGTGGGAGAAGGGTCCCTGGTCCGGGCCAACCAGAAAATACCGGACCGGATGGTAGCCGTGGGAAATCCTGCCAAGGTGGTCCGGGATGTGACCTCCCAAGACCAGGAACTATGGAATTACGGAAAAAAAGTATACGTGGACCTGGCCTTAAAATATCTGGACAAGGGCATGACCCTGGTCCAATAAACCCGTGAAGTAGCCCCCTGGGGTCAGGCTTGTGTTATTGGCTTTTTACAAAAAAGCCAATAACACAAGCCTGACCCCAAAAGCCCTAAAGGGATATGGCCGCTAAAAATCCCCCGTGGATGGCATCATTTATTTTTCCGGGGCGTACACAGTCCCCGATGACGGAATAGGGGATATCCAGATCCCGGATCTTTTCTTCCAGGGTTTGGACCGGCCGTGAACCCGAGGCCAGGATCACGGTGTCAAATGTTTCCTCGCATCTTTTTCCTTCTCGTTCATAGGTCACCACACCCCCTTTAATGGAAACCACCTTTGCGCCGGTCAAAATTTTCACTCCGTATCGCCCAAGATTGTTCATGAGGATCCATCGGGTGGATTTGCCCACATCCTGGCCTGCTTTTTCCAGCATTTCAAATACCGTGACCCGGGAGGCGCCGTTAAACATATAGTACCGGATCCTCTCCATTTCCAGGGCCTCGTAGGTCATCAGAAACTGAAGCATTTCCGGTGAGAGCGTCCCTTTTTTGGCCGCAAAAAAGGCGGTTTCAAGGCCCACTGCCCCACCGCCGATAACGGCCACCCGCTTGCCCAGACAAAAATTTTCTCTTAAGACCTCCCAGGATGAGCGCACACTAGGATCATCGGCCCCGTCAATGGGCGGAATAAGGGGAGCGGCCCCCTGGGCAATGATCAGGTGGTCCGGGTTGATCTTTTGAATCAGATCCAGGTCCACACAGGTATTCAAATGAACGGGGATTGCATATTTTTTTACCATGGCCCTGTAGTACCGGATAAATTCCAGCAATTCCTGTTTATGGGGAGGGGCTGCTGCAATCCATATCTGACCCCCGATATCCGGTGCCTTTTCATAAATGGCGACCCCATGGCCTGCCTGCTTGGCCGTTATGGCTGCCTCAAGACCGGCCACGCCTCCACCCACCACCATTATCTGCCTGGGAGAGGCTGTCTTTTGGATCTTGCGTTCCCCTTCAAAACCGGCCCTGGCATTGCCGATGCAGGAGACCGGCCTGCCATTGAACAATTCATCTGTGCATCCCTGGGAGCAGGCCACACAGGGCCTTATTTCTTCGGCCCTGCCCGCTTTTGCCTTGGCAGGCCAGAAAGGATCGGCAATGAGCACCCGGCCCAGGTTCACCATGTCTGCCTGGCCGTCGGCAAGGATCTTTTCCGCCTGGTCCGGGGTTGCAATCCGATTGGATGCCATCACCGGAATGGAAACCGCCTGGCGGATATTCATGGCCAAAAAAGAAAAACCGGACCTCGGCAGCTCCATGGGCAATT
>Ga0180007_10003437_pt1 | contig 17645 bp, 11 predicted proteins | sample MM_PC_MetaG_FD_121122 | JGI IMG/M metagenome (GOLD analysis project Ga0180007, IMG submission 121122) | Groundwater microbial communities from the Aspo Hard Rock Laboratory (HRL) deep subsurface site, Sweden - MM_PC_MetaG | ecosystem: Environmental > Aquatic > Deep subsurface > Groundwater... | reverse complement strand
TCATCAAGATTTTCGATCAATTTACGCGGAGATGTCTCGACAATACGATCTGATTGCTTAAACACAATCCCATTAATACTCTTAAAATCAGGATTTGTTTTTGATAACTCATTTACCAATTCAACAAAAGTTGTCTCTCCCTCACCTTGAACAATAAAATCAATCGGAAATTCGTTAAGAGACTCATGGGCTAAATTAGAAAAATGAGCGCCCCCAGCAACAGTAATTACCTTCGGATTAAGCGCTTTTGCGATTTTAAAAACTCGAATTGCCTCATTGCTATACATTGATTCACTATCACCAACACCAACGATATCAGGGTTTTCACTTTTAATGTAACTTTCTAAGCTTTTCCAGCCCATTTTCATTGGCATGCAATCAATAACTTTTACTGATACGCCACTCTGCCGTAATGCCGCAGCTAGACAAGGCAGCGATTGGGGAAGTAAAAAATTATCATATTCATTTATAAAAGGCCAATAGTACCTTGGCGATCTTATCAACAACACTTTCATTTTGCGCATGTTATAACTCCAAAAACTACTTGACAATAAATTAAAAAATAGTCATAATATGTTTAATAATACATTAAATATCAACATAAAGGAAGCCTATAATGAATACTCGGAATTGGCGCCCAGCGCCTCGCAAACCAAAACCTAAAGGCACAAAATAAAAGCAGCTTTCGTTTATGCTGAATAAAACATATGCTTAAAAATACTATCCGAAAAAACATTCTAGGTCGCCCAATGATAAATCTAAAATGCATTATAAAAAAGTTTATTGGATGAATAACTACTTATAGAAAACAGTAGAGATTAGAATGAATTTGAAACAAACTCCTCCAATTCCTGCTTTGTAAACTCAGCTGTTTCTATATTAGACAACCCATATTCTGCATCATCAAAAGAAAATTCTTACTAATATACCCCTTGTCTTTGCATTTAAAGCTTTCCCCGTTGAAAAAACTAAAACAACTCTTCGAATCTTAGCATTAAATAAATTCATTTTACTCCTTTATTACATGCTTTGGATTTGGGAAATCTGATAATCTCCGAGTAATTATCAGAAAATTCAGACATTAGAACCTTCATACCTTTAAAAATATTTCCTAAAGAAATCAGCCCTCGGCTTAAACTGCGGAATATAACTTTTGGCCTTAAATAGTAACTTATCATCGCCTTGGCCCGGAGTCCTTCAAGTTCCTTGCTGTTTATCCCTTTAGGCAAATATAGCATTTTGCCACCTTCCTCCGGAGAATACCAGCTACTAAACTTTTCAGGACTTAAATCGGCATCAGGATTATCTTTTTTCCATATTTCGAAAAATTTTGAACCCGGAGTAGGAATCGCAATGTTAAATTTGACTAAGTCACAATCTAATTCCTGAGCAAATTTAATTGTTTTATTAATTGATTGCCTGGTATCACCAGGAAGACCTAAAATAAAAAATCCTAAACTCGGAATTTTTAAATTTTTTGTGTGTCGCATAGCAACTTTTGATTGTTCTACAGTAATATGCTTATTACAAGAATCTAATATGGCTTGTTCTCCACTTTCAAAACCATACATTATCAAGCTCATTCCCGCTTGTTTAAGTTTTTCTAGTAAACGGTAACTGACTTTATCTACCCTTGTCTCAGTTGCCCATTTAATTTTTTTATGCAAACCCCTTTTAATCATTTCCTCTGCAAAAGTAAATCCATACTCTTCTGTCATGGGAAAATAAGAATCCACAAAAGCAAATTTATTCACATTGTATTTTCGACTTTGATATTCTATTTCATCGACAACGCTTTTAACTTTTCTCACTCTAACTTTATGGTGCATATTTTCTTGAGAGCAAAAGTAACATTTATAGGGACAACCTCTAGACGCTTGAATATGCAATAGTATCTCATTATCCACCCCAAGCAGAGGAACAGAATTATATTTTTGATAGGGTAAAAGATCCCAGTTCGGAAAACTATTTTTATCAAGATCTACGAATGTATTTCTATCTGGATTATGAATAATTTTATCATCCTGAGAATAGCTTATACCTTTTATTCCAGAATAATCATCTTCTTTAGCTAAACAATGAACTAACTCGGAAAAAGTATCCTCGCCTTCTCCTCTTACAATAATATCAGCTTTGTCTTCTTTTAAAAGTTGATCGGCAAATAAAGAAGCATGTATATTGCCCAAGACTATTTTGGCTTTAAAATTCTCTTTTTTCATCTGGGCAACTAATTTTTCAACATTTCCCATGGCTGCAGTAAGACATGATATTCCAATAATCTGGGGATTAAAACTTCTAATTCTCTCAATTAATTGATTGTTAGATATTTTCTCAACGTACTGGTCTATAATCTGAATATCACTATTTTCCTCTGTTAACCTTGTCGCTAGGTATGCTATTCCCATCGGAGGCATAGCTGTGCCGAAAATGCTATATTTACCCTGAGATTTGGCTGTATCGCTATCGGGGTTTATTATTGAAACGCGCATATTTTTTATCCTTAGTTAGAATTATTTTTATATATAAGCATTTGGAATAAACAGAAAATCAGGCAAACTTCATAATTTATAAAACAAATATGAAAAAAGCACTTTTTAGCATTGGCTTTGATTTGAATAACACGCAAATACTTTCAAGCAAAAAGTATCCATATACTATATCAAAACAAATATTAATATAACATTAAAGGATCATCCTGTCAAGACAGATGAATAAACTTAACTTATTTAAACTATTATAGTTAAAAGTATTGAAAGCCATATCTTATTTGAATTCTTGAAGTCAATTGGCATGAGATAGTTCAAATTTGCAACTACCAGTATCTGAAGATATTACCCAAGACAAGCTCGGTCAAAAAATCCTTATATAGAAGAGTCATTATGACTCCGCACTAAATTTCTAAAAAATAATAATTAAAAGTTGTCTTGTTTAAATCCAAACAAAGCAGGAACACCGGAGATATTAAATAAGCTTTTTTATCGTCATAAAAACCTGTTTTTCTCAGTTAAGCTTCAATCTCCTTAGAACGCTATAGATAACAAATAATATCGCTCCCAGATAAGCCCTTCTGGTCATTAGCTTAACATGGCGATTCTTATGATAAACAGCATTGGAAATAGTTTTTAAGTTGCAATAATAAGACAATAATCCCATAATAAATTTAAGCATTATCTTTTTTTGATATTTTTTATCTTGCAAGACACAATTAAAATAATTCAAATCATCACTGTTTTTTACCGGAGAATCATCAAGTTTTTTTAGCTTTTCAAATAAAATAGAGCCTTCCACTGGAGTAAACATCGTTAATCTGAAAAAATCAGAATATTTTTTTCCATATTTAATCGTCATTTTCATATCATAGTCAGTCTGTTTGGGATAAGCAAAAACATGAGACCCCCAAATCATAATATTGTTTTCCCTTAGAATTTCTGATGCTTTAGCATTAACGTTCTTTACTAAGCCTTTATTCATTAGCTTCAAACTATCTGAGGTGTAACTCTCAAACCCAACATTTACCCAAATAACTCCTGCCTGCCTTGCTAATTTTATTAGGTCTTGATTGCGACAAATTGTATCTGCTCTTAAACAAACTCCTAGTTTGAAATCAAACTTTCCTTTTTCAATCGCTTTAAATAAATTAGCAATCTTTTCCGGAGTATTGCCAAATCCTTTATCTGAGACAAAGCTATCATCATTAAAGATTAACTCCTTAAAACCCTGCCCCCTTATTAATTCTAATTCCTTTAATATCCTTTCATTAGAAAAAACTCTTAATTTCTTCCAAAAATTAGGCTGAGAACAAAAACTACAGTTATAAGAACATCCCCTTGAGCCCTCAATTGATGTCAAATCCCCATAGCCCCAAAGCGAATACCTTTTTTTAAGCAGCTCTCTTGAAGCAAAAGGTAAATCATCGAGTTTTTCAATTAGTCCCCTTGGCTGATTAATTTCAATAACTCTATCTTTTTTATATACAATCCCTTTAATATTCGAAATGTTGCTCTTAGATTTTCCAGACAAATGCTGAACTAGTTCATAAAGCGTGTTTTCTCCTTCTCCCGCGACTAAATAATCAAACCCGCCCGCAAGAAAAGGTTCATGAATAAAAGTCGGGATTCTACCTCCAGCGATCAGGATTATTCTCGGGTATTTTGCTTTTATATTTCTGGCTATTTCAATAACATTTTTAGTATACGCCCCAAAAGAAACCGAAAAACCGATAATCTCAGGGCCGAAGCTTTTAATTGTTTTAAAAATATCATGGGCATGAAATAAATTTATCGTATTATCAAGTATTTCTATTTTATGTTCTGTTTTTAATAGTGTTGCTAATTGAGCCAAATTATATGCTGGCAACCTAAAAGTAAAACCCGTCACGTTAAAATATTGATTTGGGGGAGTTGTTAGTAAAATTTTCATAAAATTTTCTCCAAAAAACTAAAGCTAAAAATTGTTTAATTAAATATATCAATTTATTATTTTTAATTATATAAATACTTATTACAATCATACATTTAAAAATCACGGCACCTAATAACAAAAACATCCCCCAATTCAAATAGTATCTTCTTTTTGTCTAAACCAAGCAAAAAGAATCTAGATCGCTTAGCATATTCTTTAAATAATGGGGTAAATGGATAAAAATAAGGTTCTCCTTTTAAATACCCCTGGCTAAAATAAGATTTGTCTACTACAAAATATATATCGAGTTTTTCATATTTACGACAGAATTCTTTAAATTCATCTTCATTTCTAGAATACAGAGCATTAAAAACATCAAATGTTCTTTGCTTGTATTTTAACCATATCCCCTTACCCCAAAGCGGAGCTATTTCATAACAAGCTAAAACCTCTCTTTTCCCAAAAAACGGGATAAAATCCATTTGCTTAGGATGTCCAGCAAAGATTACTGTTTTAGGTAAAGTTTGGGCAAAAGAGTACAGATTTTCATCCTTGGCATGCATTAAATCTCGTTTATAACAACCTAAGTATCCAAAAACTAACATTACAAGAACAATCACATTGATTTTTTCAAATAATACTCTATTGTTTTTTTTAATAAGATTTTCATAATTATACAAAACGAAAATTGCCAAAAACCACGGAAGGTACAACCCTATTTGCCTTGCAGGAAAATGCATTCCAGCTGAAATTTTGTAGGGTACGCAAAAAAGAATAATAAACATGAGCGCCGATGAAAAAAAAGTTACAATTAAAGTGCGATGTATCCGCAAAACCCCTTTGCCAAAAAAAACAATAAAAATACTGCTAATACAAAAAAGACCCCATATCAAAGATCCATAACAATCTGTTATCTTTATAAGAGTTAAAATTCCCATCAAGATTTCGATGTAAAATATCAGGATTAACGCCGTTTTCTGTTTATTTATCTTTCCAAAATTTTTAAATGAAATATTTTTTAAAATAATACAGATTAAAAGCACAATTAAAAAATTTATCGGCCAAACATCTTTCCTGTCTTTTGAAAAAGTCTCAATATTAAGTATTTGCTCGTACACAAAATCCAGCGACAACAGATAACCTAAGTTTTTTTTCAATCTGTTCGTGGGATCAGCCCGCCCCTTGATCCCAAATTCAGGCAAGGACTTAACTTCGTCATAGGAAAATTTCTCTGTCCGTTGATCTTTAAAAAATGGAGAATGGCTATTTGTCAAAACCAAGGGAACAAAATTAGCAAACAGAACTAGAACAAATACCAAATATATTACAATATTTTTCCCTTTTTTATTCTTTTCAGAAGCCGGAGTGGACAAAACATCTAGTAAAAAATTAAAAAAGCTATGCAGAAAAAATATTCCTATTAAAATGGGATAAAACCACCAGGAACAGCATATATATATGTATTGAGTTATTTTTTTATATTTTAAAGTTACTAATAAAAATCCCAGAATAACCGAAACCCCTAAAGCTCTTAATGTCCCCCCCCTGCCCAGTCCAGAACTATGGTATAAAAGCAAACTAATCAAGCACAGTAAAAAAATTAATTTATCACTTTTCAATATTATTTTACCGATCTTAAAAGCCAGCAAGGAAACACTAATACTAAAAATAAACGCAAAAACTATTGTAACTACGTAAAGACTAAATAACTTACAGAACAAAAAACTGAGTAACACATAAGGAAGAGGCAAAAAATTTTTTAATATTAGTTCGCAAATACTCCATCCGGGATATAAGCGAGAATCATAAAATCTATTAAAACAAAAATAAATCATTCGATTATCCCCGCTTATAAAATATCCTTTAAATATCGCAGGAAAATATTCGAAACCGGTTAGGAGAACTGCAGTTATAAGTACTAACCACCTATACTTATCCCAAGCTGATTCTTTTTTTAAAAAACTTTTCATATCGACCTAATTTATCATCGTTTAGATTAAATTATAATTTTACAAAAATATATATTTGCACTTTGCCAAACCACCTGAAATCTAGTCAATAAATCCGAATTATTGGTCCATTTGCTCTTTTCAAACACAAAGTAGTTTACTCCATATAGCTTATAAAGTTCCTCTGGATGGGAATAAAGCATTTCTGAATTAAATATCTGCTGCTGATAAATAAAAAAAGCATCCCTGTATGTTGTGATCATCCCGCCGATCTCCCAGGAAGCAGTAACCGGCCTTTGGGCATACATCCGCAGCAGATCTCCTCTATCAAGAGAACAGGCAATCATTTCATGCTTATCCAGATTTTTACTAATAAAATCACTTAACTTCAGCAGTTCCGCGAATTTTAGAGGATTTTTGATTGGCCACGTAATTCCAAAACAAATTTTGTCTAAATCATAAGGAAATCTCGGCGCCTGGATATGATCTCTTAGCTCAATAGCATTGGGAGCAAATAAAATCAAGCAACCTAAGGCTGTAATTACTTTATTTTGTTTCACTTTAAACCAGATATATTCTAAAACCCAAATTCCTGACAAATACATTAATAAGGAAATAAACAAAATAAACCGATGCGCTTTGAGAAAAAACAGCGGGTTGATCTGCATAATCGCCAGAATGGCCAGACCCAAAACAAGTACCGCGATAAATAAAAACCGCAGATCAGGATATTTTTTTCTCAGCTCATGATTACGGCTAAACATAAACAAAGAACTCGCAAACATTAATAAAAGAATAATTCCGATGTCCTGAAGAATCCGGAAAAAACTCATAAACACATACGGCACCCGGTTTAAATAAATCTCCCGATGCATATGTAAAAAATCCCAGGAACTAAGATTAATCAAGTTTTTTTGTTTAAATATCCAACAGCCTAGGACATATCCCCCCAATACCAGGAGCATCACAAGATAAGCATTATCCGCCCTAAGTTTAGTTTGCGTTTTATTCTTCTCAAAAAAGGTTATTAAAAAGAACGCCATCGCAACTAGCCATAAAATAATAAAAGTATGAGGATGAATCAAAACAAGCAAAAACATAATCAGATTCAAACCCGCGAAATAGCCTATTTTTTTCTGTTTGTTTTTAATTTTAAACAAACAGATTAGGCCGATTAAAAAAAGTACCAGACCCAAGCTTCGCGGCAGACCGGAATAAATCGTGTGTCCGATTAAAGCCATCGGGCAAAAAATCGCGCTAAAAAAAGCAATCTGTTTGTCTGGATATAGCTCCAACCCTAAAAAATAAAACAAAAACGGCGTGATTAAAGCAAGAATTATTCCGAGTAATTTAGAACTCTGGGCCACGGATAATTTTAAATTAGTCAATAAAGCTAAAACTAGATGATAACCGCGGGGATAAGTCTTAAGATAATACTCAATTGCCTGATCATTTTGAAACAAGCTGGGGTCAATCAGCGTATCAACCAAAGTCTTATGAAAAATCAAAGCCGAGTCCAGAAAACTATATTTATCAAAAAGGCCTATATTAAAAATTACCAGACAACTCAGCAGAAAAAAAGGAATAACTAAATATACGCGTCTCATTTTATTTAAAGCAAATGGGACAAAAAACATGATGCTGATTAAAAAAACCAGTATTAGGCTCATTGATTTTTCGCAATCTTTTTTATTATAAATTTTTTTATTAATTATTTCTTTATACTGCAAATAAACCTGTTGCGCAAACCACATTCTGACAAATACAGCTACTGAAAATTCATTCTTAATAAATTAGCCGCTGTCGCCAACACCAATTATCCAAACATTCAAGTGCTGAGGCTGAATTAGCAATATATTTGCCCAAAGATTTTGATTTCTTTAAGCTTAATAATTTAGACATTGCCTGACGATAAGCAACTGTCTCACAGTATAGAGGATTATCATCTGAACTTCCCAGTGTTTTTTTAGTTGCTGGCTGAAAAAACACCATGGAATTTAAATCTTTTGCCGTATTTAAAATATAATCAATATAATCCAAATTCGCCTGGGATAAAACCGCGCACAAAAGAAGTTTTACTTTGCTCTGTTTGACAATTTTAATTGCCTGCATCAGCTGGGCAAAAGAACCTTCGCCTCTTATCTTATCGTGAATATTCACCGGCCCGTCAAAGCTAAGTTTTAATACCTGGACCTTATCCAGCACAGCTTGTTTTTTTGCTAATAAAAATCCGTTTGTGTTTAAAATAATATTTATTCCCTTGCTCGCGGTATAACTTATAATCTCCTGAATATCCAGTCGAATCAAAGGCTCTCCGCCGCTGAAATTTATCCAAAGCGTATTACTTTTATGTAAAATATCAATAATTTTAAAGATTTGCGCTGTAGTTAATTCCAACACATTCTGCTGCCCAAGATTACAATAGCCGCATTGATTATTACATTTATTCGTAATCGCCCAATTAATTATCAGCGGCGTGCCTTTACCGAGTAATTTCGCCTTAAGTAAAGCGATCAGAGTTAAAAAATATTGCTTTTTAGTCATACTTAAACATTGCCCTTGTTCAGTTAATCATCCATAAACAATCAGGTTTGTTTATTAAACATAAAACTCATAATATTTTTCGCGGCAAAGAGTATGCGTTTAAATTCCTCAAAACTGCCGCAGCAAATCAAACGTTTAAACGCGTAACCTGGTTTTAAATAAAAATTTTGATAGCATTTTCGCACATAGCGTTCCAGCTGTTCCAAGGAAAAATTTGTCAGGTATTTTGACAAAACAGCTTCCGGAAGATTATTCTCCATCGTCGCGTTTGCCTGTTTATTCTCAGCGCGCAAATTCTCAAATAACTCTGTTCCCTTATAAGGAATCAGCACTCCATAAGTTACAATTGTCGGGTCTATTTTCTGGACAAAGCGCATGCTGTTTTTTATCGTCTTATCGTTTTCTCCGGGGATTCCGAGGACTAAATGCGCGTGCGTATCAATGTTTAGCTGTTTCGCTGACTTAAATACCGCCCTGACCTGCGCCAGATTAATCCCTTTTTTAGCTTTATCCAATAAGTTTTGATTGCCTGATTCCACACCCATACGCAGCATATGGCAGCCGGCGGCTTTCATTATCCCCATAAGCTCTTTGTCTAGAAAATCAGCCCGCGTACTGCAAATCCATTTAATGCTTAATTTTGCTTTGATTATCTGCTCACAAATAGCCAATGTTCTTTCCCTAGAAAAAGTAAACAGCTCATCCCGGAAAAAAACTTCCTTATACCCCATGTGTTTAATCAAACGCAATTCTTCAAGCACATTGTCAACACTACGGCAGCGCACTTTGGCTCCGTAAAATAAAGGAGAAGTGCAGAAAATACATTCACCGGCACAGCCGCGAGAAGTCAGCATAAGTGTATACGGCGTTTTTTTAATTATTGGGTTAAAATAATCCGCATTCTTGGCTAAAAGCGTTCTGTCAATAAACGGCAATTCATCAAGATTTTCCATAAAAGGATATGGCGGATTTTCCTGATATTGATTATTTAAATTAAAAGAAATACCTTTGATTTCCTGCCAGGGCTGATTATCAGCCATTTTTCGGATTAGATCCCGGATTATCTGCTCCGGCTCAGATCTAACGATAATATCCACAGCAGGAAAAGATAATAAATATTTTGGATTACAAGTCGGGTAATAACCGAATAAAATAACCTTTAAGCCCGAATGCGCTTTTTTTAAACTGGAAAGCACTGATAAATCATCTTCCCAGGTCATTGCTGATGTGGATAAAATCACTACATCATAATTTTTTATATCCAAACACAAGTCAGAAACTGATAAGCCGCTGGCTGGAGCATCAATCAGCTTTAGTTCACAACCCTCTGGTTTAAGCACAGCAGCTATCTGCAAAATCGACAAAGGCGGTAAACTCGTACCCCCGATTCTTTTGCCTTTACACCAGCAGCCATAAAGTAAATCCCTGACTACATTTTCCTTATTTTTATTTGGGGGAACCAGTAATAATATTCTCATCGCTTGAAAATTTTTCCTTGCGCATTGCTTTAATAAAAATTAACCAGCTTCCGCAGATTTAAGAACAGCATCTTCTTTTTTAATAAATATTAACGCGCGAATAATGCAATACAAACTTCTTAATCCGTCAAAAAACAAGTTAAAGGAACTTCTGCCTATCCGCGGATAATAATCAATCGCTAAATATTGTGTTTTATAATTCTTCTTAGCGAAAATTATTGTGTTCGTGCTTACCCAGGAATGGCTGCTAGGCATAAAGTTCAAAAAGGGGATTATCGCTTTTTTTCGAAAAATCCGCAGTCCAGAATTTATATCCTTAATTTCCTGATTCAAAAACAAAGAAACTGTTTTATTCAAAACACGCTTAATCAAAAAACGCGAATAAATCGGCCAAATCACTTCTTTATCCCTTTGGCCGATAACCATATCACATCCATCCATTTTCTGGATTAATTCCGGGATTACGGCAACAGGATAAGTGCAATCGCAATCAATCATAATAATTATTTCGCCCTGGGAAGCAATTACTCCGGTGTTCCTAACCGCACCTGCTCCTTTATTTTTTTCATGGCTGATAACCCGAATCCCGGGTATTTTTTTTAGTTTAACAAGAGAATCATCAGTTGATTTATCATCTATAGCGATAATCTCATACTCCAAACCAGTGGGACTCATAATTTTAATAATATCAGGAATAACCGATTCAATAGCAGCTGATTCATTATAAACTGGAATAATAATACTGATCACTAGCCAGCCCCCTTACAAATGTTTGATAAATAGTTGATTTATTAGTGTGTTTTTCAAAAACTCTAACACAGTAACTCATTGTCATGATAACTACTTACAATATTTGGTTAAAGCATTTTATCATAGGACAATTTTATCTTATGATAGCCTAAATACTCTTAAAGGTAAAGGAATTTTCCTCAATAGCTTATCGCGATATATTGATTTAGGCATTTGTCCCTTTTCTTTGCGATAGCAGCTTAAAATAGCCTTGAACTAAGATTAGCTCAACTTTACCTCCCTTAATATTAATTAAAAATCCTGATTTCACTCTTAATTTTGTTTAATTAAAGATTAAAATTAATATTTTTTCTGCTATAATATTTAAATGACCCAAATTAAAACCGCATTTAAAATCAATCTGGCTGTTAAAGATCTAATCTGTTTATTAGTCATATTTTGTATGACTTTAATCTATGTATTACCAATTTTCAAAAATATCACTGATATCAGCCATAATACGGACTTAACATCTTATTTATCTATAAGTTACTTCCAAAAACTAGCGATTACGCATTATCAGCAATTTCCTTTATGGTCACCTTATTTTGGTGGTGGTTATCCGATTATTGGAAATATTGAAGACACATCCTTAACTCCTCTTATGCCGCTGATTCTTTTATTTGGAGAAATGGCTGCTTTTAAATTGCTTTGCCTATTTCTCTATTTAGCCGGCGGATTTGGCATGTATTATTTGACCCGGAATATATTCAAATACTCAATTAGCGGCGCGCTGTTTTCGGTTTTGGTGTTTGTGTTTAATCCTTATTTTTATATCTGTATTGCCGGCGGAGACGCGAAACAATTGCATTATCTGCTTTACCCCTTGCTTCTGGCTCTATTCCTGAAAAGCCGGGAAAATCAAAAGTTTCTTTATCTTTGTTCTCTGATTTTTATGTTTATGCTTTTTCAGGCGGATTTTGTTGGTTTAGTTTTTCTACTTTTTCTCGGGCTGTATATTATTCCGCTTATTTTAAAACAAAACCCAAATCAAACTAAAGCGAATTTTGACCTTAGTTATGTTTATAATTTCTTTAAGCTGATCGGCATATCCTTTTTTTTAGGGGCACTAAAGTTTATCCCTTTGCTTCATATCTTAAGGCATAACTCCCGGGATATCACTTCCTATGATCTATCAGCCAGTCAGGCCACGAGCTTTAGCGAACTGCTAAATAATCTCCTGGGCACACATTATACCAGCACATTGCATTACAGCGTGGGATTTATTCCGATTATCTTTACAATTATCTCCATATTTATTTTCCGAAAAAAACTAAAAACTTTGCTTTTACCGCTGTTTATCATTACCTGGATATCTCTGGGCCCGCATGCCCCTCTGGATCTCTGGCGACTATTCCGACAATTGCCTTTTTTTCATTCCCAGCAAGATCTGGACCAGTATTATCCGATAGTAATTGTGCTGATAATCAGCCTAATATCCGGAAAGCTGTTTTCACTTGGGCAAAGTGACAAAAACCATTCCTTTCTGCTTAAAGGATTTTTTAGCATAACTTTGCTGATTTACGCGATATTCCGTCTAGCTTTTTTACCAGATCATTTTAATCTGTTTTCGCATCCCAAGATAAAAGAAAATTTAAACTCTCAAGCTTTTTCCCAGGCAAAGGTATTTTGTTATTCTGACCAGGCCAATGCAACCAACATAAACCGCGACTTTATCGGGCCTTTGGAATATTTTCTGATCAAAAATAATATTGGCACAATCAACTGGAAAGCCTGTCTTACTTTAGCAGAACATGCTCTGCCCAAATATTATATTATGCCTAATTATTTTTTCCTGGCTCATAACCCGGGCTATACGAAAATTATTAATCCTTTCTACCGCGGAGAAGCTTTTACTTTAGATAAAACAAATACAGCTGAACTCAAATATTTCAGCCCGCTAAAATTAAGCATCCAAGCAAAATTAAATACTCCGGATACGGTTATTGTTAATCAGAATTACAGTCCTTACTGGAATTCAAATACCGGAAAACTAGAATCACGCGATGGATTGCTCGCCATCAGGTTTAAAGCTCCGGGAAATTATTCAATTCAATTAAATTATATTCCCTTTGATTTTTATCTTGGACTGTTCATCTCTCTGCTAAGTCTAATTTTTATTTTATTCGGCTTAGCCCCAAAGATTAAGCCCAGTTACTCGAAAAATCAGGATCAAGTCAAACTGAATCCCTTACTCCAGAGCAATTTTCTAATTCAAAATAATCCGCGCAATATCATCGTATCTATCGGAATCATTGCGATAATTGCTCAGATCTGCACGCCAGTAATTCCGCCGATTGTTTTAATCAATCGCGGCTGCGATGAAAAAGCCCGCCAGGACAAAGAATTTTTAAAATCAACTAAACAGATTAAACCCGCGCAGGCCTTTGCTCTGAAACCCTGGGCAATCGGACAATACGCTGTTTATAAAATGACTGGCTTAGAACCAAATACTTATTACTATCGAATCATTATTACCGGCAGAGAAAAAATTGCTGGCCAGGATTATTTTTGGCTGGAACATGCTTTGTATAAGAAAAACTCCAAAACAAAAGTTACGTTTAAAACACTTCGCTCTCCGCTTCCCCAGGATGAGCTGATCGCTGATCCGCTGTTTTTCTTTGAGCAGGGGGTTTATCCGAGAAATGTAAAAAAAATGTTTATGCGCCTCGAAGATAATCCGGAAATTGAAATCAGCCTAGATAAACTCAAGGAAATTATATCACCTCTGGGGTTTTCCATTTCAAAGAATCTTCTAGCGACAAATCCTCAGGAGATACTTAAACAGGATATCCGAATTTTCTCAAAAAAAGATTGTTTCAGGCTAGCGAATAAAAAAATAGACTGTCAGCATTTATTATTCAACATCAACCCCCAACGGGAGAATTATTGTTTTAACTTGTGGTTTTCCCCGGAAATCCCGATCATGGGATTAGTTCAGATGGATTGTTATCGGCTGAAACAGGATCCGGATTACAATAGCTATCCGGATAAAATAGTTCTCGTGGATTACGGAACAGAGCTTAAATAGTTTAAGCGAGTGGCGGTTTATTCCAGCTAAAAATAATGATTAATGAATAGTATTTTAGAAGCTCATCTATCACATTAAATATCGGAAAATACCTAAAGCAACCAGCCGATATAAATCATTGAATTCATCGATCTAGTTAAATTATGGATTAAGGAAACGCAAGTTTCCGATTGAAAAATACACTGCGGATAAAGGAGTCAAGCATTAGGAGGATTTTCCACGTCATAATACACATACAAATAAATAAACTAGTAAAAAAAACAACTATAGGGAAATATAATGCTGTTTGCATAAAAAATAAGCCCAATAATAACGAGACAATAACAAGCTGCTTGTTAGAAGATATTGATTTAAAAAAGAATGCCACTAAAAGCGGTAATAATACTGTTTCTCTGGCAGTAACAAAACCCTTTACTTGCATTACTGAAAAAAGTCCACACATCGAAAAAACTAAGCTCCAAAAATATCATATTTAAAAATATCCCTTGTTGTTGAACATCATCTAAATAAACAAACTGCTTATTTATGATTAATTCTACAAAAACATAGATTTCCACTTTCCCAAAGAACCTGAAATTTCCGAATTAAAGCCGGAGATTTACTGATTATCTTCTTTTCCAATAAAAAGTAATCCGCGCCGGAGATTTGCCATAAATAATCAGGATTCGCGTAAAGCAGCTTTGAATTACTTATTTGCTGATTAAAAATACATAACGCGTCCTTATAGGTTGTGATCATCCCTCCGATTTTCCAGGAAGAGGTTACTGCCCTGCCGGCAAACATTCTAATTGTATCGCCTAATTCCATGGGACAGGCAATTACCGCATCTGGGGGAATATTTTTTTCGATATATTCAGCTAAATCAATCACTTCATTAAATTCTTCCGGACTGGCAAAACATTCATTATTATCCTGCAAATAATAGGGATATTTCGTCTTTTTAATTTGTTGATTTATCTGATTTAAGCTCGGAAGCAAAAGAATAAAACAGTAAAAAAATATAAGAATTTTACTTTTTTTAATCTTATTCCAAAGATTTTTTAAAACCATACACCCCGAAACAAACATCAGCACAGAAATAAATGTCACGCAGCGATGCGCTTTTAAAAAGCACAAGGCATTAACATTTAAAACCAGAATCAGGTATAGGACAAGCGTAAACAGACAAACAAATAAGGCCTGCAAATTCAGATATTTATTATTTTTCAGCCCAAAACGGCAATAATCATATAGCGCGGCAGCAAAAATCATTATCGGTAAAATCCCGATTTCAGTTATCAGTTTATGTAAATCAATAAAAGCGTAAGGAACTCGGGAAAAGCAAATTTCTTTGTGACTGTTCATGAAATCCCAGGTTGTTAAGGCAATTCCGCGCTCATTTTTCATAACCAATAAACTGATTATATACCCAGCTAACATTAGAAAAATAAGCAAAAATTCTCTTATACTCTGTATATTTCTTTTATCTGATTGGCAATATAACCATAAAAAAAAGAACACTGAAATAATCCAGACAATAGTAAAAGTATAGGGATGAATAAATATAAGAAGCAGCATCAGCAAATTAAGGAATACCAAAGCCCTGATTTTTTTCTTTGAATTGTGATAGTTAAACAAACAAATCAAGGCGATTATAAAAATCGCAAGCCCTATGCTCCGAGGAAGCCCGCTATAAACAACATGCCCGATAGATGCCACACCGCAAAAAATTCCGGCAAAAAATGCCGTATTTTTGTCGAAAAATATTTCTTTAGCTAAAAAATAGAACAAGAACGGAATTATCAAGGCAAGCGTAATTCCGAAAAATTTAGAAACCTGGGGAATGCTTAAATCATACTTAATAAATGGTAAAAAAAGAAAATGGTATCCGCGGGGATAAGTTTTTAGATAAAACCTTATTGCCGAATCATTCTGAAAAAGCTGCTTATCGACTAATGTATCGATAAGCGCTTTATGAAAAACCGTATCCGTATCAATAATCGTATATTTATCTAAAAATCCAATATTATTGATTAATAAAAAACATAGGAGGAAAAAAGGAACAACTAAATATAAACGCTGCATTTTTTTTAATGCAAAGGGAATAAAGAACATCATTGTTATTAAAAAAATTATTATTTCTTTCATGAAATTTTTTCTGTTTTTTTCAGCAAATTGACTGATGATTCAAGATTAAGCTCAAGTAAAGAATTAAACTCCAACATTCCTGTACAGTAGCAAGGCACTTTCTTCTGTTTTCTAAGCATTTCAAAAGATTCCCTGAAATCATGTTTGGGATCGAGTTTTTCCATTCGGCAAGGACCTGCATTCCGGGCACAGCGCATTAAATATCCATCAGCGCTTATATGCGCAAAAAGTAAGCCCGCAGCGCAATTAATCTTTCTAACATTAGGCCAATCATACAAATATTTAAGCGCTGTATAAGAATTCGCAATATATTTTCCTAGAGATTTTGATCTTTTTAATTCAAGCAAATTATCAATTGCTTTGCGATATTTAGCAATTTCCGGCAGCAATGGATTTGGCTGAGCACTTCCCAATATTTCCGGAGTTATCGGCTGAAAAAATACCAAAGAATCCAATTTTTTGGTTGCGTTTAAAATATACTCTATTGAATCTAAATTATACTGCGACAATACCGTACAAAGCATTAGTTTTGCTTTACTTTTTTCAACAGTTTCAATAGCCTGGATTGCTTTAACAAAAGTACCTTTTCCTCTTAACTTATCATGAATCTCCATTGGACCGTCAAAACTAAGCTTTACTGTCTGAACATAATCAAGCAATGATTCTTTCTCGCTCAATAATATCCCATTTGTATTCAATATGATACTTATCCCCTTTTCAGCAGTGTATTGTAATATCTTATCAATATCAGGATGAACCAGCGGTTCTCCGCCTGTAAAATTTATCATCAAAGAGTTTTCTTTATGCAAAACATCAATTAGTTTAATAATCTGCGATGTTTCTAATTCTTCAACCTTTTGCTCTGCTATTTTACAATACAGGCATTGATTATTGCATTTATAAGTAATTGCCCAATTAATTAATAAGGGTGTTCCTTTTGCCAAAAATTTTGCTTTAAGTAAAGCCCCCATAGCTTGAAAATTTTGTTTTTTAGTCATTTAAAGCAGCTATCCTTAATAAATTTTGAAGAAACGATATGCCCTGTCTAAAATCATGATTCTTTTCCGAAAATAAAACCAATAACATTTTTAGCGGCAAATAGTATTATTTTAAATTCCGCAAAACTACGGCAATCAAATAAACGCCTGAATAAGTATCTTGGTCTTAAGTAAAAATCAAGATAACACATCCTTACATTTTTCTGCAGATGTTCTGACAATAAAACTTCTGATAAATTATTATTAATAGCCGTATTTGCCTGAACATTATTATCCGCCAAATTTTGATATAACTCAGTTCCCTGATAAGGAATCAGCACTCCATAAG
>Ga0180007_10003436_pt1 | contig 17645 bp, 14 predicted proteins | sample MM_PC_MetaG_FD_121122 | JGI IMG/M metagenome (GOLD analysis project Ga0180007, IMG submission 121122) | Groundwater microbial communities from the Aspo Hard Rock Laboratory (HRL) deep subsurface site, Sweden - MM_PC_MetaG | ecosystem: Environmental > Aquatic > Deep subsurface > Groundwater... | reverse complement strand
GCGCCCTGCAATCAGCGATACATGGCTTTAAAGAGATGTTCTTTCTGGCCAACCGGATTTGCGTTGAACACAAACTAAAGCTGTCGTTTTCGGTCAATACGCCAGACATTGAAGAAATCCTGGAAATTGCGCAGAAAGACCAAAGTCTCGGCGAAGAGCTTCCCTGCCAGGCTATTATTCTTCCACCCAGCATAGAATCTGCGGTTTACTCTAATCAGGATCAACGGTTCAATGACTGGCTATTGCGACATCATTCACAGGGAACAATTATCTGCTCAGTATGCTCTGGAGCGTTTATGCTTGCGTCTACCGGTCTGCTACGGCGAAGAATGGCGACGACACACTGGGGGTTGGCAGCTCAGTTTTCCCATAAATATCCAGAAGTTATTACCAGCACAGAAAAAATTCTGATCAACGATGGCGATATTATTACCGCAGGCGGCCTCATGGCGTGGGTAGATCTGGGTTTGGAACTTATTGCACAATTTGCCGGAGCGAGTATCATGCGCCAGCTAGGCAGACTTCTGGTTGTTGATTCTGGCAGGCGTGAACAACGCTATTATGAGAGCTTTGCGCCACAATTTGATCATGGCGATAAAGATATTGTAAAGATACAGCATTACTTGCAGGCACATTTCAGTGAGACAGTTTCTGTCGCGGCGCTTTCAACGATCTGCTGCTTAACTGAGCGCACGTTATTAAGGCGATTTGTAAAGTCCACCGGACTGAAACCATCACAATACCTGCAGCGCCTGCGAATTCAGAAGGCCTGTGATCTGATCGAGACGACCGACTTTTCATTTGACGTCATCTCACAAAAGTCTGGTTACGCAGATATCGGAGCTTTTCGAAAGATATTTGTCCGCATCATCGGTCTGACCCCGGGAGATTTCAAAAAAAGAATCACCAGGCCGGCAACAAGCGACAAAAAGAACCAGATGCAAAAGCTTTGAACGGTTTTTTTTGCTAAAGTTGACAAATAAAAATCATAAGGCCGGCAAAGAATTCGCACTACTGTAGAACAGTCATAATCAGATGGATTTTAGTAATGCTGCAAACCGTGATTGACAATCTGACTGGCGCAGTTTAGCCTTGCGGTTATGAATCAGCAGGCGCAAAATCATCATAAGCCGCGAAAATTTATTGTAGAACTACTCAGACCATATCGCCGACATCTGCTTTATGGCCTGACTTCACTTATTATAGTAGATATTGCTGATATTCTGCCGCCAATTTTGCTAAAGCTGGCGATTGACGCCATTGAGCGCGGAAACGAGATTCGAACCATAGTTTACTGTGGTATCGGACTAATTGTGACAGCATCGGTACAGGCGGTATTCAGATTTTTCTGGCGCCAGTTCTTTCTTGGCACCTCACATAAATCGGTTTATGACCTACGCAAAAGTCTTTTTGAGCACCTTCTCAAACTTCCATTTCATTATTTCAGTCGAACCCGCACCGGCGACATCATGTCACGCCTGACCAACGACATCCAGGAAATCCGCTTCATGCTTGGCGTTGGCGTCCTGGTTACTCTTGACGCCTCATTCTATTTTCTGACCGTCCCGTTCATCATGCTCTGGCTGTCGCCAAAGCTCACACTAATCACCATGCTGCCGTTTCTTCTGATTCCGGTGATGGTGGTATTGGTCAAAAGCCTGATCCATAATCGATCACGCGAGGTTCAGGCGCGCCTTTCTGACCTGTCGTCAAAGGCCGAAGAAAACCTCTCAGGCATTCGTGTCATCAAAGGGTTTAGAACTGAAGACAGCGAGATAAACCGCTTCAAACGCTGTGGGCTTGAGTTTGTGCGTGACAAAATCAGACTTGCCAATGTGGAATCGCTGTTTCATCCGTCACTTGATCTGGTTATCGCCGCCGGCATGGTAGTATTGTTGTATTTTGGCGGCAGCATGGTCGTCGCCGGCAGCATCACGCTGGGTTCATTCATCGCTTTCGAGGCATACATGCTAAAAATCAGCTGGCCGATGATGGCTGTGGGCTGGATAATTAACCTGTATCAGCGCAGCATGGCATCGCTGGAACGCTGCCTGCAGATACTACGTGAGCCCGAAGCCAGGAGCCTGGTTGATGGAGCTGCAGAGACAACTGCTGACACAGATAATGCGACAGCGCCATCTGCGTATGATCTTGAGGTAGAGAATCTGTGCTTCAGCTACCCGGAAGCCAGTCAACCAGCGCTGAAGAATATCAGTTTTGTGCTTGCCGAAGGCCAGACTCTTGGCATCACCGGCCCAGTGGGAAGCGGAAAAAGCACACTGCTCAGACTGTTAATGAAAATGTTTGCGCCAGCTGAAGGCCTGATCAGAATCGGAGGTCAGGATTCGCGCAGCATAGATCTGCACGCGCTGCGCCAGCTATTTTCTTACGTTCCACAAGAGACCTTTCTGTTCTCTGAGACCATTCGCGAAAACATTTTATTTGCCTGTGACGACAAGGATCAAAGCGAGCTGGCCGATAAATTTGCCACACAGGCTGGTCTCGCAGTCGATCTGACTGAGTTTCCCGACAGACTTGAGACCATGCTGGGTGAGCGCGGCGTGAACCTGTCGGGCGGCCAGAAGCAGAGAGTTTCTCTCGCACGCGCAATGGCAGCCAATAGACCGATACTGGTGTTGGATGACTGCACCAGCGCTGTCGATACCGAAACCGAGCAGGAAATACTCAGATCTTTGCGCAGGCAGAATAAGAAGCACAGCTGCATTATTGTTTCTCACCGCATGGTAAGCCTACAGAATGCTGACCTGATCATTTATCTAGACAACGGTGAAATTGCCGAAGCGGGCAGTCATGATGAGCTGCTGCAAAAGAGCGGGCGTTATACGCGGGCCTGGGAGCGACAACGAATCAAGGCACAACTGGAAGAAAGCAGCTAAGCGATGGAAGATTATTTTAACGAAGACGACATCAAGGCACCAGCATGGGATACCGGGCTGGTAAGGCGTATGCTGCCTTATCTGCGTAACTGGCGACCGCATTTTTTGCTGTCAGTTCTCCTTGTGCTGGCCGGCACGGCTATACAAATCATGCTGCCGCTACTTCTGGGCAAGACGGTTGATCTCGGCATCAAAGCGAAGAATCATGAATTGTTGTGGCATTATGTATTGCTCTATGGATCTGCTCACCTGGCCTTTTTTGCGCTCTCGGCAGCCCGCAACTGGCTGCTGCAATACACAGGCCAGCAAGTGCTGCACGAGCTTCGTAACGATCTGTTTTCGCACATTCAAAAGCTGCCGATCAGCTTTTTTGATCGCACCCCGGTCGGACGACTGGTTACTCGTATAACCAATGATGTATCGACGCTGGCTGAAATATTCTCAGCAGCACTGATCAACGTCAGCGGCGAAATCTGCGTTATCATCGGAATTGGCGCAATGATGCTGGTGCTGCACTGGAAACTTGGTCTGGCTGCTCTGTTAACCGCACCAGTGCTGTTTTATGTTGCCTGGATACTCAAGGTTAAAATGCGTGACGCCTTCAGACTCGCGCGTGCTAAGCTGGCCATGCTGAACTCCTCGCTGGCAGAAAACATTTCGGGCATGAGCGTTATACACATTTTCAATCAGGAAAAGGCTCGCGAAGCAAAGTTTGACCAGATGAATTCTGATCTACGCGAAGCGGAACTCACTTCGGTCTTTTACAATTCGTTCTTTGTACCAGCAGTAACCATTTTTAGTGCGATAACTCTTGCCATTGTAACGACCTACGGTGGCTGGCTGGTCAGCACCGGCGAGATCAGCATAGGTCTACTGATAACATTTATCGCATATGTTCAGGCTTTTTTCGACCCGGTGCGCCAGATCAGCGAACAAATTTCGGTCTTTCAAAGCGCCATGGCCTCAGCTGAGCGAGTATTTTCGTTGATTGACGAAAAAGCTGAGCCAGACCTTGACAGCGGCCGCGAGTTTACCGACCTGCAGGATGAGATTGAATTCAGAGATCTTGATTTTTCGTACAATCCCGACAAAGAAATTCTTAAGGGATTAAGCTTCAAGATAAAGAAAGGCGAAAGAGTCGCGATTGTCGGGCACACCGGCGCTGGCAAAACCACGCTTGCTTCACTTTTAAAACGTTTTTACGATTATCAGAGCGGGCAGATACTGCTCGACGGCATTGATCTTCGCGAATTTTCGCGCTCGTCATTGCGCCGCAGAATCGGCCTGATACAGCAGGACGTCAATATTTTCTCAGGCACAATTCTTGACAACATATTTCTCGCCGAAGGCAGCTTTGATCAGGCAAAGCTTGATCGCATAACTTCAGAGCTGCAGATGGAAACCCTGATAAAAAAACTTCCGCAGGGCATAGAGACACAGATTTATGAACGCGGCAGCAACATTTCGGCTGGCCAGCGCCAGCTGATCGCCTTTTCGCGGGCCCTGGTAACCGACCCGAAGATACTCATACTTGACGAGGCCACTTCTTCGGTAGATTCAGAAACCGAAAGCATCATTCAGCACTCGGTAAAGCATCTCACCAGCCAACGCACCAGTTTGATCATTGCACACCGCCTTTCAACGATACGAAACTGCAACAGAATTCTGGTGCTGCATCATGGCCGCCTTGTCGAACAGGGCACCCACGAAGAACTGCTGGAACACAAGGGTCATTACCACAAGCTTTACGAACTACAGTTCGCCGAAGGAGACAAGCCATGAAAAGCGTCGACAGCTTTATCGAAACTTTGCGCAAAGCACCCGAGGGGAACCTTTTTAATCCTTGGTGGCAGCACGATGATCAACACGACGATTATTCAAATTCAGCTGAAATAAGGCGACATCACCTCAAATTCTACCTGCAGGAACGACTTGGTCGCTGCAAGTTTCTACTGGTCGGCGAGGCTCTTGGCTATCAGGGCGGACATTTTTCTGGCATTGCGATGACTTCTGAGCGCATGCTGCTTGGGCACCTGAGCAAAAAAGGCATTCGCCCTGAGCATATATTTACGTCAATCACAGCTACCCGTACCAGTCGCGAAGATGTTCGCAAAGACGGCTTTTCGGAGCCCACCGCAACCATAGCCTGGGGACATCTGCTGGCAGCCGGCATTGACCCTTACGACTTTACCATCTGGAATGCCCTGCCCTGGCACCCTTACCATGCAAGCAAAGGCATGCTCAGTAACCGCACCCCGGTCGACAAGGAATTTGCTGCCGGCCTGCAATGCCTGAAAAAACTGCTTGACCTTATGCAACCGGAAAAAATTGTCGCAGTAGGCAAAAAAGCGGCTCTACAGCTTGAAAAGCTGCAGTTGAAGTATTTCGAGGTCAGGCACCCGGCCAACGGCGGAGCCGGCAAGTTTCGTGATCAGTTTACTGCGTTGATCGACCCTCGTTAAGACTTTTTCTTAGAAAAGTGGCGAATAGCATCAATTGCATGCACTTTGGCGGCGCGATTCTTTTCTACGATTTCGAGCAACTGATTGCGCAGACTTATATCGGAATAAGATACTGAATCAGCTTGGATTCTGCTTTTAACTGTCTCATAATCTGGCAGATATTCGACTCGGAAACGCACCCAGCTCTGCGGTTCGGCAGCCAGCTTTTCAGGAATCCTGACCGAAAAAGTGAATTTTCTGGTTTCATCTTCGGCAAGAACTTCTACAGACGCTGAGGCCGGCTGACATTTGGCCCCGTCGACAGCTTCATAATACACTTTAATATCGCGCAAAGAACCAATTAACGACTTAATCTCAGCGGTAAATTGATAATTTTCGCCTTTGGCCGTCATCTGAGTCATCTTCAGCTCAATTGAACGAGGCGGAACATAGAATTCCTGGCTGGCAAACGCCGGCAAAGCCATAAAAGCAACAGCTAAAGTTAAAAATCGCATTATAGTCATGATATCCTCCTGCAGCTTCACTGCTCTGATTATACAGCAGCGCCAACCATGACGCAAACACGATGAAAACAACAAATAACTTGGTTTTGGCAATTTGGCTGAGATCTGTTATAATTTTGCATGCGGCGATGCCGACATGATTTTGTCACACACAAGGAGTCTCAGATGCACACCGAATATCATCGCTGGTACAGCACAAATGTCGGCCACGACATGCAGTTAAAAGTTTACGGGCACTACGGCAGGCCACTACTGATTTTTCCGTGCGCTGGCGGCACTTTTCATGAATTCGAAGATTTCGGCATGCTTGACGTAGTTCGTGACCAGGTTAATCAAGGCCGCCTCAAGCTTTTCTGCGTAGACAGCCTTGATAATCAGTCGTTTCTGCGCCGCGAAGGGCACATCGGCGACAACCTCTGGCGTCATGAAGCTTACGATAAATACATAGTTAACGAAATAGCGCCCTTCATTCGCAATCACTGTCAGAGCAACGTTAAAATCGCTCTTACCGGCAACAGCATGGGCGCATATCATTCAGTAAACTTTCTGCTCAGACACCCTGATGTATTCGATGCCTGCATTGCTCTCGCCGGGATTTATTCACTCAAAGAAGTGGTTGGTGACTATTACGATCAGAATGTCTATTTAAATTCACCACTGGACTACTTGCCAAACCTTAATGACAGCTGGTTTATCGATCAGATTCGCCAGGCAAAAATAATTATCTGCTCTGGTCAAGGCCCATGGGAATACCCCGAAGACGCCCGCCGCATCAAGCATATCCTTGAGCAGAAGCAAATCCCGGCATGGGTCGATCTCTGGGGTCACGATGTAGATCATGACTGGCCATGGTGGAAAATAATGCTGCCGCATTTCCTGCCACATATCCTATAGCAGCCATGCCCAATGCGCGCGCAAAAGCAAAAGAAATGAAGCAGCCAAATTACGCTGCTTACGCCAGATTTTACGATTACTTCGAGCTGGCTGGCTGCTCAGAATCCGAAGAACTCAACATTTTCCTGGACGAATTCTTCGAATTAAACGGCGTCAAAACAGTTCTCGACTTCGCCTGCGGCACCGGTGCTCAGGCGGTTGGCCTGGCGCGCTCAGGCTATCAGGTTACAGCTGCCGACCTCAGCGCGGAGATGCTCAAACTGGCACGCGATAAGGCTACGGATCTACCCGTCACCTTTGTTAAAGCTGATATGCGAACTGCCAAACTAGGTAGTCATGATGCAGCAATCTGCATTTTCAATGCGATCGGACATCTCACGCGTGAAGAATGCAGAGCCTTCTTCGCCCATGCCAGAGGACATCTGAACCCTCAGGGAATATTCGTAACAGACATCTTCAATTATAAAGCCATGACCGGCAAAGCGTTCGCGCAATATCGCCGCATGCGACGCGAAGCGATAATCGACGGTCTTCTTGTGCAACACGTTCGCAACTGCACGTTACTCAAAGACAGTCGCCAGTTGAGAATTGAATCGCTGACCAGAGCGCAAGATGGCACGCATAAACCGGAAGAAATTAAAGACGACTGGCAGATGCAACTTTATGAAAGCGAAGAGCTCTATGATATGTTAAAATCAGCTGGCTTCAGCGAAATCAATTTTTTTGGGTCGGTCGGCTGCGATTTCGACTCCGAAACAACAGAAAGCATTCTGGCAGTCTGCCAGAAATAAACGAATGAAAGGTAGAATTCAACTATGACTACAGCCCGCGCAAGACACATTCTGGTACCTACAAAGAAAGACTGCCTCGACCTGCTCGAACGTATTAACAAAGGCGAAGATTTTGGCATTGTTGCTGAGCAGCACTCAAAATGCCCATCAGGAAAAAAAGGCGGCGATCTTGGCGAATTCAAGCCTGGCATGATGGTTAAAGAATTTGATACGGTGGTATTCTCAGGCAATATCGGCGAAGTATATGGCCCGATACAAACCCAGTTCGGCTACCATCTCATCGAGATCATAAGCCGCAGCTGACCATCAATTGGCTGGTGCAAAGCTATTGGCTTTTTTACCAGTCAGCGATATACTGAATCCGGAATCCTGAATAATTAGCAACATCTGAAGTTTGCAGAATATTGCGGATATTTCTAATTATTCAGGCTTAGTAAATTCAAAAGAGACGAAACCGTGGAGAAGGATTATGAAAATCACTGTCTGGGGTTGCCGTGGAACACTCCCGACTCCGGGGTCGCATACGCTAAAATATGGTGGAAATACGACCTGCCTTGAGATTCGCAACGCAGAGGGGTTTCTGACAATAGTCGATGCCGGCTCAGGACTGCGCTATCTCGGCAAAAAGCTGATACAGGAAAACGGGCTCGACGAGATGTGCCTGATGCTGACCCATTCCCACTGGGATCACCTGATGGGCTTTCCATTCTTTGTTCCAGCCTATTTCAGCCGATTCAGAATAAACGTCTGCGGCGTACAGTCTGCCCGGAATTACATGGCACAGTCGTTGGCCAGGCAGCTTGAAGCTCCCTACTTTCCGGTAAACTTTGAACAACTCAAAGCCAATTTTAATTTTAGCTGCAAAGGGCCGGGGTGCGATAGTTGTGTTCACCTGAAAGTGGAATCAATATCGCTCAGTCACCCGAACGGCGGCTTCGGGTTCAGATTCAGCGAAAATGGCAGGCGTTTTGTGTTTTTGACCGACAACGAACTTGGTTTCCAGCACCCAGATGGGCTTAAACCGCAAGACTACGTTGAGTTTTCCCGCGATGCCGATTTATTATTCCATGACGCTCAGTACACTGATGAAGAATATGTCAAAACCAGAACATGGGGGCACTCGACCTACAATGAAGTCTTGGATCTGGCCATAAACGCCAATGTAAAAAGACTCGGCCTGTTTCATCACGACCCGGATCGAACCGATGCCGAGCTCGACCGGATTGTCAGTGAGTTGCAGAACAAAGCAGCGGCCAGATCTGCAAATCTGGAAATTTTTGCAGTTTCCGAAGGTATGCAGATCAAACTGGAGTAATCAATGCACGTTAAACCTGGAACCCCTTATCCTCTCGGAGCTACCTGGGAAGGTAAAGGGGTTAACTTCGCCATCTATTCAGAGAACGCCGAGGGGGTCGAGCTTTGCCTGTTTGACCAGGAACTGACCGAAACCCGCATTGCCATGCGTCACCGCACGGCATTTGTCTGGCATATCTACATTGAAGGCATCCAACCCGGGCAACATTATGGCTACCGTGTTCATGGTCAGTATCGACCCGCGGACGGCCTGCGCTTCAACCCGCGCGTTCTGCTGCTTGACCCATACGCAAAAGCGGTAAGTGGAATAGAAGACCATGCCAAAGGCCTGTTTGCCTATAATATGTTAAGTCCGCGCAAAGATCTAGAAATCAGTCTTGATTATGCCTCTGGCACCCCGCTGGGCATAGTAATCGACAGTCGCTTCGACTGGGAAGGCGATCAAGCGCCACGCCACCCCTTTCACCGCGCGGTTATATATGAAACACACGTTAAAGGCATGAGCGTGCTGCATCCCGATGTGCCGGCAGAATTGCGCGGCACCTACGCGGGAATGGCCTCTGAGCCAATCATCAAATATCTGCAAAAGCTTGGCATAACCACAATTGAGCTACTGCCTGTTCATCAGCACATTGACGACCCATTTCTTCAAGAAAAGAATCTCAGCAATTACTGGGGTTACAGCACGTTATCGTTTTTTGCGCCAGAATTTCGCTATAGTTCGGACAAGAGCCCGGGCGGGCCGGTGCGCGAATTTAAGGAAATGGTTAAAAAGTTGCATAAGGCGGGCCTGGAGGTAATAATCGACGTGGTTTACAACCACACCTGCGAGGGCAACAACAACGGCCCAACCATGAGCTTCAAAGGAATCGACAATCCGACCTATTATCGTCTGGTTAAAGATGACCAGCGTTATTACAAAGATTACACCGGCACCGGCAACACCATCAACGTGGTTCACCCGCAAACACTACAGTTAATCATGGATTCACTGCGTTACTGGGTTTGCGAAATGCACATAGACGGCTTCAGATTTGATCTGTGCTCGACATTAGCCCGTGAAATGCATTACTGGAACCAGCTTTCGAGCTTTTTTACCATCATTCACCAGGACCCAATCATCAGCCAGGTTAAGCTTATCGCCGAACCCTGGGATGTAGGCGAAGGCGGCTATCAGGTCGGCAATTTCCCAGTGTTATGGGCCGAATGGAACGCTAAATACCGTGATGTAGTGCGTTCTTTCTGGAAAGGTGACGGCGGCCACGCCGGCGAAGTTGGCTATCGACTTACCGGCAGCAGCGACCTTTACGAGAACGATGGCCGGCGGCCATATATGAGCGTTAATTTTATTACCGCACACGACGGGTTTACGCTTAAAGACATGGTTTCTTTCAACGACAAGCATAATAACAACAACCTCGAAGGCAACCGTGACGGCCACAACGACAATCGTTCATACAATTATGGTCACGAAGGCGAAACTTCTAACCCACACATAAAAAAGCTTCGCCAACAGCAGATGCGCAATCTGATTGCAACCCTGCTGTTTTCACAGGGAACACCGATGTTGTGCGGCGGCGACGAAATCTGCCGCACCCAGAACGGAAACAATAACGCTTATTGCCAGGACAACAAAATCAGCTGGCTAAACTGGGATCTTAGCGAAGAAAGCCAACAGATGCTTGAATTCACCAGCAAAGTAATCAGCATCCGTCGGGAGCACCCGGCCCTGCATCGCACCAAGTTTTTTCAGGGGCGACTGATCAGGGGCAGTAATGTGCGCGACATTATCTGGTTCAGGCCGGACGGAGGCGAAATGGATGATGAAGACTGGACAAGCCCGAACACGCGGGGTATGACCATGTTTTTATCTGGCACCGGAATCGATGACGTTGACGAAAACGGGATTCCACTGCATGACAACAATTTTCTGCTCTTACTAAACGCCTCAGCGCGTGATACTGATTTTTTTCTACCACGCTTTGAAGCGCAGTGGGAGCTGCTAATAGACACTGCCAATCCTGACAAAAAAGAAACCGCGCGAGCTGGCATTCGCACTCAAATGCTGGCTCGTTCACTCAAACTTTTCAGATGCTGTCAGCACGTGACCCCTCCCGCGCCCCCTACCTATTGACACTGAACAGAGAGTTTGCTTATAAAGTGTTTTTCCGGTACAATGGCCGGAAAATACGAATGGAGCATGCAGATGAAAAGATTTTTTGCAGTGATGGCGATTTGCTGTCTGGTTCTGGTTGGCTCGACTGCGGCTTTTGCCGAATCAGTTGAAATCTATTACGGACCCAAAGGCGGCTTCAGCCGTGTCAATAATGCGCGCACACTTCGTTTCAGCGATGGCAGTGTCAGGCCGGCAACTCTGGCCAATGCCCTGATGCACCGAATAGATCAGCTTGAGCCAGGCAGCACTGTTAAGATTGCGATGTATTCTATGAGCGATTACCAGACTCTCAATTTTATACTCAAAGCAGTTGCAGAAAAACAGCTTAGCTTTAAATTGCTACTCTGCGGCGTATCAACCTGGTCGGCAAGCAGCCGCGAAAGCATTGCCAAGGCAGTTGAAAAAGCTGCTGCCGAAGCAACTCAAGCCGGCAAAACCTTCGATTTTCAGCTGGCGGCAGCGACGGCCGAGGCTATGAAGCGCAATGGCCGCGAGCACACGCTCGAAGATGGCACTGTTATCTACGGCACCATGCATGAAAAATTTGGTGTTTTCTACCGACCCGGCAACCCGATACCGCACAGCAGTTTCAATGGGAGCGCTAATGTCTCGCCGACTTCTGATCAGATTTATGCCGAGAACCGTGTATTCTTCGATGAGCAGCCGGCAGTTGCCCGCCTGTTTGCCGAAGAATTTGCGCGCCTGTGGAACGAATATTCAGAAATAGCCTATGGAAAATGGCTGCCTGAGAAGTATATCGAAGCTCAGCAGGTGCCTGGCTACGCAAAAATTGTTTTTAACTCTGAGCCAGTAGACGAATTGCAACTTACAAGAATCGACAGTGAACTGATAAACCTGATTAATCGCGTAGAAGCTTCGGGGAGTCTGGATCTTGCAATGTTCAGCCTGACCCGCATCGAACTGGCCGAAGCAATCCTGAGATCAGCCGAACGCAACCCGGGCGCACGTTTTCGCCTGATGCTTGATCACGCACAGCTCGACGACGAAGATCCGATGCAAAGCAAACTTGGGCCCTGGCTGGAACAAAAAGCTGTCGAGCTTGACCTTAAAAACGTGCAGGTTCGCTACCGCTTTCGTCGCAACGCTTACGGCTACAGCGCTGAAGATAAAAAACCCATATTACTCAGCTACCTGAGCCTGTTTCTGCACCATAAAAATGTGACTGTTAACGATAAGGAAATGGCTATAGGCAGTTATAACTGGTCTAACTCAGCCGAGTTTCTCAATTTTGAGAATGTCATGTTTTTGAATTCCTTTTGCAAGGACCACCAGAAAATCATCAACAGCTTCAAGGCTGAATTCGAAACCCTCTGGAACTCCAGATTACCGGCAGTAGTGAGTGAACCACACAAGGGCGCACCACAGACGGTAACTCTTGCCGAGGGCAAAGCTCTGCATAAACAGTTACTCAAAACCCTCAAGAAAGAGCAGAATCGCAAGATTCTGGCGACTCTTGACCGTGAGGCATTTAAAACTTTGGCCCAGATCGCCGAAGGAACCGGCCTTAGCGAAAAACAGGTAAAACAAGGTATCAGCGCTCTCAAAGCCGACATGTTCATAGTAAGATGGACTAAAGATGGCATTGAGGGCTATTCTCAGGCCGATTGAGAATCTAAGGACAACATTAAAGCTATGCAACCATTTATTATTGACCGACCAACTCTCGCGCAGCTTCCGACAAAAACCGATACTGACCTGCAAAAACTGGCTCATGCGCATCGCATAAACTGTCTTGCCGGCCTGATGAGCGCACAACACGGCTGGCTTGGCGCATGCTTTTCGAGCATGGAACTACTAACCTGCATTTACCACCGCCACATAACAGATCCAATGCAGCCGCTAACGCAACGCGCGTCGCTGCATCTGTCAAAAGGGCATGCGGCAATGGCACAATACGCGATTCTGGCTGCGCTTGGGTGCTTCGAGCCCGAAAAGCTCGCAACCTACAAGATGTTTGGCGGTCTGCCAGCACATTGCGACCGCAACATACCAGGAGTAGACTCTGACAGCGGCTCACTCGGCCAGGGACTTTCCAAGGCGATCGGCAATACGATAAGCAATAAAGCAAATGCCAACCGCTCGCCGGTTTTTGCTATAATCGGCGATGGCGAACTGCAGGAAGGCCAGGTATTTGAAGCTCTGCTGACGCTCAAAAAGCTCAGACCCTGGGGCTGCATACCTGTAATCGATCGCAATTTCCTACAGTCTGACAGTCAGACCGCCGATGTAAAAGATGCTGACAACTGGGCGGCAGTCTTTGCCGGCATCGGTCTGCTTGTAAAAGAAATAGATGGTCACAACATTGGCGAGATCGACCAGGCAATCAGTGCCCTGCTCGAATCAGATGAACCCGGAATAATAATTGCGAATACCAGAAAAGGCGGCGGCGCCAGCAAAACTACGATGCAGCCTGACACGCTACGGCATCATGGTATCTGGCACGGGAAAATACCAGACGACAATGAATACAGCGAAATCATTGAAGAACTGGTCAAAAAGGTTGACAGCCAGGCTTTGCACGATGTCTGGGCAAAGCATAAAAAGAACCAGACTGCAACTGCAGCAGACACCGACAGCAGCATTGTGATCGAAAACAGCATAAAAACATCAACCGGAGCCGCCTTTGGTCAGGCATTACTTGAACTGGCCGAATCAGACCAGGATGTATATGTACTAGATGCCGATCTCGAAAAATCATGCCAGCTTACTGAGGTTGCCAAAGCTTTTGGCGAACGCTATCTTGAAATTGGCATCAGCGAACAGGATATGTGTTCGATTGCAGCCGGCTTGGGTCTTACCGGCAAGATTGCGGTGGTAAACACATATGCCTCTTTTTATAAACGCTGTATAGACCAGGTTTTTGCCTGTGTTACCGAAAAAGTGCCGGTGATTTTTGCTGGTCATTATGCTGGCATAGACTATTTTACCGATGGTAAAAGTCACCAGTCCGTTAACGATATTGGATTGATGCGAGCGCTTGGAGACATCGAGATTTTCGAACCGATAGATGCCGAAAATACCAAAGAGGTATTATGTCACGTAATTGATCGCATGAGAAACGAGTTGAAAGAATCGGGACGCTGCAGGCCAGCTTATATAAGATTGCACCGCACTCCCGGCGACAATTTTTATGCTGATCCATTCGTAGCTGACGAACCGGTAGTTTTTACCAGCGGCTCCGAGATTATTGCAGAAAACCTGCTGTTTACAAGTGGCCCGCACATGCTCGAAATAGCCTGTTCGGCCTCAGAAATCCTGGCAGAAGAAGGGATTCCGCTTGACCTCGCAGCAATAGTGCATTTTTCCGACAATAAGAAACAGCTCAAAGACCTGCTTGGAGTCGCCAAATGTGTGTTCGTGCTTGAAGACCATCGCCGAGAAACTGGCCTGGGCAGCTTTATTGCAGCAACAGGAAAAATAGCGCCAGTCTGCATTGGCATACGCGATTACACGCAATCAGCCTTGGCACTCGAAGACATGATTTCGCACCACAAGCTCGACGCAGCAACAGTTTGTGAAGTAATCAGGAAGGTAGTTAACTGCAGTCATCACAGATAAAGGAGGAAGCAATGCCTGAATTCAAATTCAACCATAATAATATAAACGTTTTCGATCTCGAAAAGAGTCTGGCTTTTTACCAAAAGGCTCTCGACCTGGTCGAAGTGCGTCGTCGCACAGCCGAAGATGGCAGTTTCATCCTGGTGTTTCTTGGCGATGGCGAGAGCGCTCACCGCCTTGAGTTAACCTGGCTGCGTGATCGCAAAGAACCATACAATCTTGGTGATAACGAATTTCATCTGGCCTTTACCACCAACGATTTCGAAAAAGTACACAAACGACACATGGATATGGGCTGCATCTGCTACGAGAACCCGGGCATGGGCATATATTTTATTGCAGACCCCGATAATTACTGGCTGGAAGTTCTTCCTGAAAAGGCAATGAGCTGATTATAGCGCAGGACCAAAATATTGAAACCTGTTAAAACAAAACGTGGCGCACTGCAGCCAACTCATTTGATCGCCATAATACTGCTGATTACGGCAATCGGAATTGGTATCTACTACTGGCAACAGAGTAAAGTCAGCAAACCACCCCCACCAGACCGACCATCGTTCATCGCGATTGAACCCGCGCTTGTTGAAGAAACACGACGCCAGAAAAACATGGTATATGGTGGTCTTCCCCGCACAGCCACCCAAACCAAGTTGCTTACCCTGCACAACATCGGCTATTACGCCGGTTACTCTGACGACAGACACGCTCCCCTGTGGGTTGCTTATCGGCTTGATACATTGGATTTCGAGCACAAACTCAGTCGACCTAAATCGTTCAAAATCGATCATCGCACATTATCGAGAATAGATCCTAAGGATTACAGCAAGAGCGGTTATGACCGCGGGCACATGGCGCCGAACTCTGCTATCGCCACAAGATACGGCAAGGAAGCACAGCTTGAAACTTTCATGATGAGCAACATTGTGCCACAGACGCCAGAACTGAATCGTCGAGTCTGGCAGCGCCTCGAAAAGCTTGAAGACGAGTATGCCAACCGCTACGGCACACTATGGGTTATTGTTGGCCCTGTCTTTGACGAACATATAAAAACGATTGGCAACAACATAGAGGTTCCAGACGCCTTTTTCAAGATTTTGATCGATGAAGATGAAAACGGCATAAGAACCATGGCATTTCTGATACCTCAAACAGTTACAGGCAAAGAGCCAATCGAGAATTTTTTGACCAGCATTAACGAGATTCAGAAATTGACGAAGCTCGATTTTTTCTGGCCGTTATCGGATGAAGCAGAAGCACGTCTAGAATCAGCCGTAGCTGCTAAGCTCTGGTAATTGGAGTAAGAACATAGTATGAAAGCGAAAAAAAATCTTGCCTTTATTACAGGCGGGCTTTTGTTAATGTTCGCGCTGTTGTTTTATGTATTTGGCGGCACCAATAGCGGCATGTATGCAACTGCCCGGATAAAAAAGATTGTTCAGCAGCCAGCAATCGAGCCCGACACTCAGGAAAAAGTATTCGAAGTCGAGTTTGAGTTTACCGCCGGGCCCCACGCCGGCCAGACCATGAAAACCGAACATTTTGAAACTCCTAGCTCACCCTACAATCTTGATCTTGAAGTTGGCCAGACCGTCCTGGCTGTTGCTGAAGAGCAGGAAGGCCAGCTGATAATCGGCATTGACGAACATTACAAATCAGGCAAACTGCTGTTTTTATCGATGCTGGTATTGCTGCTGATTGCTGGTATTGCTGGCGTCAACGGCGTTAAAGCGATGCTGGCATTGTTTTGCACACTAATCATTATCTTCGGCGTTATGGCGAGACTGTTGTTGAGCGGCTGGGCACCAGTGCCTCTGGCCATTCTTTCGGCTCTCGTCATTTCCGTCATCAATCTCGCCTTTATTGCCGGTTTAACGAAAAAAGGACTGATCGCGCTCATAGGTACCGTCAGTGGAGTAATCCTGGCCGGGCTTTTTGGCTGGCTGGCAGCCATATTGCTCAGGCTTACCGGCTACACTGGCCATGAAAGCACTTATCTGCAACTGCTGAACGCCGAGATTGACCTGCGCGGCATATTGGTCAGCGGCATCATCATTGGTGCTCTCGGAGCGGTGATGGATGTGGCAATCTCGATTGCATCGTCACTGCTTGAAATATCGCGGGCCAACCCGACATACAATCGCAAAAAACTCTTTGAAAGTGGCATGAACATTGGTCGCGACATAATCGGCAGCATGGTTAACACTCTGATTCTCGCCTATACAGGTGCGTCTTTAACACTTATACTCCTGTTTGCAATGCAGAAGGAGGACTTTCCACTGATCAAGATAATGAACATGGAATTTATCTGCGCCGAAGTCATGCGCTCGCTAGCCGGTCTTTTTGGCATGGTACTGGCAATTCCGGTGACTGCAGCCGTAGCAGCCTACATATATGCCACTCCCGGTGAGCACTGCGGGATACGAGACTCTAATGGGCAAAGGGCATAAGAGTCACCTATAGAAGTGAAGAAGTCGGCGCGATTGAATAATAGAGTTGCTCTATGTTAGTCTGAACAAAATGAAGCAGGAGACATAAAATGTTGGAATCACGAGTCATGTTATTGAGTGACTATGCGCAGAATTATGTGGAAAAGGGGCGCAAGACCGCAGAAAAATCTGGTTTCTGGGGTCGCATGATCAACAAAATGTCCAGTAACAAACCAGCTGAACGCAAACTCACTGCTGGTGTCGGTGATGAACTGAAACCGGCAGATCTTGTCGACGAAGATTTTGCGCCATTCTGCAAGATAGACGAGAGAACCATTCACATCAAGAAAACCGCAGATGAATGCTGGGTAGCAGTAATAGAGGATGACGAACTCTGGGATCTCACGGAATGGGGCGAAGACTACTGCTTTGTGACCAGATTGCTGGCAGAAGTTTATTTTATGATCACCCGTGACGATTTTCACATTGACGACGATGAGAAAACGGTATTTCAGGCACTGACCGGCTGTCTCGAAGCGACCAGCCAGGAGGTTATTGACGCACGCAATCTCGTCTACTGGACACTGCTTGACAATGTTGTTG
>Ga0180007_10003435_pt1 | contig 17646 bp, 10 predicted proteins | sample MM_PC_MetaG_FD_121122 | JGI IMG/M metagenome (GOLD analysis project Ga0180007, IMG submission 121122) | Groundwater microbial communities from the Aspo Hard Rock Laboratory (HRL) deep subsurface site, Sweden - MM_PC_MetaG | ecosystem: Environmental > Aquatic > Deep subsurface > Groundwater... | reverse complement strand
CCGGAAATGGATGGGCTTGAATTGTGCAGAAGAATCCGGAAATCAGATAAAAAAACCTATTCTTATATCATGCTGCTGACGGCAAAGGATAAGACAACCGATCTTGTGGAAGTGTTTGATGCCGGGGCGGATGATTATATTATCAAGCCCTTTAAACCCGACGAACTCAGGTCCCGGATCAAAAGCGGCGAACGGATCACCAGTTTGGAAAGCCGGCACCATGCGCTCCAGGAAACGCTTTTGGTAAAAAATAAAAAATTAGATGAAACCCTCCGGGAGTTAAAGGAGACCCAGGCCCAGGCCATGCAGTCTGAAAAAATGGCCTCCATCGGCCAATTGGCGGCAGGGGTGGCCCACGAGATTAACAACCCCATCGGGTTTGTCGGCAGTAACCTGGAGGCGCTTTCCGATTATCTCAAAGACTATAATACCCTGCTGGGTCATTACCAGGCCCTGGCAGGTGCCCTGGGAAAGGCCGGAGCAGACAGCGGCCCCGGGCCGGTCAAACCCCTTCTGGACACGATTCTCCAGTTTGAGGAAAAAATTGAAATTGAGTATCTGAAAAAAGATATTCCCGAATTGCTCAAAGATTGCGCCGAGGGCACCTCCCGGGTGGGCAAAATTGTGGCGGATTTGAAAAATTTTGCCCACCCGGGCAATGACAAGCAGATGCTCGTGGATGTGAACAAAGGGTTGGAATCCACCCTGAATGTCGTGGCAAATGAGGTCAAATACAAAGCAGTTGTGACAAAGGATTTCGGTCAGATACCCCTGGTTAGTGCCTGGCCCCAGAAATTGAACCAGGTCTTTATGAATATCATTGTCAATGCCGCCCAGGCGATTTTGGAACAAGGTGAAATCCGCATCAAAACCTTTGTGGAAGGAAAGGATGTGAAAATTACGATTTCCGATACCGGCTCCGGTATTTCACCGGAAAATCTGCCCAAAATTTTTGATCCTTTTTTTACCACCAAGGCGGTTGGCAAGGGTACCGGGCTTGGCATGAACATCGCCTATAATATCATCAAAGAGCACAAGGGGAAAATTGAGGTTGACAGCCAACTGGACAAGGGCACCTGCTTTACCATTACCCTGCCCGGCAAATAGGAGAAAGCTTTCCGGTCAGTAGGCCCCTAGTTTCATTTCGTAATAGGCCATGCCGCTGGTCGAATCGGCAGTGTTCTTTATCTCCATTATTCTGCACCGGGTATCGGGGGTGTACAGGGTGATGGCGGCATTGGGGCCGGAGATCTTTGTGCCGGACCGGATGTTTTTGCCCACCTTCACCTGGGCCAGGGGGGGGGTTCTGGCGGTGAACTCCAAAAGGCGCTTTTTTTCATCGGCCAGGGCCAGGTTCAGGTTTTCAAATTCTCTGATTCTCTTTTGCTTCTGGTGGATTTCCAGGGCAATGGCATCCTGGCGTTCAAATTGGCGGGTTATCTTTTCTTCTGCCTGGGCGGCATCTATTTTAAGCTGGCTTGCCACCTTTTTTACCTTCTGGTAGGCCGCCATATTTCCCGAGGCTTTCAGATCGCCTATTTTGCTTTCTATTTTCCGTAATTCCAATTGGGCCCGGTCCTGAACATGGGCATGTTGTGATATTTCCCCATGGAGGGACTGGTCCTCAATTTCAAGGACTGAAATCTCTTTTTTCAAGAGACTTGCCGCCTCAAAATGAAGCCTCATTTTGGCGTCCACCCCTGCCACAAGGGTGTTGGTGTGTTCATCCACCCCCACAATAAGTTTTGACGGACTGGAGACGTCTGTCCCTATGGTTCCCGCGTCTATGCCCATGTTGGCCGATATCCGGGAGGCGATGATGACCCCGTTGGTATTGATGCAGGCCCCTGAAATATGGATGGTTGAATCCATGATTTCCCGTTGAACGATGAGATCCCCAAAGGCATTGATCGTTGAATTGTGAATGTATTTGGCCTGGACGGATCCTTTTACATTGACCAGTTTGGTGTCCACTATCCCGAAAGAGACATTCAGGTCCCCGGTCAGGTCGATTTCGGCCCCTTCTATCGCCTTGGCGGTCAAAGAGGCCCCTTTTACCTTGAAACCCTGTTTGACAATCCCTTCCACCACCACATTTCCGTCAAAGATAACATCTCCTGTTTCAAATCCAAGATCCCCCTTGATTTTCAGCTCCGGGCAGATGGTGACCGTACCCATGGCGTCCAGGTGGGGCTGGCCGTCAATCTGGGCATAGATTTTGTTTCCATCCTCGGAAAGCCTTGTGCCGGGTCCTGCTTCAAAGGTTCTGTCAATGGGATCTCGCACCAGAATTTCATGGCCGGTTACATCAATGCCCGGGGTTCCTTTTTTCGGGGGGATTCTGGCCGCCAGAAAGGCATTCTCTTTTACAAAGGGGATTTCCCCCCTGTCCCTGAAATTGATGCTGCCATCTTCATTGACCTTTCCGATATGGCGAAAATCGGTGGGAAAGTGGTATTTAATGACGGTATCTTCGGGCAGGAGAGGTGCTGTGCCCTGGGCAATGACAAAGGGCTTGCCTTCAGGAGAGGCCGAGGAGAGCCAGGAATTTATGGCCATATCATCTTGAATGCCATGGGTGATCGCGTGCCAGAATAAAAAAGACTTGATAAGGGTCAGGTCCAGGGGCCGGGGGTCTGATTGCTTGATCTGGATAAAGGCCCGGGACCTGTCCTGGGCGAAGGTTATCTGGAGGTGTTTGTCCAGGTGTTGTTTGAATTGTTTTCCAAACAGGTTCATTCCGGCGGCAGCGCTCTGGTGGATCAGCATGCGGATGGGCGGCAGCAGGGATTGGGTCAGGTGTGCAAATTGTTTTTCCTGGCCGGCCCGGTAAACCACATCCCGGTAATACACCGGGTTCAGCTCAGTGGAGTGCCGGAAGGCTGCCGTCTCCAGAATCAGTTTGATTTGATCCTTCATCCGGATAAATTCCGCACCAAATCCCCTGGAAGACAATTCAACCCCCTTTGATTCCAGAATCTCCTGAAAAGAAGGAATTTTGTCCTCAAGGGCACTGCCTTTTTGGGTGGCCAGTTTTGATTCCAGAATTCGGATCTGTTTTTTGCGTTTTTCCATCTGGGCCAGATCCAAGGCCTCCTGCCGCCTGAAATTACTGGCGATCTGGAACAATTGTCTGTTCTGTCGATGGGTGATTTTGAGTAGATTTTTAGATTTCAGGGCGGCCTGATATTGCCGGCAGCAGTTTTCAACCTGGCCGATCAGATCGTCATCCCCAAAGGGCAGGGAAAGGCAGGAATGGATCCGGGCCGTATTGATGGCGGAAACCATGGTTTCCAGATGAGCGGCATCTGCCATGAGAATGCGGAAGGTTTCAGGAGAGGTCTCCCTGGCCCTGGCCAGAATCTGGTCTCCCTTCATTTTCGGCATGGCATAGCTTGAGAGGATCAGGGCATAGGGAGCGCTTTGGGTCTCTGCCAGGGCCCCCAGACCTGCAGCTGAAGTGTCAAAGCAACGGACCTCAAAGCCCCTGGTCGTCAGGAGGGTCTCCAGCCTGGACCTCATCGTTTCCACAGCTTCGATCACCAATATTTTTAAATCATGTTTTTCGATGGGAAGGTCCCTCTCTATGGGCTACAGGTTCAGGGTTTGATGGATGATTTGTTTCGGGCTGTCCGGGTTTTGGGAGTCTATTTCCATGAATTTGGACATGCCCACATCATTTTGAAGGATGGTGGAGGATATGGTTCCCATGATTTTTGTTCCCCTGAAAAGTTTTTTATTGACCTTGAGCATGGGAATGGCATCTTCTTTTGCCAGCCGTTTGGTTGCGCCTTCCTTTTCCTTTTGCAGGCTGGCGATGTGTGTGTTCAGTTCTTCAATCTTCGTGTCACAGTCCTGGATGTTCTGCATCACCCCATCCTGGTCCTGGAAAATCTTCTTGATACGCGCATCTGCCTGTTCAATGCTTATTTCAATCTCTTTGAGCTCTTTGACAAGCTTTTGTTTCTCCTCAGGGGCGGCGGCTTTGCCGATCATATTTTCGATAAATTCCATTTTTTTGCTCAGTTTTTCCTGGGCAAAGGTCTGGTTGGCCACATCCACATGGAGTCCGTTGTAGGTTTCGTCATGCAAATGTTTCCGGCTGATGATTCCATCCAGCTGCTTTTCCAAATCCTTTATCTTGATCTCAAATTTTTCGGCAATCCAGCGGATATGGTCATCCACCCCTGTTTTGATGGTGGAGGATGCTGCTTTTTCCGTACCGATCTGCTTGACGCTGAGCCCCATCCTGGCTGCAATGAAAGAGTCGGTGATTCTGCCGGCCTCATTGGACAATGCCCCGGACATCAGGATGCGGGACCCCATGATTTCCCTGGTGATCATCATATTGCCGTGGGCAAATACCTTAACATTATTGAGAAATTTTGCCTGGAGATTTCCCTGGGTCTCGATATGGGAGTTGACAATTCCGTTGGAGACTTTAAGGTCTCCCCGGATCAGGATGGTGGCCCCGTTGATTTCATTTGCCGTCAGGTCGTCGCATTCCACTGTGAATCCCTCTTTGACCATGCCGGTGACCAGAACATTCCCGGCAAAATTGATATTTCCTGTTTTAAAGTCCACATCCCCTTTAACGGTGAATTGTTCGAGAACGCTGATGGTGCCTTTGGCATCCAGGTTGGGCTGTCCCTGGATGGCGGCAATCAGTTGCAACTGGTCTTCTGAAAACTTAACCCCGTCTCCTCCCACCAGGGGCATGTCTTCCACCTCTCCCACCAGCAGGGTTTCGCCAAAAATATCCATGCCGGGTTTGGGGTGTTCCATGGGTTTTTTTTCTGCCAGCAACTGTCCTTTTTTCACAAAGGGAGAATCCCCCCGGGCGGAAAAATCTATGGAGCCGTCTTCCCGGATAACCCCGGCAGCATCGTGCTCTGTGTTAAAATGGTAGATGATCCGGGCAGGGGTGCCTACGCTGGCGGGAACCCCCCTGGCCACCACAAATTTTTCATGGGGGTCGGTGCAGTTTTGAACAAAGTCCCGGATCTGGCTGTCCGGCAGTATTCCGATCTTGATCCCCCGTTTTTTAATCATTTGTTTAATGGGGGTGATATCGGTGGTCCCATGTGCGCTTTTGGGGAGTCGTATCCAGGCCTCCACCCGGTCTTCGGACACCTGGAGATCCACAAAGGCGCCGAATTCCGAAGAAAAGTCGGCAGACGGGTCCATGGTTTTTCTTCGTCCGCCGGATCTGTCCTGGCTGGCCATGACCTCATCCCTGAGTGCTTGCGCAATGACCTCTGATTCCACCAGGATATCCCCCATGAGAACGGAGACCCCGCTGTCTTCGAAATAATTCAATTGTTTGCGAAGGGCCCGGTCCACATCTTTTTGGGTGGCGATGCCCCGGTCCATGAGCATTTTTCCCAACTCCCTGTCCAGGAGACGGGTTTCGATGAGGGCCAGTTTGGCAAAAAGCCGGCTTAAATCTTTTCTCTGGAGAAATCCCATGGAGATAAGGACCTTGTCGATGGTCAGTCCGGTTGATTTTTCAGCCTCTTTTTCGGCCAGTTCATCCTGGGCTTTTTCAAGCTCTCCCTTGGTGATATAGCCGTCATTAAAGGCCAGGACGGCAAAATCCGGCAATTGGGTGTAATCGTCTATGACCACACCGGCGCTGGGTTCCGATCCGATACCAAACAGGGTGGGTTCGACGGCCTGGACCACATTTTCAATGATCTGGTCAATGATGTCAAAGGTATCGTCGGCCAGGTCTTTGATTCCTAGGGTTGAGGATGCAGCGGCTTCCTGGGAGAAAGGAATCTTGTTTCTCCGGGCGATTTCCGCCAGTGTATCGGCAACTTTTTCTCTGGAGATTGTAAAGGCTTCTGCCAGGTTTTTCTGGTTCATGGTGATGGTTCTGGAAAGCAGTTCATCCAGCCCCAAAAACACCTCTTTGTATTCAGCCTGTTCCTTGGCATCGGCCAGGGCCTGGGTCAGGGAGTCCACCTCTTTTTTTTGGGCTTCAAGCCGGGCAGTGAAGTCGCTTAAATTTTTTTTTATGTTGGCGGCAATGTCGAAGAGCTTGGCGTTCTGGTGCCGGGTGATATTGAACAGACGTTTTCTTTCCTGGAATTGTTTGTAAATGTTCAGCTCGCCTTGAATTTTGAGCAAGAGATCATCGTTGTTCCATGGCTTTGATATATACTGGTGGATTTCCCCTTTGTTGACCGCATCCACAATGGCCTCAAAATTGGAATATCCCGTCACAAGCATCCGCCGGGATTCAGGGCTGAGCAATATGGTTTTTTCCAGAAATTCGCTGCCGGACATGCCCGGCATCCGCTGGTCGGACATGATCAAAAAAAAATGGTTCCGGGTGTCTTCCAGCAGCTTTATCCCCTGTTCTGCATTCAGGGCAGAGATGACCTTGTCAAAGCCCTTGCGTTTCAAAACCCGCCTCATGTTTTTTACGATGGGTTCATCATCATCAACGACCAGAATCGCATATTCATCTGTTTGAGCCATTTTATCCTCCCGGGATGTTATCGGGCATTTCAAATCCGTTTCGGGTCGCGATATCTTGGAATTGTTCAAAAAGTTCTGCAATTATGGCGGCATGGAGGGTGTTGAGCTTGTCTGTTCCCAATAAATCATTTTCCCTGAGCAGAATTTCAATTTCATTGATATAATTTCGGTTTTGAAATCCTGTTTCCAGGCGTTTTTTGAGTTGCTCAATTTCCTTATCCCGTTGAACGATCGCCCGCTGATGGACGACGGAGCTTTTTTTCAGGTCTGTGTTCAGGGTGAACAATTTGGCGTTCTGGGCTTTGGCAAGTTTGAAAAGCCGGTCATTTTCCATGACCAGTTCATATTGTTCCAACCCGGCTTTCACGGTTTCAATAAGGCTGTTGTTGTTCCAGGGCTTGGTAATATACCGATGGATGGCGCCTTTGTTCACAGCCCGGGTGACGGCATCCACATCTGCATAGCCCGTGAGGAGGAAGCGGATGGTGTTGGGGGTGATTTTCTTGGCGATTGCCAGAAATTCTGACCCTTCCATTTCAGGCATCCGCTGATCTGAAATGATCAGGGAAAACGGGGTTGAGGCTGATTTAATCCGGTCGATTCCCGCCTGGCCGGAGGCCATATACACATATTTGACCCCCATCTGTTTCATCAGCCTGCCCAGGGATTTTGCCACCTGTTCTTCATCGTCAACGATCAATATGGTATGGTCAAATTTATCGGTCATCAAACCTCCACCCGTTTTAGCGGTACGCTTCCCCGTCCATTTATCGTGCAGAAAAAAATTTTACTCGGTTCTGGTTTTTTTCTCAAGGGTTTTTTCCACCGGCCTGTTTCGGCTATAAAAATAAAGATTGAAATTGGGCTGTAATTTTAATATATTTTGGGGGAAGAGATTTCAAAATCAGCCTTTCTTTAAACAGGTGATGGGTATCGCCGTGACACGTAATGCGCCAATTTAAGGACACCCCATGAAGTCAGTTCCCCAAATCGCTGAAGAACTGGATATATCGTCAACCACCCTCAGGGAATACCTGAAACGGTTTAACGAATTTTTTGCCGATCCCGTTGAACACGAAGGGGTCAAAGAATATCCCGATGATACGGTTGACCTGGTCCGGCGGATTCATGGATATTACCAGACAACGGAGATGACAAAGGATGAGATCCGGGTTAAACTTGGCGCCAGCCAGACGTCCGATGACCTGTCCGTACCGGCTGCTGTTGGGATCCAAGCTGTTGCAGCGCCCATGGATATGGCACAATTTTCAATTTTGGGGGAAAAACTGGATCAGCTGATATCGGTGATTGAAAATCTGACCATTGCCATTTCCGGAGCAGGGGGTCAGACATTCTCCCAGGGAAAAAGAAAAACCGGAAGCCATGAGAAACTCAGTGAAATTAATGCCCAGATTACCGATATCATCGAGATGACCAAGGGAAGTGATGGTGAAAATCTAGAGAAAAACGTCCTGGAGACCGATGGTTCCATTATTTTTTCCTATGGCATACTTTCCCCCAGTGCGGCAGATACCTTGAATTTTGCCAAAGCCCATAAAAAACCATGGCTCCACATTGATCTTGAGACGGAAAAAAATCCTTCTCCCATCCTCAGGAGATGGATGAACCAATTTGAGGTCAAAGTGCTGAATGTTGCCGGCAGAAGTGCAAGCAAGGTTCCCGGACTGCAAAGGTCGGTCAATGATATTATATCCCTTGTACTCAAAAAATAACCCGAACAACAGGTGAATGAAATTGGGATATGTTTATGTTTCCTATTGCATGGTTCTATCCGCACTGACACTGGTTGCCTGCATACGCTCCGGACGGTCAAAATGGTGGGGTGCCATTGTTTTGATGCTGCCCCCGGCCCTTCCTGTTTTTGTCCTTAAATCAAAAAAAAAAGGAAAGGGCTTGGTCTGGCTGACAGCCTTTTTTATCACTTTTTTTGCCGTGGCCGGCATGGAATTTTTTTTGTACACCTCCCACAAGGAAAAAAATAAATATTCCCATCTTCTGCCCATTGTCCGGGAGATGATTTTTTTGAATGAACAGGTGAAGGCCTCGACCATTGAATTGTACAATGCCTCGGGCAGACTGGCCAGCCTGAGCCTGGTTCAGTCCCGGATAACCGATATCCGAACCACCCTTGATCTGATTAAAGAGATACGGCTGCTGGTGGAAAAGAACCAGGCAGCCATTGACCGGCTGGTAGGCTATACCCAGGACCATGCCGACTATATCCTTGGCCGGAAACTTGAGTGGGCGTTTTTAATCCGACAGTTTTATTCCGACCCGATCCTGGCACAACATCATGATTCCCGGATAAAATACCTTGCGGCCTTTGAAAATATGCTCCAATATACCCATGACAATTTTAACAATATCATGGCGCTTAAAAGTTCTGCCCATATGGCCAATTATGATGCCTACTACCTTCGGTACCGGAGCGTTGCAGACGTCCACAACCGCGTCAATAAAAAGCGGGTTGAGTTTCAAAACAAATTTATCCAGGAGCACCCCAAGGTTAAACCCTTTGTACCCGGTGCCCACCACATTGAGCCCTTTAAATTCTGGGATAAGTTTTCATTTTAATCCCGGAAACGGAGTTAGGACGATATGAATCAATTGATTGACAAGATACAATTTGAGGATCTGGCTGCCTGTGACCCAAAGGATGTGACCCAAAGAACCCAGGCCTTGTATGATGAAAAAAAGGGCAGCTATCTTATAAGGATATGGAACAGCACCTACGAGGTCACACCCGGACATTGCAGCATAAAGCCCCAGGGGAAGGGCCATTCCACCCACCGGGACTATCTGTATCTGTTTATCCTCCATTACCTGATGAAGGCCCGGAATATCTCTTTGTCCGGGCAGTGGGTATCTGAAAAGGATCTCATTGGCGGGGCTGGCTTTTTCAGAGGGCCCCATACCCTGCCCACCCAGCTTCTGGCCCAGGCATTCGGGCAAGACCTTTCAGCCTTTTTGACGGCCGGAAAACGGCTGGGCGGCAAACCCCTTTCCATGGCGGATGCTGCCTTTGTCTTTGAGATCACCCCCCAAATCCCGGTGGCCGTTCTCCTGTGGCTGGGGGATGAGGAATTTGAAAGCCGGTCAAAGCTGCTGTTTGACAAGACCATTGACCGGCACCTGGCACTGGATATCGTTTATGCCCTGGCCGTGGAAGTGTGCCATGCGTTTATAATATAAGCCGATGGAACAAGCGGTTGGATATCGGCCTTGGGATCCGGCAGATATCCCTATCCCCAAGGAGACCGGTAATGGCATCTGAAAAACAGATTCACGGGTTGGCGGAAAAAATCATTGATCTTGAACACCAATTGGCAGGTCTCCGCAGGTCTGAAACCAGGCTCCAGAAGATGGTGGCCAATCTGGGCACCCGGAATGAGTACCTGCTGACCCTGCATGACCTGTGCACCGGTCTGATTAACCGGTCAGATCTGGATGACCTTTTGAACACCATAGTCCGGCACGCCTGCATCCTGGTAGGACTTCCCGATGGATTTATGCATCTTTTTGACCCCGGTACCCGGGAACTGGAGCTTAAAATCGGTACGGGATATTTTAAAAAGGCTGTGGGGTTTCGGTTCAAGCCGGATAGGGGGATGGGCGGCATTGCCTTTTCTACCCAGAAACCCCTTGTCGTGAAAGACTATCAAACTTGGGAAGGACGGATCGACATCAAAGCATTCAGCCAGATGCGGGCCTGTGTGGTCATTCCCCTTGCAAATCGGACCGGTACCATTGGACTTGGCCGGTTCGGCAAAGATACCACCGGGTTTTCCAGGGCTGAGGTTGCGGTGCTCAAGCGATTTTCCCACATGGCCTCCATCTGTATTGAGAACGCAAAAATTAATTCAGACCTCCAGCAGGAACTTGCCCAGCGAAAGCGGGCTGAAAAATCATTGGCAGTGAGTGAAAAGGAATTTGAGGCTGTTTTTGAGTCGGTGGGGGAGGGGTTTTACAGGACCGATGCCCAGGGCAGAATCATCATGGCCAACCCTGTGGCCGTAAAAATGATGGGGTACACCTCCCTGGACGAGGCCCGGGGGATTTCCATGATTGATCTGTATAACAATCCCGATGACAGGAGGGTGCTCCTTGAACAGATATTTGCCCAAGGCCGGGTGTCTGCCTATGAAGTGGAGATGAAAAAAAAAGACGGCCAGGTCATTCCTGTGATGGTAAATGCCCATGTCCGGCATGATGCCAACGGTCAGTTCATCGGTATCCAGGGCACAGTGGTGGATATCACCCACAGGAAGTATCAGGAGATGGAGACGGCCCACTCCCAGAAACTTGCGGCCATCGGCAGTCTGGCTGCCGGGATAGCCCATGAAATCAACACCCCCATTCAATATATCAGTGACAATACCCATTTTATCCAGGATGCTTTTCAAGATTTCAACCAGGTGCTGGATGCCGGGAGCTGTTTTTTGGAAACCATTAAATTTCAAGAACGCAACAATGAGGCTGCTGCCGCATTCGAGGCTGCCATGGATAAAATCGATCTGGATTTTCTCAGGCAAGAGATTCCCCAGGCGATTTTACAATCCCTTGACGGACTTGCAAAGGTCAGCAGAATTGTCAAATCCATGAAGGAATTTTCCCATCCGGGCCAGGAAAAATGGGAACGGATCGACATCAACCACGTTTTGGACAACACCCTTGTTGTGGCAAAAAATGAATACAAGTATGTGGCCCAGATGAAAACAGACTTCCAGGCCTCTTTGCCAAAGGTGTTCTGTAATTCCGGTGAGCTGGGTCAGGTTTTTTTAAATATGATCATCAATGCCAGTCATGCCATTGCCGATGTTGTCGGAAATGGAACCAAGGCAATGGGTGTAATTACCATAAAGACCCGGGCCCGGGGGCACTGGGTTGAAATACGGATCAGTGATACCGGTTCCGGTATCCCCAAAAAGATCCAATCCCATATTTTTGACCCTTTTTTCACCACCAAGGAGGTGGGCCGGGGAACCGGTCAGGGGCTTGCCATCTCCCATGCGGTTGTGGTGGATAAGCACCGGGGGAAAATCGGCATTGAGAGTTCCTCGGCAAAAGGGACCACCTTTATCATCCGATTGCCCGTGAATGGCCGGGAAACAAAACCGCGGATATAAATGGCCCAACCCCAAGGTTCAGGGGTTAGGATTTTTGAAGGTTTCAAAGGCCTCCTCCAGAACCGGCATGCTCAGGTTATACCGTCTGGCACAGGTCAGGGCAGATTCCATATCGGCAAAGGACTGCAGGTGGATGCCCTCATTTTTGTAGTGCAGCTGAATTTTTAAAAGCATTTTGTACGGGGATTTGCCTTTTTTAACCCCCATTCCGATTTTCTGGCCGAATTCTTTCCAGAGGCCGTCAAGGTAAAGGGCCGTCATGGTTGCCGTCCAGGGGATACTCCCTGCTTCAAAACTTTCGGTATGTCCCCCTAGATTAATGGCCAGGGCGGTAGCCTCATCGGCTGCCTGGGCCATGAGATATCCTGTCTGCAGGCTGTTCTGGGTGATGCCGGCGCTTTGGGTGTAATTGAGCCAGAAGGCATAGATTCTGGACAGGATGTCAGCGGTTTGGGCACCCACGGGATCCTTTGAAATAAAAGGAGACACAAAGGGGGTGTCAAAAAGGTCCGAAAGCCTTTCCATGCCGTCATCGGTTCCTGCTAAAATACCTTTTATCAAACGGTTCTCAACCAGATCTTCGGGGAGGATGGGACTGGTCAGTGTATAGAGCTGGACATCTTTTCTGCTGAATTTTTCCAGCAGATCGGCGGCAGCCAGGTAGGGGATGGTGTGGGTATCGGGTATAAATCCCCGGGTGGCGATCATCAGCTTAAAGGGTTGGGCGGATACACTGAGGATCTTTTCAAAAGTATCTTGAAAATCAGATGGCTTGGAGGCAATGATCACGTCGCTGGCTTTTCTGAAGGCGCTTGAAAAATCGCTGGTTACAAATACATTTTTGGGCAGCAGGTTCTCGGAAAACCGGCCTTTTCCATTGCGGTCCCGTCCCATTTTCCGTGCAACCTCAACCGATGGGTCAAAGATTGTGAGGCTTGCGTTGTTGTATTTTTTGTCATCCAAAATCCGGTTGCCGATGAGGCATGCAAGGGCAAACCCCCAGTTGCCCGCTCCCACCACCACAATGTTCTGATCCGCCGTGGGAGAGTAAAGCCTTCTGTCTGCATGGGTTGCATAATAGGAAAGTGCCGCTTCATCAATGACAATGGGATAGCCGTTTTTGTCCCTGGGCCATCTTTTGATGACCCGCCTCCGGGCCAGCAGGTCAAGGCCATCGGCAACAATATCTTTTACGGAATGGTGTAATATGAAATCTTCAAAATCCGGTTTTACCCCGAATGTCTGCAAATGGTATTCTTTTATGGCATTCATTTCATTGGTGACCGATTCGATCATATCCATCCGGCCCTCTTTTCTTGCCTTGAGCAGTCCCAGGGCCGCAAGCTGGCTGGCCATTATTTTTTTGGACCGTGCAATCTGCCGGATGGCGGACAAGGCCACAAATTCATCCAGGTGGATTCCGCTTTTGTCCTGTTTGTGCTGCTCTTTTAATTGGCTTAAAAGAAAGGGTTTGGGCACCGTGACATAGGCACGGCCATAGAGGTTTTTTGCAGATTTCCACAAAAAGGTTTTCGGATTGAACGGTATTCTGAAAAGGGTTCTGAAAAATCCCAGACCCCTGATCCAGCTGACGGAACTTTTCCGTGAGCACAGGGGCAGATCCTCGGGTACGGCTGAAAATGACAGAGCGATGGGCTGGACCACAAGGTCTGTGTCAACGTCAATGGCACCCCTTAAAGTGATAAGCCGTTTGGGATATCTTAAACTTCCGTCCCGGCTCCTTGCCCCTCCTCTCCAGGCTTCAAGAAAGATGCCCTGCTGTTCTCCGGACAGGCTGATGGCACGGCAATAGTTGTACAGAGCCGACATCTGGTGTTTGCTGGCGCCCTGGCGCAGAACAACATAGGAGCCTGTCATTAAAAGTTTTGCAATGCTTTTAATGGCCATCATGTTCTGGCCTGCGGCAAACACGGGCAGCCCAAGGGACAGGCGCTGCCATAAAATATCCACAAGAAACTCATCCAGATGGGAAGAATGATTGATCAGATACACGACGCCCATCCCTTTTTTCTGGTATTCCCTGAGCTCGTTTATGTGGGCAAGGTCTCGGCCGTCCCGGGAAGTAAAGGGCAGGGTTTTGTTTTGCTGGTCAAAAACCTGGTTAAACAAAAGGGTCAGGGTGGTTGCCGCATCTAGATGGGTTTTCCGGTCATACTTGATTTCAATCTCTTCAACCAGAGTCTCTATTTCGTGCCTGTCCGGGGCCTTGCCCTCTTTTTTTAACTGGGCCATGGTGAGGTCCACGGCCAGAGCGCTGATTTTGCCGGCATTTGCCCAGCTTTCCGGAAGGCCGGAAAAATGGGGGGCCAGTTCTTTGCCGGCCTTGGAGGCGGCAATTGTCCCGGCAATTTTTACAAAATTGATTTTATTGACAGCCCAGTTGATTTTTCCATTGAAAAAAGCTGAAATTTTATTTTTTCTTTTCAAAAAAGAGCTCCGTTAAGAAAGAATTGCTATTTGAACCCGTCAAACACAGATGCCGATACCATGTCCAGATCTTCCGGTTTAAAGCAATACTGCATTTCCATGAAGTTTGCCCTCAAACCTGTCACCCCGTCTTTAACGCCCATTTGTCTGTGAATCAGGTCTGCCATGAGGGCGGCAAGGGCCTTGAAATCCGCTTCTTTCATGCCGAACCGTGTCATTTCGGAAACCCCCATGCGAAGGGCGCCCGAAGCGGTAAACCCCTCTTCCTTTGGGGTCGCCTGGTAGTTGACAATGATGTTGTTCGCTTCCAGGGTTTTGGCAATTTGGGCCCCTTTCCCATACCCCACATTGAGGATGACCTGGTGGGTTTCGGTATAGGAAATATCCGGGTCACCCGCCACATCCAGGCCTTCATTTTTAAGGGCTGCGGCAAAGGCCTTGGCATTGGCGATGACCTGTCGCTGGTAGATGTCCTTGAACTGGTTCATCTCATAGGCAGCAAACAAGAGTCCGGTCATGGTGCCCAGGTGATGGTTGCTGACGCTGCCCGGGAAGGTCCGCCGTTTTATGGCTTCCCACAGGTCATATTGAAGATCATCGGGTAAAAAGTTTGAGGCGATCACCCCCCGCTGGGTGCCGAAAAATGTCTTGTGGGTGGAGCCGGTGACAATGTGGGCGCCTTCTTTTAAGGGCTCCTGGAAGTGGGGGCCGTAAAGTCCCAGTACATGTGCCATGTCGTAGAGGATCACACAGGAGGGGGCATGGGCATCGATCAGTTGCCGGATCTGGGCCACGGGCTCCCTGTGGAGGATCATGCTTTTGCCCAGGATTGCAAGTTCGGGCTGGTGGATTTTAATGAGCTGTTCACAGGCAGCGATGTCTATTTTATAGGGATTGTCCTTTAAAACCGGGAAATTTATCACCGAAGGTTTTTCGGTTTTCGGGTCCCTGGCCACAAAATCCCGTAAGGCTCCCATGGGCTGGGCACTTAAATGCCCCCCCCGTATGATATGGTTGTTCATGACCTTGGCGATCCTGCGCTGTTCGCTCTTCCGGTCGGCCCGGTTTAAAAAATCCACCAGGGCACTGAAGCATGCGGTATTGGCCATCTGGCCTGAAATGATCCGGGATTCAACGGCCGCGCATCCCAGAAAGGTTTGGAATTCACGGTTCAACCGGTGTTCAACCGCTTCTATAAAGGCGGTTCCCTGGTAATAGAAGACATCCTCTCCGGAAAAGGCCTTGACCTCCTTATGCTCGGCATACCGGTTGACAGGATCACTGATGGACAGCAAACGGGAAAGCCAGGACTGGCTCATCTCGGAAGGGATCAGGTTGATGCACTGGTGCTGGCGCCAGGCATGGTTGGAAAGGGCCTTTTTCACCAATGCCGCTGCCTGGTGTTTGATCTTCTCTTTTTTGGGGGGCAAACTTTCCAGCCCCAGGCGGTCGTGGGGAATGGATCGGACAAAGGGAGGGGCTTCGGAACTCATGTGGTAGGGAACCACAATGGCGGGGCAGCGTTTTTTCCGAATTTCGATTTCAAGGAGATCTCCCTGGGTCAGGCGGCTGTCAATAAGGGCCATGGCCAGGGCCCTGCGGTTGGGTGTTTCTTCAAAACAAGCGTCAAGGCCGGAGCCAAGGGCTTCCTGAAAGGGCACCATGGTGCCGGAAGTGACATACCCCACCGGCAGGTCTCCGGAAAAAACCCGATACCCTTCCCTGGCAATGCCCTTGCCTGTCACGGCAAGAAACATGACCATCCGGGGCAGGGCGGCAATATGGTCAAACCGTCTGTCCACAATGGATTTTAAGGCCAGGTGCTGGGCATAAAGGGCTTGTTTCCCGATAAACTCGCCTTTCAGGGGAGAAAAGGAAACGGCAAATCTTGACAGCTTGGAGGCAAAAATGGGGATTTCATTGCCGTCATGGTCTGTGCCCAGTTCGTGTCCGTACAAAGGCAGACCGGCTTCCAGGCGCAGGGTGTCCCTGGCACCAAGGCCGATGGGGGCGGCTCCGTTTTCCAAAAGCGTATCCCAGATCCCGAGGGCATGGCGGTTTTCAACAAAGAGTTCAAACCCCAGGGGTTCCCCGGTATATCCTGTCCGGGCCAGATCCACCGGCGCCTTGCCGATGTGAACACAGCTTAGGTAGTTTCTGGCAGGTTCCGGCAGGTGGCCCCGGGTGATGATTTTTTCCATTATGCCCTTTGAGGCCGGCCCCTGGAGGGAAATCATGGCGGTTTCAAAGGTTTTGTCCCGGAGCTCAACTTTTGGGAAATCCTTCAGGTGGCGTTTGAAATGGGCCAGATCCTTTTCCCGGTTGGACGCATTGACCACCAGCAGATATTCATCTGCTTTAAACCGGTATAAATAGGCGTCATCAATGGCATATCCCTGTTCATTCTGGATCAGGGTATACTGGCTTTCAAACAGTTCAAGGGCAGCCGCATTATTGGTCAGCACATGCTGTAAAAAGGGGAGGGTGTCCTCTCCTTTAAAATAGAGCCGGCCCATGTGGGATACATCAAAAATCCCCGCCTTTTGCCGGCAGGCCATATGTTCTGTCATGATCCCGGCCGGATATTGAATGGGCATTTCCCATCCGCCGAATTCGACGATGCTGGCAGCAAGGTCCTGGTGGTTTTTGAAAAATACGGTTCTCAGCAGTTCACTCATGACGCCCCCATAATAAGGATATTGTTTTTAAAATAAAAAAGCCTAATCCAAACACAAGGATCTGTCAATGAAGAACCTGCTTGAATCTGGACGGTCAGATGCAACCTGGGGATACTGAAAATAATGTGGGATAGGGTCATACTTTTTTTAAAGGGGGCCCAGAGTGTGAAAATAATTAATTCTGCTTGACACTGAATTTTTTTTTCAATATATACTTTGTATATATAAAGAATATATATTATGCACATAACAATCTGCCGCGTATCAGGAAAAAAATTATGTCATTAAAGTATTCAATCCTTGGCCTGCTGCACTATGAAGATATGCACGGCTATCGCATCAAAGAACATATTGAGAAAAATTTTGGCCACATGTGGTCCATTAATTTTGGCCAGATCTATCCGAATCTTAAAAAACTGGAACAGGAAGGTCTGGTTACCATGGGCGAAGAGGTCCAGAATGGTCAGAAAGGGCCGCCCAAAAAATTATACGCAGTGACCCCAAAAGGCAAACAGGAGTTTCTCACCTGGCTGGAACAATCCCCGGAAAAAAGCATGCTCTTGAGGGATCCTTTTTTAATGCGGTTTGTGTTTTTCGGATTCGGGGACGCCCAGGTTGCCGTCAAGCTCATTGATGAGCAGATCGCCGCCTATGAAGATCAGCTGCAGTATCGTCAGCAGAACAAGAAAAGATGGCAGTCAAAGGACATATTTGTCAATCAGGTGGCACAGCTGGGTATTGAAATGAATATCATGTTTCTGACCTGGCTCAGATCGACCCGCAAAAAACTGGTTGAGACCATTCCCACGGATACAATGAATGAAATGGATAAAGAGGTAAGCTAATGGCATATTCAGGCATCTCCCTTGTTACGGGTGCAGCAGGGT
>Ga0180007_10003434_pt1 | contig 17649 bp, 15 predicted proteins | sample MM_PC_MetaG_FD_121122 | JGI IMG/M metagenome (GOLD analysis project Ga0180007, IMG submission 121122) | Groundwater microbial communities from the Aspo Hard Rock Laboratory (HRL) deep subsurface site, Sweden - MM_PC_MetaG | ecosystem: Environmental > Aquatic > Deep subsurface > Groundwater... | reverse complement strand
CTTTAGCAAATATCCCCTTGCTGATTTCTTCCCTTTCAGTAAAGGTTAAACGGCAATATTTTTTAGTCATATTCATAGAATATAGGCTGATCAGGGTATTTGCGCTAGTTTCTTGAACTCAAGCAATTGATATTAGCCAAAATTATTGTTTTATGATAAAATATAGGCGCTTGTCGAGATGATTTAAATGTGGAAATCTAACCCAAATTAAAGCATGGCAACAATCGTTGACGGCAAACAGATTGCCTCTACTATTTTACAAGGATTAAAACCAAGGGTGGAGTCTATCAAAGAAAGGGGAGGCAGGCCGGCGCTGGCAGTCGTCCTGGTTGGCAATGACAAGCCATCACATACTTACGTTAAAAAGAAAGAGAAGTCTGCTCAAGAAATTGGGATAGACTTTTTTAAGTTTGAACTTCCAACAGGTATCAGCAAAAAATCCTTAATTTCCGAAATTCAAAAAGTCCAGTCCGAAAATCAACTTTCGGGGCTTATTATCCAATTGCCTTTGCCTCAACCATTAACAGACGACACTCGCGAGATTGTTAATCAGATAAATCAGGACATTGATGTTGACTGTTTGACTTATCAATCGCTCGGCAGGGTAATGATGGGCGTTAATCAATTGACTCCTCCGACCCCTAGCGCTATCTTAGAAATTCTCAAACATCATCGAGTAGATTTAAAAGGCAAGTATGTCGTTTTAATCGGCCGTGGCAATTTAATCGGCAGGCCGCTCGCCTCAATGTTAATGCACGAGCCGGTGACTTTGACTGTTTGCGGTAAAGAATGCCGCGATTTATCATCTTATACCAAAGCCGCCGATATTATTATCACCGGTGTTGGCAAGTCAAATATTTTAACCGGCGAGATGGTCAAAGAAGGCGCGGTTATCATCGATGCCGGAGTTTGTTTTGATGGAGAAAAAATGTCCGGTGATGTTGATTTTGAAACTGTTGAACCAAAAGCATCACTCATCACCCCTGTGCCCGGGGGCGTTGGTCCGATCACGGTGGCTAAGCTTTTGGAAAATACAGTTATAAACGCTGAAGCGGCCGTCATTCTGGACCCTGAGCGAGCGTAGCGAGTCGAAGGGGATAGAATCTGGCCGCGATTATCGTATTTTAGACTCTATCGCTCCACTCCGTTTCGCTCCAGAGTGACAATGGGTTATAGCAACCGCCATTGTGACAGCGATAATTAATCATTTAATCATTATGAAAAAAAACTGGCAAACCGTTGTTATTGTCGGCGCTCAATGGGGCGACGAAGGCAAGGGCAAGGTTACCGATTTTTATGCCAAGCAAACGGACTATGTGGTCCGTTTTCAGGGCGGCAATAATGCCGGCCATACCATTGTTTATGACGGCAAGGTTCTTAAATTACACTTATTGCCGTCAGGCGTTTTACATAGCCGTAATAAAGTGGTTATTGGCAACGGAGTAGTGATTGACCCTAAAGTTTTGTTTAAAGAAATCAGCAAGCTTAAGAAGATGGGCATCAAAATCAATTTATTAGTCAGTGATAGAGCTCATTTAATTTTCCCTTTTCATGTAACTATGGATGCAGCCGGCGAAAATTTATCTGCCAAAAAGAATCTGGCGGCTCTTTCCACCAATCGCGGCATCTGGCCGACTTATTCCGATAAAACCGGGCGCGTGGGCATCAGAGTCATCGATTTAGTCAACCCGCAAATTTTTAAAAAGAAGTTAGATCTTTTATTTGAAATTCAAAAGAAGAAATTATCAGCCATCTATAATCATCGGGGCAAGCTGGATAAACAAAAGATTTATCGCCAGTATCAGCTTTATGCTAAAAAGCTTAAGAAGCACATTGGCGATGTTTCTTTAGAATTAAATCAAGCTTTAGCCAAGGGTAAAAAAGTGATGTTTGAAGGCGCCCAGGGAGCAATGCTGGACTTGGATCACGGGGTTTATCCTTATACCACCTCATCAAATACCACGGTCGGCGGCGCCTGCACCGGCACCGGCGTGCCTCCTCAAAAGATCGATAAAGTCATCGGCGTGGCCAAGGCCTACTTATCGCGCGTGGGGGGCGGCCCTTTGCCGAGCGAGCAGAAGAATTCAATCGGGGATAAAATCCGAGAAATTGGCGGGGAATACGGAACCACTACGGGCCGCCCCCGCCGGATCGGCTGGCTGGACCTGGTTCAATTAAGATTAGCCAAGCGCGTCAATGGTTTAGACAGTCTGGCCATCACTAAAATTGATGTTTTAAATAATTTTGAGGAAGTTAAAGTTTGCGTGGCCTATCGTGTTGGTCAAAAAGTCATTAAAGAAATGCCCGCTGACCTGTCAATTTATGAAAAATGCAGACCGGTTTATCGATCGTTTCCAGGGTGGAAGATACAAGATACAACAAACAAGAAACAAACAAGCTCCAAATTCCAAATTACAAATAAATCACAAATTCCAAATTACAAACAGCTGCCGCAAAATATGCGGAAGTATCTAGAGTTCATAGAAAAAGAAATAAGAGTGCCGATTGAGATGGTGTCAATCGGAGCGGAGAGGGAAGCTACAATCATTAAATAATCATTGGAGCATGGGAGCATTAGAACATTGGAGTATTGTTCGTACCTGTTCATCCAAGCATCATTTAAAAACTTTGCTGATTTTATTATAAAAAGACGATCTTGCAAAAGCCATACCGATTATTAAAAAGTTGATAGTTTTTTAAAATAAAAAAGTCTCCTGTGAGAGGAGACTTTCGGTTGATGAGACTAAATGATGAGATGAATCACTCGCGGAGAGCTTTAGGCACAAACATATTCGGCCAAAGTAAGCCAGCGCCTAAGCTCAAATAATAGCTTGCAATCATCAACATCATCGTTATCGCCCAGGCACTACCGAATTTCAACCAAATTATTAGAGTAATGATTGATGCTATGATACAGAAGTTTTTTACTGCACCAGTGAGCGCAGCATCTAGGAGCGGTGATTCTGATTCTTCTAATTTCCGTAAGTGCCATGCATATATTTCCCCTGTAAGGCTCCCTCCGAAAAAGGCGAAGAGTAAAGCGCAGGAGATTATATGCCGGTTTAAATGGACGAAGTGGTCAATCACTGGACATGATATCCATATTGCCACTGCCATTACGAGACTGATTATTCCGTATTTTTTCATTGCTGTTTCTCCAAATTTTCAATTTGTACAGTTTCAAATTATAATAGCATATCTATCAAATTATGTCAAGTCCAGCTGAAAAAAATCATTCATTAAAACTTAAAAATTTATCCGACGAGCAAGTGGAAAAACTGCTTAAGGATTTTAATATCGGCTTAACAATCAGCGAAGCCCGGCATATTGAGGAGAAAATTTTAGGCCGGCCAATGACTCTTACGGAAGCCACGGCATGGAGCATTGAGGGCAGTGAGCATTGTTCGTACCGTTCATCAAGGCATCATTTAAAATCACTGCCGACCGACGGGCCGAATGTTATTTTGGGGCCAAAAGAGGATGCCGGTATTGTGGAAATTGCCCGGCATAATGGTGAAAGATGGGGCATTGTTATTTCGCACGAAAGCCACAATCATCCGTCGCAAATAGTGCCTTACGAAGGCGCGGCCACGGGCATTGGCGGCAATGTGCGGGACATTTGCTGTATGGGCGCCAAGGTTATTGCTTCTGCTGATCCTTTGCGTTTTGGTCAGATTGATTCTAATAAATCAAAGTGGGTAGCTTCAGGAGTTATTGACGGCATTGCCGGTTATGGCAATCCCATTGGCGTTCCTATTATTGCCGGCGATGTTTACTGGAATTCATCTTTTAACGAAAACTGCTTGGTCAACGTTGTTGCTTTAGGCATTGTTAAAGAGTCAGAAATCATCCACTCCAAAGCTCCTAAAGGCGCGGGCGAGGGCAGTTACGATTATATTTTGGCGGGCAAGCCCACTGATAATTCTGGCTTTGGCGGGGCCTCGTTTGCTTCGTTTGAATTGGATGAAAAGGAATTGGAAAAAAACAAAGGCGCGGTGCAGGAGCCCAATGCTTTTTTAAAACGGCATTTACTGGAATCAACCTATGATTTATTCAAAACTTTGAAAGAAAAACATTTGCTTGATCGTGTTGGTTTTAAAGATCTGGGCGGGGGCGGCATTTTATGCGCCACCGTAGAAATGGCTGATGCCGCCGGCTATGGCGCGGAAATTTGGCTGGAAAAAATCCATGTGGCCATGCTCAATCTGCCGCCCCAAGTTGTATTAGCGGCCGAAACCCAGGAAAGGTTTATGTGGATTGTCCATCCGGATATCACCTCTTTAATTTTAGATCATTACAATAAAAAATGGGCTCTGCCCGAAGTTTCTACAGGAGCTCGCGCATCAGTCATCGGCAAAGTCACGGTCGGCGGCCAGTATGCAGTAAAGCATCAGGGCGTAAAAGTGATTGAGGCGCAGGCCTGTGATATTACTGAAGGGCTTAAGTACGATCGGCCGATAAAAGAACCAAATCAAAAGAACCAAGAACCCCGCCTACGCCAAGGCTTCGGCGGGCAGGCAAAAAATTTAAATCAAATATTGTTAAAGATACTTGAGCATGAGAACATTTCCTCGCGCGATTGTATTTATGAACGTTATGATAAAACTGTTCAAGGGCTAACTATCATCGAACCGGGGCGGGCCGATGCGGGCGTGATGTCGCCGCTGATCGCTGAAGATCTTCCGGAAGATCTGAAAAAAATCGGCATTGCTTTATCAGTTGACTGCAATCCGTTTTATTCCAGAATCAGCCCTTACTGGGGCGCAGTCAATGCAGTTGCTGAAGCCATGCGAAACGTAGCCGCTGTCGGCGCTGTGCCCTGGGCCGTTACTGATTGCTTGAATTATGGCAATCCGGAAAAACCGGAACAGATGTGGCAGTTCGTTGAAGGCGTTCGCGGAGTGGCCGAGGCCTGCAAAAATATTCATCTCAAAGGCCATGGCGATGCGCCGGTGCCGGTAGTATCAGGCAATGTCAGCTTATACAACGAATCAAAAAAAGGAGCTGTTGACCCGTCGGCTATCATCGCTTGTTTGGGCAGAATGTCAGACTATCATAAAGCCATCACTATGGAATTCAAGGAGCCGGACTCTGTTATCATGTTAATCGGCCAAAGGAAGGATGAACTGGGCGGTTCGGTCTATTATCAGCTTCATAACGAATTGGGAGCCAATGTTCCTCAACTGGATTTTACAGAAGTTAAAAATCAGATTTACGCTGTTACTGATTTGATTGATGAAGGCCTGCTGCTTTCCTGCCACGATATTTCTGACGGGGGATTGGCAACAGCTATTGCTGAAATGTGTTTTGGGGGAGATGCAAAAAATCGAATCGGTTGCGATGTGGAATTAGATAATACATCAGACATAGATCTTCATTCATCAATCAAATTATTTTCCGAAACAGGCGGCTTTGTTTTGGAAACAAAAAACCCCGACAAGGTTCGTCAAATTTGCAAAAAGAATAATGTTGAAGCAATTAAGATCGGTATGACGAATGATGAAGGACGCATGAATGTTAATAATCAGAACGAGAAAATCATTGATATAGAAGTAGCAGAAATGGCAGAGGAGTGGTTGAATGGGTTAAGAGAGAAAATAACTAATTAAGATACAAGTAACAACCCACAAGATACAAACAAATATCAAATCACAAGTTACAAAACTCAAAGCATCTATAGTAATGAATATCATTTTATTATATTAGATTCGATGATAAAGCATGTTTGATATTTGAAATTCGATATTTGAAGTTTATTTGTATCTTGTGAGTTGTATCTTAAATAATATGTCAATATCCTATAAACAATCCGGTGTGAATATAGACGCTGGCAACGAAGCAGTTAGTCGCATTAAAGATAAGGTCAAGACCACCTTTGATAATAATGTAGTTACTGGTTTAGGCAGTTTTGGCGCTATGTATGATTTGAGCGAGATTGTTAAAAAATACAAAAAGCCGATTCTGGCGCAGAGCATTGACGGCGTGGGCACCAAGCTGAAAGTTGCCAAAATGGCCGGCAAGTTTGAATCGATTGGTGAAGATATTGTCAATCATTCCTGCAACGATATTTTATGCCAGGGCGCCAGGCCCTTGACTTTTTTGGATTATATCGCGGCCGATAAAATTGAACCCAAAGAAATTGAGGAAATTGTTTTTGGCATGGCCAAGGCCTGCAAAGAAAACAGCGTCAGTTTGATCGGCGGGGAAACAGCTGAAATGCCCGGTGTTTACGAAAAAGGCGAGCATGACATTGCCGGCTGTATTACCGGCATTGTGGAAAAAGATAAAATCATTACCGGCGATAAAATTCAAGAAGGGGATTTGGTTTTAGGTCTTGGGTCTTCGGGCCTTCACACCAACGGCTTTTCCTTGGTCAGAAAAATATTTTTTGAAATGAATAATTATACGGTTGATAGCCAATTTGAAGAATTGCATTTTTCTTTAGGCAAAGAATTATTAACGCCTCACCGAAACTATGCCAATCCGGTCCTCAAAGTTTTAGACGAGTACGAAGTCAAAGGCATTGCCCATATAACCGGTGGCGGGCTGATTGAAAATATCCCCCGAGTGTTGCCTCAAGGATTGTCAGTGGAAATTAAAAAACATTCGTGGGAAATTCTGCCGATTTTCAAATTGATTCAAAAATTAGGAAATGTTCCGGAAGAAGAAATGTATCGGGTGTTTAATATGGGCGTGGGTTTGGTTTTAATCATTGGGGCTGAAGATTTTCAGCCCGTCATAAAAGATTTAGAAGATAGCGGAGAAAAGGTTTACGAGATTGGCAGGGTTGTTGGAGGGAGTAGGAGCGTTAAATTTATTTAAGAGCGTATTAGGCATTGCTGTCATTGCGAGTCCTGCGATAACAGGACGTGGCAATCCCATTACTTAAGAACGTTCGTTAATTAATGAGATTGCTTCGTCGCCTTACTCCTCGCAATGACAAGTGTAAGCAAGGCCAAACGAATAATCAATAATTTATTATGCATCGTATAGCCATCATTATTTTCCCGGGCACCAATTGCCATCAAGAGTCATTCCGTGCTATCAAAAAAGCAGGTATGGAACCGGTTTATTTCCGCTGGAATGAATCATACGAAGAATTAAAAAAGTTCGACGGTTATTTTATTCCCGGCGGTTTTTCGTACGAAGACCGGGTCAGATCAGGCGCCATTGCCGCCAGAGATCAGATTATGTCCGTTATTAAAGAAGAGGTCTTAGCAGGCAAACCGGTCATCGGCATCTGCAACGGAGCGCAAATTTTAGTGGAATCAGGAATGATCCCCGGACTTTCCGGACATAATTTGACTGCAGCGCTGGCATCCAACGAACGCGGCTATTTAAACATCTGGGTCAATATCATCAACAATCAGGAACAGGGCTGTTGCGCTTTTACCATTGACTTCCCTCAAGGCGAGCATTTTTGCCTGCCCATTGCTCATGGCGAGGGCCGGTATGTTATTGATGATGACCAGTTGAAGAAATTAATTGATAATGGCCAAACGGTTTTTAGGTATTGCGATGATAACGGTCAGATTAAAGAAGAATATCCAATTAACCCAAATGGTGCGGTTTATAACCTAGCCGGTGTCTGTAATCCTCAAGGTAATGTTTTGGCGTTGATGCCACACCCGGAGAGGACAAGCCATGTTAAGATATTCGAATCAATGAAGAAATATCTTGATAAAAATCCTAAATCCGATCCCCGACTGGATCGGGGACGAAATCCTAAACAAATTCAAATATCCAAAATTCAAAACTCAAAACCCAAAATCAATGGTTATCAGGTAACTGCTAACGCATTCGAAATCTATGTTGATTTGATAATCACCGACAACGAAGCGCAAACACTAACCAACGCGCTTCATCAAATGAGTTTTAGAAATGTGGAAGTTTATAAAAAGAAGCATTGGGAAATTGTTCTTAAAGACCAGCCGGATTTTAAAAAATTCACTAAAGATTTAATCACCTCGGGCGAACTGCTTAATACCAATAAAGAAATCGCTTATATTAAATTGAAAGATAAAATATTCAAATATTCAGCAGAGGGTTTAACGCCCGTGGAGTCAATTCCAGAAGTAGGCGATGTCAATCTGCTGGTTAGAGATAAAAATGATTATCTGGGTCAGGGTAAGCTTAATACCCTGCAGAATCGCTTGAATATTAAGTCCGTTAAGTCCGTTAAGTCTGGGGTGGTTTGGCAGATTAAAATTAAATCAAAAACTCAAGAAGAAGCTAAGAAAGTTTGGGAAGAAATTCAAAAATCCAATATTTTATTTAATCCTTTTTCGCAGGAGGCGCTAATAATATGCTAATTATCGCTAATGATGCGCTAATTAGTCGCTAATTTTTGAATAATTTATGAATAGATACACCATCCAAAAAAACCTTGATAACGTTTTAACTAAAACCAATTTTCACCAGTTGGGAAAATTAAAAGTCGGCAAGGTCAGGGATAATTATTTTACCGAGGACAGATTGATCTGGGTGGCTACCGACAGGCAGAGCGCGTTTGACCGGGTTTTGGCAAGTATTCCTTTTAAGGGCCAGGTGTTAAATCAAATCAGCGCCTGGTGGTTTGAACAGACCAAAGATATTGTGCCTAATTTTATTTTAGAAGTTCCCGACCCTAATGCGGTTGTCGGTAAAAGGTGCCAGGTTTTTCCTTTTGAGATGGTGGTCAGGGCTTATCTGACCGGCTCAACCCAGACATCAGTCTGGACAAATTATAAACAAGGCGTCAGGAATTTTTGCGGCAATAGATTGGCGGACGGTATGGTCAAAAATCAAAAATTTGAACTGTCGATTCTAACACCCACCACCAAATTTGAAAAACACGACCGCAATATTTCCGCTGATGACATTATCAAAGATAAAATGGCCAGCGCGGAGGAATGGGACTATGTTTCTCAAAAAGCTTTGGAGCTGTTTAAATTTGGCCAGGAAATTGCAGAAAGTCATAATTTAATTTTGGTGGATACTAAATATGAATTCGGCAAAGATAAAGACGGCCATATTTTATTGATTGATGAAGTTCATACGCCGGATTCTTCAAGATACTGGCTGGCCGATACTTATGAGCAAAGAATCGCCGAGGGCAAGGAGCCGGATAATATAGATAAAGAATTTTTACGGCTGTGGTTTAACGACCATTGCGATCCTTATAACGATAAAGTCCTGCCCGAAGCGCCGGAGGACTTGGTGGTTGAACTGTCATCGCGCTACATCAAACTTTACGAAATGATTACCGGTTTGGAATTTAAGTTTGAAGATCGTCCAATTCTTGCCAGAATTGAAGAAAACTTGCGGAATAAAGGTTATTTAGTATAATATGAGAGCGTCATGGGAGCATGAGAGCAGTGTTCTAATGCTCTAATGTTCCAATGCTCCAATGCTCTAATGTTCTAATGTAATACTATGAAAGTCATCATTATCATGGGCAGCCAGTCAGATAGCGACTGGGCTAAAAAAATCGAAGCTGAGCTCAAAAAATGGTATTTAGAGATGGAAACTCACATTGCTTCGGCGCATAAAGCGCCGGAAAAAGTTTTTGAGTTGGTGCAAAAATATAATCAGGAAAAAGAACTGGTTTATGTGACGATTGCTGGGCGGTCAAATGGTTTATCGGGAGTCGTCGCGGCTAATTCCATTCATCCGGTTATTGCCTGCCCGCCGTTTAAAGATAAGGAAGATATGATTATCAACCTCAATTCAACTTTGCAGATGCCTTCGGATACGCCTGTTCTCACAGTACTTGACCCTAAAAACGTGGCCGCGGCCTGCGCTAGAATATTGGGGCTGGCAAACTCAGATTTACAGTTGAAAATCAAAGAACAAATTAAGGAGATTAAGAAGGGTTTTAAATAAGTTTTGCCTTTTGTATGCCCAAATATCTATTATTCGCCTTAGGCGCCATGATCTTATACAGCATCGCTCCGATTCTTCATAAAAAAATACCGAACGTCAATTCGGTAACTATTTTGTTTGTTTATTCGCTGATAGGTGTTGTTATATTCGGGGGTATGCTCCTTTTTCATCTGGGCGGCAAGGTTGATATGCAGGGCTTAAAATATGCGGTTATTGTTGGAGTTATTATTAACCTCGCCTTTTTATTATATGTGGCCAGCATCCGCTTAAGCGGCGACGAAACCAGCAAAGCGGTTTTATTGCGCGGTTTTGGCGCCGTTTTTGCCATATTTTTTACGCTGATTTTCTTTTCCGAAAAAATCACCCTTATTAAAATAGCCAGCCTAGTTTTAGGGTCGGCCGCTATAGTTTTGGCTTTGTTTTAAAAGCGCCGGGTCAATTTTTAAGTTTCAGATATTTATTAGGCAGATTCTTCTTAAACGTTTCGTACTTGTTAAGAGCTTCTTGAGCCAGCTTTATGGCCAGCCCTAAATAATCAGCCGGATTGAGAATATTTAAAATTTCTTTTTTAGCCTCTTGGGTAACATTCATTTCATTAATGAATTTTTTTAATTGGTCTAAATCAGTTTTGGCGCCTCTAAATTCCTGCTTTAATAAATTATAAGCATCAGCGATTCCGTGTTTGCGTAAAATGGTTTGAATACCTTCGGTTACTACTTGAGGATTATTTTGTAATTCCTGTTTAGCGAATTCCACATCGGGCCTGGTTAAATTAAGGGCGATTATCAAGTGCTCAATGCCTATGAGCACATAGCCCATGGCTTCGCCGTATGATCTTTCGTAATCATGGTCCGATAAATCCCTTTGCAGGCGCGAAACATCCATTTCGTTGGTAAAGCAGTTGATTAAGTAATTGCCTTTTTTAACATTGCCTTCCGCCACTTCGGCAAACCAGGGATTGATCTTATGCGGCATAACCGACGAGCCCACGTGGCTTTCTACTTTGGCAAAGTACATTGTTTTTAAAGCGCCATAAATAGACAGGTCAGCCGCTAAATCGCGAATCACATTGCCAATTTCCTGAATCGCCTGGAAAGCGCCTATCATATCGGTGTGAGGGCCGCGCTGGTCTGTCCACAAGTCAACATCAAAACCTAAGCGCTTGGTAAGTTCTTTAGAATAGCCCAGCCAATCCAAGTCCGGATAGGCAGCTGTAAAAGCATTGTAATTTCCCACCGCGCCGTTGACTTTGCCTTTTAACTCAATTTGATTTAAGCGCGTTAAGCCGTTAATTAAACGCGATAAATAGTTGCCGAAGATTTTGCCAAAGGTCGTTGGACTGGCCGGTTGCATGTGGGTTCTGGCCATCACCGGCTGTTCAAGATAGTCCTGCGCCAGTTTAGCTAAAAGATCAGTGATTTTTAAAACGCTGGGAGTAAAAACATCATTAACCGCGCCGGCCAGCATGGATTTGTAAGCCAGATTATTAATATCTTCGGAAGTAACAAACATGTGAACCATTGGCACCACATCTTTCAAAGTCGTATTCTCTAATTTTTCCCTAATCCACAGTTCGCAGGATTTAACATCATGTTCTGTCGGCCCTATACCTTTCCTGCTTAAATGGTCGTACTGTAAAACTTCATAGCCTTCGCGGGCGGAAAAATTCAAATATAAGCCGCGCAGTAATTCGATTTCTTCTTGACTTAAAGTTCTTATTACATTACCATCAAAATGTTCGCTTAAAGCTATTAGATGTTCAATTTCCGCTTTAACCCGGTTTTTATGCAGAGCGTATTCGGAAAAGTAATGCCTTAAAGGAAAAGATGTTGAGGCGTATCTGCCGTCCAGAGCAGAAGTATTATCTAAAGATCGTTTATAAAAATGGATGGCTATGGCCCGGTTTATGACTTCTTCTAATTTGGATAAGTCGTCAATAATCAGCTCATTTTCTAGGCCGCAGTCCAAAAAATCTTGGCGAGTGGAATAGCCGCTAATCACGCCGACAAATTTAATATTTTGATAAAAGGCCGAATAATAATCGTCTGGATGGTCGCCCACCATAATGGTTTGGTCGACGTGAATGCCTTGGCCTGCCAGCATTTTTATGGCTTCTTCAAAAGCGCGGGGATGGGGCTTTCTGAATTCCGGTGCTGGCGGCATGCACATAAAGGCAAATTTTTCAGTATTAAAACCAGCCTGCTTTAATCTTTCGTCAAGCATTTTCACGCGGTTAGTTACCAGACCGACTATGATGCCTTTTTCTAGGAGCTTGTTGACTGCTTCCACTGCGCCGGGCGCGGCTTTGTACGGTTTATCTTTGGCATGAGTGCGGTAGTCGGCCAAGACCTCCTCCCAGTTATAATCTGCGAACAATGATTGAAAAATTTCTTCAAAAGGCAGATTTTTAGCCAAGGTCTTTATTATTTCTTCGTCCGACGGCAGGGGGATGTTATTCCCTTGCTGTTGAAGGCGATTAACAGTCATTTTAATGTTTTCAAAAACAAAGTCGTTAGAGGCAATCAGGGTATTGTCTACATCAAAAATAACGGCTTTTAGCTCTTTTGATAATGAATTATTCATAGAATTAGATTGTTAGATTAGTTAAAATGATGTTAAAATAGTAACATAAATTTTGGAGGCTAGCAAGATTTACTCGCCTGCTCTGACCGGCCTTTAGGCCTTGAGCGCATCTATTTGTAAATTCACTGAAAATTAAAAATTGAGAATTGAAAATTTAGTCATTATGTGCGGAATAATCGGCATTATCGGCAATCAGGATGTGGCTGTGGAAATCTACGAAGGTTTGATCTGCCTGCAGCACCGCGGGCAGGACAGCGCCGGGATTGCCACTTACAACAAACAGTTTCATCTTAAAAAAGGCATGGGCTTGGTTAGGGATATTTTCAGGCAGGACCATATGGAAAATCTTAGGGGCAACCTTGGCCTGGGCCACGTTCGCTACCCGACTGTTGGCGTCAAGAGCGCCGAAGATGCCCAGCCCTTTATTGTCAATTCGCCTTATGGCATTGCCATGGCTCATAACGGCAATGTTTTTAATTTTGATAAATTGAAACATGAGTTATTTGAAGAGAATTTCCGTCATATTAATTCTAATTGCGATGTGGAAGTTATTTTGAATGTTTTTGCCTATGAGCTTCAGAGATTCTGCCATCGGGATTTTTTCGATTCGGTCTGCCAGGCGGTCAGCGGCGTTTACAAAAGGGTTAAAGGCGCTTATGCGGTCGTGGCTATTATTGCCGATAAGGGCCTGATAGCTTTCAGGGACCCTTACGGCATTAAGCCGCTGGTCTGGGGCCGGCGCCAAAGCAGTTTTAAAACCGAACATCTTTTTACTTCAGAAAATACTATGTTTCAGATTTTAGATTTTGAATTTTTTCGCGATGTCGGGCCCGGCGAAGTGGTTTATGTCGACTTAAACGGCGAAGTCAAAAGCAAAGAAGTCCTTAAGAAAAATTTTACTCCTTGTATTTTTGAATACGTTTATTTTGCCAGGCCAGATTCTTTTCTTAATAATGTCAGCGTTTACCGCTCGCGTCTGCGCATGGGGCAGAATTTAGCTAAAAAAATAAAAAAACAATATCCCGATCTGGAAATTGACGCGGTGGTTCCGGCGCCCGAATCATCTACCCCGGCGGCCATGTCGCTGGCCAAAGAACTGGGCGTTAGGTTTACCATGGGTTTGATTAAAAATCATACTATCGGCCGGACTTTTATTATGCCGGGCCAGGATATCAGAAAGAGGGCTAATGAATTCAAACTGTCGCCCATAGAGATTGAAATCAGAGATAAAAATATTTTAGTTGTTGATGACAGCATTGTCAGAGGCAATGTTTCGCGCCACATTGTAAAATTGATGAGAGGGGCAGGAGCTAAAAAAGTTTATTTTTCCTCTACGGCGCCGCCGCTTAGGTGGCCCTGCCTTTATGGCATCGATCTGCCGACCCGTGAAGAATATATTGCCTATAATTTAAATGAAGAAGAAATAGCTAAAAGCATCGGAGCCGATCTGGTGATTTATCAGGATCAGGAAGATTTAATTGAAGCCGTAGTCAGAAAGGGCGATGTTAAATTCAAACAGCCCTGCGCCGCTTGTTTTGACGGCCAGTACCCGACCGGCGATATTAATGAAGAAGTTCTGCGGGATATCGAAATTCAAAGGAAGGCCGACAGAAAAATTATTGAAGGAAAAGGCTCGGTCATGTTTTAGCATAATAAACCCAGCGCTATAAACCGGCGCGGGACGGATAAAAAAATGAAAAAAATTTTACTTATTGGCAACGGCGCCAGAGAGCATGCCATTGCTTTGTCTTTAAAGAAATCTCCTCAAAAAATTGAATTAGCAACCTTTGCTGCCAGCGTTAATCCGGGCATTAAAGAACTATCAAGCGAATATCAAGTCGGTGAACTAAAAAACAACACCCAGATCGCCAGCTTTGCCACCGAACAAAAAGTTGACTGGGCCATAGTGGGGCCGGAAGCGCCGCTGGCTCAAGGCATTGTTGATGTTTTAAGCCAGGTTAATATTCCAGCCATTGGTCCTGCCAAAAAGTTGGCGCAAATAGAAACCAGCAAGTCTTTTACCAGAGAGCTGATGAATGAGTATAAAATCGCCGGCCTGCCGGAATTTACGGCGTTTGAATCAATTGAAGGCATAGAAGACTGGCTCCAGCATCTGGAAGAAAGCTTTGTGATAAAACCAGACGGCTTAACCGGCGGCAAGGGCGTTAAGGTTTCGGGCGACCATTTTAAAAATATGAACGAAGGTATGGCTATCATCAACGAACTCCTTAACGACGGCCAAAAGATTGTTATCGAAGAAAAATTAATAGGCCAGGAATTCACGCTAATGAGCTTGGCGGACGGCCAGCATCTAGTTCATCTGCCGGCAGCCCAGGACCATAAAAGGGCTTTGGCGGATGATAAAGGGCCAAACACCGGCGGCATGGGTTCTTATTCCTGCGCTGATTTTTCTCTGCCTTTTTTAGAGCCCGAGGATATTAATATGGCCCAGGAAATCAATGAATCCACCGCTCTGGCTTTAAAAAATAAATTCGGCATTGGTTATAAGGGAGTTCTTTACGGCGGGTTTATAGTCACTAAAAATGGAGTCAAATTAATTGAATACAATGCCCGTTTTGGCGACCCCGAAGCTATGAATATTTTTTCTTTGCTTAAATCAGATTTTGTTGAAATTTGCGAAGCGATCATTAATGGGAATTTGGATAAAGTAAAAGTAGAATTTGAAAATTTAGCCTCGGTCTGTAAATATGCCGTGCCGGAGGGCTATCCAGATGAGCCGGTCAAAGATCAAAAAATTAATGTCAGCAGAGTCAACAAGAACAAGGTTGATATCTATTACGCCGCCGTTGACCAAAAACAAGACGGCCTATACCTTACCGGTTCCCGGGCAATTGCTTTAGTCGGCAAACATCAAGACTTATATCAGGCAGAAAAAATTGTTGAAGAAGAAATTAAAAAAATCAAAGGACCTGTTGTTCATCGCGAGGATATTGGGACTAAAGAGTTGATTGAGAAGAGAGTAAAGGTGATGGAAGAGGTGCGCTCGTAGTTACTCCGAGAGCGAGCAACCAGATTCTATCCCCTTCGACTCGCTACGCTCGCTCAGGGTCCAGAATGACGGTTGCTTCTATCGTTGTCACTCTGGAGCGAAACTTCGAAACCCATTGTCACTCTGGAGCGGAACGGAGTGGAGCGATAGAGTCTAAAATCCACTAATCATTAAAGCCTGCCAAAGGCGGGTCCGCCTCGGGCGGAAAAAGCGAATTATGATGGCCTTGCTACAGGAATATTATGTTTATATGATGTCAAATCGGACAAACTCGGTTATTTATACCGGCTGTACAAATGATTTAACTGGCAGAGTATATCAACATAAATTTAAATATAATCCAAAAAGTTTTACTGCTAAGTATAATGTAAATAAGTTAGTCTATTATGAAGTCTTTTACAGTCCATGGGATATGATAAATAGAGAAAAACAGATTAAGAATTTAGTAAGAAGAAAAAAGATAGAATTAATTGAAAAAAATAATCCCCATTGGAAAGATTTATCGGAAGATTGGGACTTCGAGTGAGCAACCAGATTCTATCGCCCCGCTGCGGCGGGACTCCAGAATGACGGTTGCTCTAGAACGTTGTCACTCTGGAGCGAAACGGAGTGGAGCGATAGAGTCTAAAATACGATAATCGCGGCCAGATTCTATCCCCTTCGACTCGCTACGCTCGCTCAGGGTCCAGAATGACGGTTGTTCTAAATAAAGCTTATGTCAAATAAATTAAACATAGCCATTTTCGCCTCAACCAAAGGCACAGACTTACAAGCTATTATCGATGCCATAAAGTCAGGGAAATTAACTGATGTAGATTTAAAGTTTGTGCTTTCTAATAACAAAGATTGTTATGCTATGGAGCGTGCCAGAGAAGCGGGCTTTAACACAATTTTTTTAGACCCCAAAGGATTGTCGCGCCAAGAGTTTGATGAAAAATGCTCAAAGGTTTGCCGGCAGCGTCAGATAGATTTAATCATTTTAATCGGCTATATGCGGATAATCACCAAAGTTTTGATTGATGCTTATAAGAATCGTATAATGAATATACATCCATCATTACTGCCAAAATATCCTGGCATGGATCTGGATGTCCACCGGGAAGTTTTAAAAAATAAAGAAAAAGAAACCGGCTGCACCTTGCATTTTGTCACCGAGGATTTAGACGCCGGCCCTATCATTATTCAAGAAAAGGTTCCTGTTAAAGAAGGCGATACTCCGGAGTCGCTCAAAGAAAGAGTCCAGGCCAAAGAAAAAGAAGTAATCATTCAAGGGATCGAGATGTTTAGGGACAAATAAAGTAGGGCATAGGTGGTAGGGAGTAGTCTCAATATAATGTTCCAATGTTCCCATGCTCCAATGTTCCCATGCTCCAATGTTCCCATGCTCCAATGTTCCCATGCTCCAATGTTCCCATGCTCCAATGTCTAACATACTACTAATCAGCGGTAGCCCCAGAAAAGGCAATACCGAATATATTTTGTCGGCCGTTAAAAAGATTCTCAAAAAAGCCGGTTATCAGCCAGAACTGGTTTTGCTTAGAAAAGAAAAGATTAAAGAGTGTCTGGGCTGCTCTGTTTGTCAGGCCGGCAAGCCTTGCCCTTTAAAAGATGAGATGGGGAGGCTCAATCAAAAATTGCTGACCGCAGATTATTTAATAATCGGCTCGCCGACTTATTTTAATATGATCAGCGGCTTGTTAAAAAAATGGATAGACAGGACCAATCCGCTTTATTTTAAAAATCAACTTGAAGGCAAGCATGGCTCTATTATTGCGGTGGGCGCGGCCGGCCGGCAGTCCATTGGCAAAGCCGGCGAAAATATCAAACATTTTTTTGATATCTATAAAATTATCACCGATCAAATTATACTTTTTGAAGCAGAGCATCCCGATGATGTGAAGGATAACCTGGAGTATCAGAAAAAGATAAGGCAGTTTGCCGATGGGGTGATAAGGGGAATTTAGATAACGGATTGGTGATGATATAACTTCATTTTTTAGGTCATTGATGCTTTAGAATAGGGTGGCGACATATACCACCACCCTCTTTTTTGGAAAAAATCTATCAACTGTTCAAGTCCACGAACATAATTCACACTTAATTAATTCTAATTTATGACGTTGTAAATCGACTTTTTGAGTATTTTTAGGCTTTAGTTTAGCGTCTATATAGTCCATTAATTTTTCAATTTG
>Ga0180007_10003433_pt1 | contig 17650 bp, 23 predicted proteins | sample MM_PC_MetaG_FD_121122 | JGI IMG/M metagenome (GOLD analysis project Ga0180007, IMG submission 121122) | Groundwater microbial communities from the Aspo Hard Rock Laboratory (HRL) deep subsurface site, Sweden - MM_PC_MetaG | ecosystem: Environmental > Aquatic > Deep subsurface > Groundwater... | reverse complement strand
CTCAAAGGAAAAACACCTGCAGAAGTAGCAGAAATATTTCTCTCCCTTAATCAAAATAAGCTTTTAGATTTAATACAATTAAAAGCCAAAAACACACATCATTCGCAAAGATGACAATACCTATTAGTAGTTAAATTTATAAACCCTTTATATTTTCTGCTCTTCATGGTACAAAGAATTGGTTCTTCAAGAAGAAAAAGTAGACAGAAGATGAGTAAAAACATTTGGACTAAGAGTAAGATTAGTCAGAGGGCTTTTCTTCAATCTTTCAATCCTGGTGAAAGGGTTGTATTAAAAGCAGAACCTGCTTATCAAAAAGGCATGTATCATTTACGTTTTCATGGAAAGGTTGCAGAAGTATTAAAGAAAAGAGGCGATTGTTACGAAGTAAAGCTTTCAGACCGTACTAAGGAAAAAACATTTGTTGTTCATCCTGTTCATTTAAAAAAGGTGATTTAAACATGGTAAAACCTGAGATAATTGAAAAAAACCCTATAAACATTGTTGAATTAAAAGAAGAGCTTAAAGCTATTAAAAAAAGAGATGAAGAGCTGACTTTTAGAGCTGGGAAAACTGAAGATTATCTCAATGATTTTTCTAGACTTTCAAAAAAAGAAGCAACCGAACTTGTCGACAAACTTAAAGCATTAGACATTGCAAGGCTTAAGGATGAGTTTATACATAAAATAATTGATTTAATGCCAAGAACTGTTCCTGAATTGAAAGTGATTCTACAAGGTTATTCATTGACCATAAACAATGAGAATTTAAAAAAAATCATGGATGTCGTAACTGTTTATCATCCTAAAAAGAAATAATATTTCTAAATAAAAAAGGGTTTTTTATAAAAAAATTTATAAATAAGAAGATTCATAAATATTAACTGGGGACGCAAGAATGTATTCAAGAAAAAAAGAAGAAGAAGCTGTAGTGCTAGATTTTTTACCAAACGGTTACTTGTTTGATAATAGACCTAGTCATATGAAGACTGGAATAGTTCAGGCTTTGGGAAAAGAAAATTTTACAATTCTAGAACTTGTTCCTAAAAAAGGTGTTTTTTTACAGCCTTATGATGAAGTTTATATTGGTGAAGCAAAGAGGGATAAGATTCATCATATTAATGGAAAAATTGAGGTTTCGAAGCTCACCCAGACTGCTAAGTCTGAGCTTGAACATATTATAAAAACTCTTGTTAAAAAGCATGAACAAAGATTCGTTGACTTCTTTAACAAGGCTCAACCTTTAAGTACGAGAATGCATGTTATAGAGCTTCTCCCTGGCGTTGGTAAGAAACACATGTGGGAGATTATTGAAGAACGAAGAGATAATCCTTTCAAGAGTTTTGATGATATAAAAAAGCGTGTTAAGCTCATGCCTGATCCTGGAAAAGTGATTGTTCGAAGGATAATGCAGGAACTTTTAGGTTCTGAAAAACACTTGTTATTCGTTGATAAATCTGTTTGATAACTTTTCTTTTTTTTGTTGAAATATTCTTATTCTTGTTATAAGCGTGTATCTATTGGGTTGAACACATCTATAAGGTAGTTAAGGTTGTCTTTTATTTTAATGTTTGGTTTATAGATTGAGTTTACGATTGCAATATTTTTGGGGTTTTGTATTACTTGTTTATTCCAATCTTCGCTTGTTGTTTCTACGATGAAAACATTAGGAGATATACTTTTATGTTGTTTTCGGAATAAATACCTTGTTTTTTCAATTTCTCTTTTTATATTATTAGGTATTAGAATGTTTAAACTAGTACGTAAAAGATTTGTTCTTCTGCTTTTTTCTTGATCTATTTGTTGAAATCGAGATTCATAATCAGTTGTTGGTTCCAGAAGTGTGAACCCTTTGTTTGAAGTATAGATTATTACTTTTTGCGTGTGATCTAAACCGATTGTAACAGGTATCGCTACAAATTTTGGCACTACAACTTTGGATTCTTCATGATTTATTGTTTGGTTTTGTGATAAAAATGTTAAGTCAATTTCAGGGTATTTATGTCTTATAATTTCATATTTTACTTCATCTAGTTTGTCATCTTCAACATCAAATAACTCTTCTTTTTTTGTTTCTAAATTTTTCACTATTTCAAATAGTCGTTCTCTTCTTTCTACGTCGTGTTCTGGAACATGTGTTCAGTATTTGTTTAGATTAGTGTTTCCTATTTTAAATTCGTTCATGTTCATTTTTATCGTGCTCCTGTAAAATTAGTTGTGTATGGTTGTTTTTCTTTTGTTGTTGGCGTTGGTTTCTCTGTTTTGTTTTCTTTTAGTTTAACATATTCTTTTATTGGTTGCATATCAAATGTGTCTATTAGTCTGTAAATTTCTTTGTTATCATAAGTGGTTGTTGCCCCTACGATTATTGCATTTTTTATTTCTCTATTTGGATTATTCCAATCTGCTATTTTTGTTTCTGTTATAATGTATTTCATGAAGAATGGTGCGTCAATTATTTTTTTTATTGTTTTTTCAGGTATCATTCCTGATATTGTTGCTTCAAATACTATTTTTGGTGCAGTTTTTTTTACCTTTATTTTTCTTAAGAGTTTGTCTGATATTGATTGATTATTTTGTTTTAGTTGTTTATAATGCTTGTTTGCGGGTTCTATTAGTTTGGAGTATAATTCACTACTGCCAGTTGCTATTACTCCTTTTTTTGTTAATATGATTTCGTATGTGTCGCCTGTAAAATCATTATTTGTACTGCAATAAATTGTGTATGCTGGTAATGATATTATCTCTCCACTTGATAGTCTCATGTAATTTTGTTCTTCTAAAAAATCTAAATTTACTTCAGGGTATCTTTCTTCTATTTTGTCATTTAGATATCTGCCAACTCCTTTTTGAAAAGATTTTCCTTTTTTTCTTTTGAAAACTCTTTGAATTCTTTTTAGTTCTTCTTCTGTTATTGTAGAAACTATTGTTTTTGCATTGTTTATGGTTTTGGTTCCTATTTTAAGTGGTTCAGTTGTCGTGGTTTGTGGTTTTTCCTTTTCTTTTTTCTTTAATTCGTGATAGATTGCTGGTGTGTAGTGATTTCTTTTGTCAGTATCTTTTTTTGTTAGGCTATTTATTTCCCCCAGATAAAACATTTGTTTTTGAGAGTTTAAACCGATGAGTATTGCTGTTTTTGGTTGTGATTCATCTTGTATATTAGGCAGTAAGTATTTTGTTTTTGTAATTACATATATATTTGAAAATAGATTTCTTAAATTAAGATCTTTATTTATTTCTTCTATTGCTGGCAAGTTTAGATTTTCGAGTTCGATGACACGTGGTTGGTTTTGATATTTCTTTTTTTCTTCTTTGGTATATTTTACAATTCTTTCATTTCCCGTTATTTGTATTATTTTTCTTTGATCAAAATTTTGTATGATTGTGCTTATTGCTTTCTTTTCAAAATAATTTGTTAAAGATGTCGTTATTTCAAAGTGTGTTTTTCTGAATAAAATATTCAATGTTGGCATTAGTTGATTGTGATAAGCGAAATATTTTGGTATAGGGATTTCTTGTCCTTGAGAGTTCATTGTAGTTTTTTCTTCTAAGAATGAGGCGTCTATTTGTGGGAATGTTAGTTGTATGTATTGTTCTCTTAAATTGTTCAAAACACTTTTGTTTATAACAATTTTTTTGGATTCTAATTCTTTGTTTGGTTTTATTAATTGTTTTAATTCTTCATATTCTTCGACAGGTATTTTTATTGGTTCTTCTAGTTTTAATTCTAGTGTGTCGTCTTCATCAAATCTGATTATTTCTTTTACAGTCATTTTTTATGTTTTTGGCTTTCTATGTTTTGTATTGGTATCGGTTCAAACTTTGTGATGTAAAACAATTCTTTTCTCAACCAACCCATGACTATTAGTTCTTTTGGTTGCTCTGTTGATTCCCAGTCAGTTACTCTTTCTATGAGATATATTTCTTCATCAAATACCTCTTGTGCTGTTTTGATTTTTGCTCTCGCATCTGTTGGTATTACACTTTTGAATTCTCTTTCCATTGTGAAGGGTGTGTGCTTTTTCCATTTACGTTCGATTATTTTTGTTTGTTTTGAACTTTTAGCAAAAGCATATTCTTTGTAGTGATTTTCCATGTAGTGATTTTCAATTTCAATTGGCATTGCAAAACTGCTAAGTATTTGTTGACCTATTTCAGCTGGTAAGTTTGTTGGACTATTTTTTTCAAAGTATGGATACTTCTGGGTACTTGTGTTCATGACGATGTGTGTTCTTGGTTCAGAAAAGTTATACACACATACTCCCGGTACTGTTAATATTTCTTTTTCTGAAACCTTTTTATATGATTGTATTGTTAGAATATCTTGTTTTAATCGTTCATATGTTTGTATTGCGCTTTGATAGTTTAATTCAATCAATGTTTTTTTTTCAAAAGCAAAGTTTGTTTCTCTTATTTCTTTTATTTGATTATCTATTCTGCTTAATAATTCTTTATTTACAGATGTTTTTTCTATCAAGTATTCTTCAATGTTTATTCGTTGGTTTTGTTCTTGGCTCATTTTATATCGGGTTTTTTATTTCAATGTGGCTTATATATCTGAATTTATCATTGATTTTTGCAATCATTATTGCGAGTTTCATATCTTCATTTTTTTCATAGTCATCATTGCTGGTCAAGAGGTATGTTTTGTAGAATTCAGGTATTTTTTTTATTGTGTTTTCTAAATCTTGATTTGTTATTCTTGTTACTCCATTTATTTCTGTTTTGAATTCTTGTGGTCCTATTTTTTTATATTTCTTTTTTTGTTCTTTAGTTTGTTCTAATTTGTAAATTTGTTTATCTTCAATTTTTTTCTTTAGGTCTTTTTCACTTTTTAATCCTAATCCGCATATTATTATGTCTGAAAGTTCTTGGTTAACATTACTGACTATTATGTTTTTATGGTTTACTTTGATTGAGAATTCTTTTTTCATGTATTTTTGCATTGGTGCAGATGGTAGTTTGTATAAACTGAATTCAGGTATTTGTATTATTTCTTGATTTATTTTAATATCACGACAACTTCTTAAAAATGAAGTATCGATTTCTGGAAATAATTGTTCATAGTAAGTAATTAGTTTTTTGTTATATGGATTTTTTGTTTGTTCTAATTTTGTTATTTGTTTTTTTATTTGTGTTATTTCATTTTTTGTTAGGATTGTTTTGTTAATAGTTATTTTTTGATTTCCAAATGTTATTATTTGTTTTTCTTGTTCTTGCTTTTTTGATGAATCTATTTGTTTGTATTCAATTTTTTTTATTCTATCAATTAAATAAACCTTATTTCTAGTCTCACCGATGATTATTGTTCCTTCATTATTTTCTGGTATTTGATTTATGTTTTCAGATTTTGTTTCTCTCAAAAGACATATATTCAGTGAGCATTTCTTTGCTTCTTCTATTTTTTTTAAAGTTATTTCAGGTATTTTTTTATTTCCTTCAAAATTCATTTCTTTTTTTTTTCCTTTTGAAATAATTGTTTGTCTTTTCTCTTTTGGTATAAAATATACTTTTGTTTTTCTATCTTCATTTGAGAGTATTTCTTTCCATCCAAATGATTTAAAATAGCTGTCGTTTATTTTACTGTTAAAATGACCAATTGTCCATGAAGTTTTTTTCTTATTAAAGCTTTTTGTGTGAAAAATGGTTTGTCCAATTATGTTTTTGTGTATCATTATTCTTGGCATTGTTATTTTGTTTCCTTCAAAATCTATTTGTGTTTGTTTACTGAAGATTGCGTCGATATCTATCTCTTCATACTGTGTTCCTAACAATTTTTCTTTGAATTGTTCGAGCTCTTTTTTGTTCTCTTCGGTTTGAACGGTTGTTTCAACAATTTCTTTTAGTGTTGTATATTCATTCTTAGGCAGAGTCTTTGTTGGTGTTAAAACTCCTTTAAATGTTATGTCTCCTATTGTTAAGTCTTTCTTTAGATTGTTTGTAGTCATTTTATATCTTTGACTTCTATTGGTTTGAATTGTCCAAGGTAGTAGAATTGCTCTTTTAGTTTTCCAAATATTATTGTTTGTCCGTTTGGATTATCATTATTCCAGTCTTCTGGTTCTGTTTTTGATGCAAAGTAGATTTCTTCTTCAAAAAGTTTGTTTGCTTTTGTTAATTGTTTTTTTATATTTGTAGGAATTATCGTGTTGAATTGCTTCTTAAAAATAAAATTATTATAAATTTTCTTTACTTTGTTATTCCTAAATCGCAGTTTGTAGTTTGTATATACTTCAGTAGTGCTATATACGGGATATGTTTCTTCTAAAATAAGAGATTTCAATATTTGTTCTTCAATTAATGGATTGGTTTTTAAAAAGTTGCATAATGCTATTTTATATTCACTATGTTTAATGTTTAAAATGAATGATGGTTGGTTTTTTTTAAATACTGCATAGCTTGGTATTGTTATTGTTGTATTATTAACGTTTTGTCCTGTTGATTCGCTTAAGAATTCAAGCGAGATTTGTGGATATGTGTATAGCGCTTGTTGTTTTTGTAGTTTGTGTCTTGCAGGATTTTCTATTTCTATTTTGTTTGTTATTAATGATTCTAGTTGTTCTTCAATTTCTGCTTTTATTTTTTGCTCTACGCCTTTTGGTTTCGTCAAATATTTATCCAGATTTATTTCAGTCATTTTTCTTATTTTAGTTTTATGTCTATTGGGTTGAATGTTTCCATATAGTACGGTTCTGTCAGCCCTTCAAAAATAATTATTGCGTTTTTTGTTTGATAGTTTTCGTTATTCCAATCTTCAGGTTTTACTTCTGTTATAATGTGTGCTCCGACTTGTTCTTCATATGATTTTTGTAGAAAGCTTAGTTGTTTTATGATGTTTGTTGGTAGAAATTTTTCAAATTTCACTTCGAATCTTTTTTTGTTTAGTTTTTGGTATTTTTGTTTTAGCTTGGCGGGTGTTTTTGGGAATCTATAATCATAATAATTAGAATATTTTTTATATTTGAGTTCTGCATTCATGAATTCTGTGCTTTTGATTATGTATTCCTTATACTTTCGAGGACATTCTAAATCGTGAATTCCTTTTTCTTCAAATCGAATTGTAAATGGATTGCTGTTATTTGTTGAAAAAACTGCATATCTTGGCAGGAGTATTATTTGATTTCTAACTTGCACTTCATTGCTTTGTTTTAAAAAGTCTAGATTTATTGTTGGATATTTGCTTTGTAGGAATTCTCCTTTTAATTCGTCAATTATTTCTTGTTCTCTCCTTATGATTTTTGTTTCAGAATGTGTTTGTATTAAGTTTTCTAAGTATTCTGATTTTTTTTTTGATACATCTTGGTAATTCAGCGCGTTTTTTATTATTGAATCACCAATTTTTAAATCAAGTTTTGTTATTTCTTCAGTCATTTTTCTTATTTTAGTTTTATAGTTTTATATCTATCGGGTCGAAATGATTGATGTAAATTGCTTGGTATGAATTCTGTTTTAGGATTATTGCTGCGTTTTTTGTTTGGTAATCTTCGTTGTTCCAATCTTCTAGTTTTGGTTCTATCACTATGTATGGTTTGAGATGCATTTCGTCTATTGGCTGAATCTTTAATAGTTCTTGTTTTATCTTTTCAGGTATTAGTTTTTTGAAATGAATTCGGAATTCTCTTGGTTTTAATGAAGAATATTTTTGTTTTAGTGCTTTTGGTACTCTTTTGAATTTATAATTGTAGTTACTAAATGTCGGACTTAAATCATATTCAAGTCTTGCTTTATAAAATTCTGTGCCTTGCATTATGTGATTTCTAAAATCGTGAGGACAGTTTATGTGTTCTATTCCTCTCGACCGATATTGTATATAAAAGTCGGATAAATTATTTATGGAAAAGATTGCATATTTTGGTAGTAATATAATTTTGTTTTCTATTTGTACTTCATTGCTTTCTTTTAAGAATTCAAAATTTATTGTGTGATATTTTTTTTCTAGAAGTTCTGCTTTTAATGTATTAATAATTTTTTCTTCGTATGGTAAAAGTTCTTTTTTGGATGTTTCTTGTATTATTTTTTCTAAATATTCTATTCGTTCTTTTGTTTCTGGTATGTGTTCTGTTGTTGTTTCTATTACGCTATTTCCTATTACTAAATCTCTTTTTTTTATTTCTATAGTCATTATCGTCATCAGAAAAGGCTTTTCATATATAAATCTTTCTTTTTTCATCTCTAAGGAGTAGTTACAAACAAACTTTTTTAATGAAAAAGATATTTCCAGAATAAATGGACGAATTAATGACTGCAAGAATTAATACAACAAATGTACCTTCTGAAGAAATAAGAGACCACATAAAAACAGCGATAGATCAAACAGAAAAAAGCATCATAAACATTCTTTCCTTATATAAACTCTCTGCACAAAAAAATTATTTTGAAACAACAAACAGCCTTGCAAAAATAATAACTAATATGAAAAGAATGGTTGCACAATACTATCTCGAATATGCATTAACAACAACAGGCCAAGAATCAGTATTATACATATTAAAAGCAATAGACTTAGAACCAAAAATAAAACCACACACTCAAATAATTATTCCAAAGACAAAAGTAATAATACAGACCAACGAAGAATTTTCAGATTTAGAATATACAAAAGTAACTAATTACATCATACAAAGAGATGAAGATAAAGTCAGAGTTATAAACCAAGAGTTAGACAGACTTAAAGAAAAAATTTTAGAAGACCCAACTATTTTAGAAGCACAAGAATTCTTATATAACCTCATAGAAAAAAATGATTTTCCAGACATAATGCTTTATAATGAACTGACAGAATTAAAAGATGATGATTGGGAAGAAAGAAAAATTTCTCTTTTAGAAAAATCCAAAGGAAAAGGACGAGAAATAGCGAAAATGCTCATAAGAAAAGAAGATGAAAAAAGAACCAAAAAACGATGGATGGAAGGGAAAAAATTAACCCCACCAACAAAAGAAACCCTTGAAAAAATTCTTTCAAAAAACTATCCACAACACGTTATAATCAATGAAGAAGCATTGGGTGGAGTCTTTTTTGAAAAAGTCAAGAATTATTTAAAAATAGATGATGTGTGTGAAAACATCTTCCAAGAAATTGTTGCACGTCTTCCAAAAAAACTAAATGCTTATGATTTTGGTCAATTTGAAACAAAAGAAGTGTTAAACATACATTCAATTGGAAACATAGAAGTAGATTTAGCTCAAACAACCGGAAAAATATTTACATATATTCGTTGTGTTCAAGGGAAAGATTTTGTTATTTGGAATAACAGAAAATCCGGCAGAAAATATCTGAACGAGCAATGGGATCTTTCAAGACCAAAAACAATTATTATTTCAAGTCAAAAGGTTAATCTCAAGCTTGATGGAAGTCAAAAAGAAGCAACAATAAATAAAGCTTCAGAATGGCTTAAACAAAATGTTTTAGAAAAAATAATTTATGCATCAAAAAAACAAATACACCCCAAAAAGCGAAATAGAACAGAATCATTCCCTAAAGAAATAGGTCCAATCTATACATGGGTTAGTGCAAAAAAAGCAGAAAAAATTTCTTTAACAAATAGTGACCCACAAAAGGTTTATCCTCATGAAATAATCGCGATATCACCAAGAATGAGGCTTGTTCCATTTGGTGCAAAAGAGGGAGTTCCAAAAGAAGCTCACTGGGCGTATATTTGGTGTGGTATAGGAAAATGCAATAGTAATGATCCACCAGAAAATTATATGCCAAAAGAATTAATAAGTGATTATGACGAATTTGATTTTCGAAGTTATCTTGTACAGATAGAGCCAAAAACTGCAAAGGATATTTTCATTGTTGACTATAAAGTATGGGACGATTTTCGTGAAGAAGTATTTGAAGATTCAGATGTATTATCTCAGAATCAATATGAAGAGTTATTATTGCGCTTGTCAAAAACACTAAAACCAATAAATGAATACAAAGGAGAATATAAAAAACCCATTGTTTTAATAGGACGAGACGTTGAACTTGATGAAACAAGAATTGTTCTTGGAGTAACAATAGAATAAGTAAGAATAAAATAAATAAAAAAATAAAAAGAATAATTTTTGGTTTAATGTCTTCCTTTATTCGCACCAAGACTAGGCCTGATTTTTTCTGAACCCATACCTTTATTTCGAAGACCACGTGATTTTCTGCCAGCACTTGTTAATCCTCGAGCAGCCCTTCCTCTCATTGTAGGCGCCCACCCAAGTTGTTTGTCGCTGAGAATCTGTGGATGAAATCTATCGATGAGTATTACTTCAAACCAATGATAATTTCCATCTTCATTAACCTTGTAGCTGTTTAAAACTTCACAATTAACAAAAGACTTGTTTGCTCTTTCTTCTGCTATCTGCTGATAATTCTTATCAAGAACTTTTCTTTTTCTGAAATGCTTTGGTCTTCTACCGCCAGAGACTTGTTCTCTCATACGACGACCACGTCTAACTCTTTGACGAACTATAATAATTCCCTGTTTTGCCTTGTAACCAAGGGATCTGGCTCTATCAAGTCGAGTTGGTCTTTCAATTCTTAAAGTAGACGGTTCCCGTCTCCAAAGATATAGTCTTTGTTTGTTAAGTTCTTTTAATGAACTTTTTGGTTTTTTCCAAAGTTCTCTAATATATTTATATAAACCCATTTTCTTTGACCTCCATTATTCGTGGTTTTGTGCCACATTTTAATCAACCTTTTCTAAAACGGTTGGCATATTCAGGCAAGTCAGTGCCCACATCCATGCTATTCTCTAAAAGAAACAAGGTTTGTTTATAAATATAACGAAAAAGAATTTTATGAGGTTTTAATACTGGTTTTTCGATAAACTAAAAAAATTATTTTAGTTTTTAGCCTAAAAATCTTAAAATAAAGCGTTTTTTCAAAAGATTTAAAAAGATTAATAACTAAATTGTATATAAATAAGTTTTAGGGGTGAAATAATGATAGAACTTGGCGGTAATATAACCCTGGTAGGATTTAAAGATTTAGACCATGCAGAGCTCATTGTTGTAAAGAAAATGGTTGGAAGTTATGCAAGAAAGATGAGTGACCTGAGTGAAGATTTTGAAGGCTTAACAGTCACGATGAAAGAAGTGCATAAAACAGCAAAGAACAATCAGCAATATGAAATTCATGGAAAGTTAATGCAAGGTGGAAAACCATACACTTCTGAGGTAACAGACAGAAATATCTTTGTAGCCATGGATAAAGTTTTAAAAAAAATAATCGCCGAAATATCGAAAAAATAATTTTCGGAATTATTTTTTCTATGTTCTAAAATATTTTTAATTTTAGCCATATCGAAAAAATAATTTTTTGGATTGCGTTTGAAAACATCAAGACTTATATACTTTTTTTTATTTCTTTTTTTAATGGAACAATATCTGCTACCTAAAGAATTGGATTTTGAACATTTAAGATTCTGTTTGGATAATTATTCTTCCAAAAGTATCTTTATAAGAGATTGCGGTGGTATAAGGGATGATGGAAAGTATCATTGCGAGGGCTTGGAGAAAGTTAATGAATCATTAGAGGGCAGAGTTCTGGACTTTAAGAAAGATTCCTATGGTTTATATATTCTTATTGATTCAGATGAAGTGTTTCATTTTCCATTAAAATATTATGATTCTGGATTCAATTTGTCATATGAACGGTTCGAATTATCAAAAGATGGATCTGAAAGAATTATTCTTTTAAGCCGAGGATTTGATCCTTATGATTCAACTCTTCCAGAACCAAGAACTTCAATGTTAAGACACGTCATTGATAATCATCTGTTTGAGTTATCCTTTAAAGGCAGAATTGATTTGGAATTTCATTCTTGGAAGTATAAGCCTGATTGGAAATACTGGAAAATAGTATAAATATAAAATAAAAGAATTATTTTTTTTCTTTTGGAGAACTTGATTTGTCTTTAGTTTTAGCTTCAGGAACAGTTTTTTTTGTTTTTTCAGTTGCTTTCATCTCTTTTTTCTTTTCTTCTTTAGGCTCTTCCTTTGATTCTTCTTTAGACTTATCAGTTTTGCCAAGAGTTTCAGCAAGCTTTCCTTTTAGACCTGTTGGTTTTTCCTCTTTTTTCTGAGGCTTAACAGGTTCAACATATTCAAATCCTTCAAGTTCGACTTTAACAACTCCATCTTCATCTTTTTTAGCGTTAACCTTTACGTGATGAGGAGGGTTCTTGATACCGTGTTGCCACATAAGCTCATTAAGTTTTTTCCCAATCTTTAAATCTTCAGATTTCATGTGTCTTGAAAGAAAACTTCTAAGTTCAACAACAGCCCTGTTAGTTCTTTTATACCTCGGAGCTTTAAGCCAACCTTTTCTAAGAGGCACATTATATGTTCTTTCCAAAATGATTTTTAATTTTTTTTCTTTTTCAGCCATTTTCACACCTTAGTTTTAGTTCTTCTCCAGCTTCTCTTTATTACGGTGTGCCGTGCAGGATGCATTCTTCTGCTCTTGCCATAAATTTTTGGTATAGTCCAAAAAGGAGCCCATCTTGTTTGCCGATTTTTTTTAGCAAGACGTAATTTTCTACTTAAATGTATGAATCGTGCCATTTTAATCACTTAGTTTTAGTATTTTTATTTTTTTCTTGTTTAGATTTTTGTTTTGTCTCGTCTTTTTTTTCTTCCTTTTTCACTGTAACTTCTTTGATTTCTTTAGGCTTTGTCTGAGGCTCAGAAACTTTTGTTTCTGTTGCTTTTTTTACTTCTACAATCGCTGTAGGTGCTTCTGGTTTCTTTACAACTGCTTTTTTATCTGCAGGCAAAACTTCTTTTTTTGTTTCTACAGGTTTTGGTTGAGTTTTTGGTTTTGAGCCACTAATTTTTTTTGTAACAGTAAATAGAAGAGACATTCCTTTTGGTGTAATTATTCGTCCTTTATGTTTTCCTTTTTGAGCTTGCTTTACAAGTTCTGCTTTTTCAAGCTCTTGGAGGATTTTTCTGATGATGTTTCCAGAACCTTTGACGAATTTTTCAGGTCTTACACCTCTGTTTTTCTTTCCACCATATTTAGTCCTAAGTTTTGAAACACCTATAGGTCCAAGTAAATATATTGTTCTTAAAACTGCTGCTGCTCTCACATACCACCAATCAGGATTAACTGGAGGTCTTTGTTTGTGATTGCCAGTTCTTACAAATGCACTCCATGAAGGAGCACCTATTAATTTCTTCAGCTCATCGGCTGTTTTTTCAATGAGTCTTGTTGGTTCAACGTTATATACCATTATATTAACACCTATTTCTAATTATTTTTAGAACCTCTAAACCATTCTTTTGGAATTATAAACTATTTATAAACTTTTTGGAATAAATTTTTTTGTTTTAGAAATATTTAAATAATAAGAAATGAAGATTATTCTTAGATGGTTTCAATGATAGCTTTTAATATGTTTACTGCCTTGAAAGAGATTGGTGCTTCATTTGTCAGAGAACCGAGTCTTTGGTGGTTTTTAACTCCTATTATTCTTTTATGGGTTATTCTTGAAATATACTTTGGTGAGTACAAACATGAGTCTCTTGGTTGGAATACTGCTCTGGGAAATGCAATAAGCCTTTTATGGGTTACTATTGAGTCAATGAGATTTTTATTTGCAAACAAATCTGACAATTTTTGGTCTAATTTTGTTATAATTATTGTCATAATGTTTTATGCTTTTTTAATAATATATTTTGTGTTTACACATAAAGTGTCTTCCAAAGTTGCTTTTGCATTGGGAAAGCCAAGCCCTATATGTTTTTTGTCATTAGTAACAATTCTTTGGGGTCATAATGTATTGACTGTTAGTTGGTGGGTTGCGTTGGATTTGTTGATATTATTCTTTTTGTTAGTTTTATTATTTGCAATTATCAGGAAGCTTCTTCCAGAATCCCAAAAAGATGTTGAATCAGATTCTGGTGTGGAAGATAATTTTGGCTCAGACTCTTCACAGCCAAAGGTAGGTGGAGCAGATAATTTTGATATGAAAGATGATTTTAAGGATATGAATAAAGGATCTGATGATATGAATGCTGGTTCTTCTAAAGATGACTTTGAAGATATGAAAGATTTAAAGTTTTGATAAAAATTGTTTGAAATTATAACAAAATTTATAAAAGCTAATCTCTAAAGAATAAGTTAATACAAACGAATTTTCAAGAGGTGTTAAAATATGTTTTCCAGGAAAGGTTCTTTGAACTTGAGTATTGAGGCTATTGTTATTTTGGTTATGGCCATGGCGGTTTTGGGTTTAGGTCTTGGTTTTATTCGGACCATGTTTGCTAGTGGTACTGATAAGTTGGTTGGTGAATTGGATAATATTAATATTATGCAGGCTTCTGAATCAAATCCTATTGTTATGACTAACACTGTAAAAGTCAACAAGGGCAAATATGCTCAATTGCAGGCGAGTGTTTATAATAAAGTTGATACTCGTTTAATTCCATATGATATTGATGTTGGTGGTTGTGCTGGGTCTTCAGCAGGTGCATCTGGAATAACTATTGATTGTCCTGATAGTATAAACATTCCTTTGAGGCAGTCAACAAACTTTGGATGTGCAGTTAAAGCAGGAACAGTTCCGGGCCTTTTCACTTGTCAAATGAATATAACAAGTTCAGTTGCTGGTGCAAGAAATTTAACAGGATCATTCTTTGTTGAGGTTTTAGTATAACTTTCTTTTTTTTTATAAAAAATTATATAAACATTGACTATCATAGTTTAATCTAATAATATTTAGAAAAACGAGGTGTTATAACATGTTTTCCAAAAAAGGTTCTTTGAATTTGAGTATTCAGGCTATTGTTATTTTGGTTATGGCCATGGCTCTTTTAGGTTTAGGTCTTGGTTTTATTCGAACTATGTTTGCCAGCGGTACTAATAAGTTGATTGGTGAATTGGATAATATTAATATTATGCAGGCTTCTGATTCCCAGCCCATTGTCATGACTAACACTGTTAAGATTAATAAGGGCAAATACGCTCAGTTGCAGGTAAGTCTTTATAATAAGGATGGGGCAACGAATTATGATATAAATACTAATGGGGTATTCAAGTGTGGTACAGGTGATAGTATTACTGTTACTTGTCCTGCAAAAGTTTCAATGCCTTTAAGAGAATCAACAAGCTTTGGTTGCGCAGTATCAGCTGCGTCTACAGCAACAGAGGGTTTATTCACTTGTCAATTTACAACTGCTGCAACTGATGGTAATAGCTTATCAGGTTCATTTTTTGTAGAGGTTTCAGTATAGACAAAAAGCAATAGCTTTTTGAGTTTCATAATTTAACGGAGGTGATTTTATGAAAAAGCATATGTCTAAGGATCAAGAATTTGAAATGTTAAAACTAGTTTTGGATAAGTTTTTGTGGCTTGGAGTAATACTCATGGCTTTTGGCTTTTACAAGCTGATAAACATGACTGCTGACTTTTGGTTTGGCTTTGCAATCCTCGTTGGAGGCGGTGTCGTCATGTTTTTGTTTATGTGGATACTTATCCGAGAATATCATTTCATAAAATAATCTGAAAAAATAAATTTTTTCAGCATACCAAAAATGAAGATTGTTTGAGTATGTTTTTTTTCTTTTTTTTAAAATGAATAAGAAAGGTTTTGAGTTATCAATAAATATTTTAGTCGTAATAATTCTTTCTATAGTCATGCTTGGTCTTGGAATCAGCGTTTTTTTTAGGCTTGCAAATACAACTACTAAGATTCGCGAGGATTTAGACCAACAAACTATTGCTCGTCTTAACAGGGCGATGGATGATGGCTCTTTAATATTCATTCCTGAAATAACCAAGAAGGTTTCTCGGGGTGATTATGCTTATTTTGCGCTTGGAATACTTAATGAGTTGGGTACTCAACAAGATTTTAATGTGATTGTGACTAATCCTGATTCAACAAAGCTTGATGTTGTTTACAACGCGGGTCCTCACACTTTGGATAACAATGAGCGTGCTTATGTTCAGATAGCTATTGGTCCCAAGAAAACAGCTGATTCAAAACAATACACTTTTGATATAACTGTACAAGATTCTCCAGGTTCAATTTATACTGGCAAGAAACAAAGAATATATGTTGTGGTTCCTTAGTTGAATCCTGCTGCAAGATCTCTTAGTGCTTCTTCTGGGTTTTCTGCTTTAACGATTCCTGAAGCCACAAGTATTCCTTTAGCGCCGAGCTTTGTTGCTATTCTCACGTCTTCGCCGTTTTTAATACCTGCACCACAAAGAACTGGGATGTCTGCAACTTTTTTTACTTCTTCAATTGCATTGGTTATTATTTCAGGTTGTGCTGTGCTTACAGAGATGTCGCCTCCGATAAGTTCTGGCGGTTCTATCGCGATAAAGTCAGGTTTAAATGCAGCGACTGCTTTTGCAGTTATTGGGTCATTTGCGCAGACAACTGTTGTCATTTGAAGTTCTCTTGCTCTTTCAATACTTTCAAGCAGGAAATCTATTCTGTACCTGTCTTCTGAATGATTTATTAGTGTTCCTTTGGCGCCGTTTTCAATTAATGCTTCTGGAAGGTTTCTTCCTGTATGCGCTCCTTGAGTTATAGGATCCATTCGCTCACTAAAAACAGGTATATCAACTGCACTGCTTACCCTATAAATATCTACTTCGCTAACAGCAAGGACTATGTTTATTCCGGTTTCATGAGCGACTTTCTCGCAAATCTTTGCAAGTTCAACAGCTTTTTTTCCTGTTCCTTGTGAATAAGTCTTGAAGTTAATTATTATCACTGGTGTTCTCATTTTATCATCTCCTTTATTTTTTTAAGATTTTTTTTTGCAGCTTCTTCTCCTGCTTTCATGAATTGTTCGGCTTTATCAAACCTTAAAAGACCTGTAAGTTCAAGGCCTGTTTTAGGTTTTAATATGATTAAATTTTCATTGTTTTTAAATTTTTCCTGATATCGCCTGATTATGCTGAAAGATAATGATATCACATTGAAAGTATCTATCTTGTTCACAGTTGTTTTGTTGGTTGTAAAATCTATTGCAAGAATTTTTTTTGATTTAAGAGCGCTTATCGGTGTTGGGTTAATAATTCCTCCATCAACAAGGAATTTTCTTCCTTTTTTTACAGGCGGGAAAAGCCCTGGAACTGCAACACTTGCCATTATTGCAGAAATCAATTTTCCCCTCTTAAAAACTACTTCTTCACCGCTCAAAAGATTTGTTGCGACAACTTTTAAAGGGATTTTTAATTGTCCAAATCGCTCTTTTTTAATATTTGTTCTTAAGAATTCTTCTATCTTGTTTCCTTTTATAATTGATTGGTTCAGTTTGTTTAAATCGATGAGTTTTACATACTCTGTTTTTTTCATGAAAAGAACTTTTTGCTCTAACTGTTCTATTTCTTTTGTTGCACAAAAATATGCGCCAATCGCAGCACCCATGCTGGTGCCAGAAACTTCATCTATCTCTATGTTATTTTTTAAAAGAACTTTTATTACACCAATGCTTGCAAGAGCTCTTGCGCCTCCACCTCCAAGTGCGAGTCCGATACCCATAATTTATTTTTTATAAGCGGTTGTTTTAATACTTTTTTGTTTTCCTGCTGTGTCGGATAATTAATTTTTTCTGATTAACACATAAACTTTTTTGTTTATGTGTTTTTTTGAGGACATAATCATTCCTCCGTTTCCGATTTGTTTAACAGTTCCTTCAGTAATTTCTT
>Ga0180007_10003432_pt1 | contig 17654 bp, 17 predicted proteins | sample MM_PC_MetaG_FD_121122 | JGI IMG/M metagenome (GOLD analysis project Ga0180007, IMG submission 121122) | Groundwater microbial communities from the Aspo Hard Rock Laboratory (HRL) deep subsurface site, Sweden - MM_PC_MetaG | ecosystem: Environmental > Aquatic > Deep subsurface > Groundwater... | reverse complement strand
TGTTTCCCCGCTTTCCACAATCATCAGATCAATATGGGCGTAAGGAAACTTGCCCCTGCTCATAGCCTGCCGACAGAGATTGAGCTGCTCCCCGGTTAATTCACAGGGGTTGCTCTGTCCCCCGCAGTGCAGATTATTTCTGAAGTTGCTCGGGTTGTGGCGCGAGTATGACTCGATATAATCGCCAAGGATAATGACGCGAATATCCCGGCTGTTTTCGGCAAATGGCTGGATAACAAACGGGAAGGGCAGTGATCCGAGGGTGGCGTGGGTGAAAACATCCTCAACGTCACGCCACAGGTGAATTCCCATGCCGGCATTTTTTCTGTCAAGCTTGGTCACCACCCTGTTGATCCCGTTTTTCTGATACAGATTGACGGTTTCCAGCATGTCATGCTGATCATGGATCGGCACGGTATGGGGAAGCATATGCCTGCCTAAAAGTTGGGCCTGGAAGGTTTTTGAGCGACACAGATGCTGACTGAGGGCCGAGGGAAATAAAATTATGCTACGCTCAACCAGATCGAGGAGGAGATGTTCCTCGGTTGCCTTGAGGCGCAGTCGCCCGATAAAAATATCACCGCTCTGCAGGGAGTGATATTCTTGGCGCAGGATCTGGTTTGTAGTGATAATGAGGGGAGTCGGAGCAGTGCGCATTAAAAGAGCATTTCCACAAAACGCTGGTGGAAGCGGGTAAGATCGGCGTTGCATTCTCCGCAAAAAAAGCGGATTTCCCCTAATATCTGGGATTCGTCACCATCCTGGGTAAAGCTGCAGTCGTCGTTTTGCACATAATGGGTCGTAAGGATAACCCCATCGGCGACTTCAACAAAATCGGTGTCATTACCGCAGGTTGGGCAGGTAAGCTGCATGCCCGGCTTGGGAGATGGATTGCTGTGTGATTTAGAGTCTACAGGAGTATCCACTTTCATTTCCTCCTTTGAAAAAGAATTTCATAGTACGCGAGGCAGCCCGATTTGTCAATCAGCTAAGAGGTTTCTATCAGGTCTGCCGCGCCATATTTTTGCCGTGTGATTTCCTCGCGCCCAACACCGCGTTTCTTCTCTCATGATTTTTATCGCCAAGATTTGTTGCAGAGGTTACATTATCACTGATTGCCCACTTACGGTTTTTCTCTTTGGCAGTATGCGGGTTTGATGACTCCGGGGACTGGTTTTTCCCTTCCCCCGGGGGTTTGTGGCAATAAATTTTCCAGTAAAACGGACAAGAAAATGGCTGAAATACGAAGCACTCTCGAAATGGTTCTGGAGCGGGCAGCCCGCATGGAGGCCCGGGCCTCCAGTGATTTGATTCTGCAGGATAAAGAAAAGGAAGGCATGCGCCTTGCCGCAGGCTATCTGCGGGGGGAACAGGTTGATCTGCCCGCTGTCCTGGTAAAATGTCCCGCTGAAGAACGGCCCCATGTGAAAAAGGGCATGGTGACCGCCTTACTCCGTAATATTGTTCTGCCCAGGAAGGCGGATGAGGCTCCCGCTGCGGAAAAAGCCATGCAGGCCCTCATGGAAATCGGTCGGGATAAGGGCGACCTTGTCCAGGTGTTCACGGAAATGAAATCGATCCTCGACCGCTATCTGTCTCACAAGGAGCAGCTCAAGAAGCAGCTTGAAGAACAGTTTGCCCCGCAGATGATGTTGATGGAAGAGAATCTGGCCCAGCAGACCGGCATAAAAATGAAGCTTCAGCCATCGCAGCACCCGAAGTTTGCCGAGGAATGGCAGAGAATCCAGTTGGAACTAAGTGACCAGTATGGACGTGCGGTTGAGCAGTATAAAGAGTTTATTGCCAAGCATCTCGCCGCAGCCTGAGGCCCTCGTACCGCCGTCCCTGGCATGAAGATAACATTGTGCATCGGGGAAGATGCGGAATCATCCGGATGCAGCTGGGTTGAGGTGGAAAAGGTGGTGCGGCGCTGGGCGTCAACTTATGCCGCGTCATTGCCGCATTTGTGCTTCGCGCCGCAGGGCGGCATGGCGATAACCCTTGACCTGCAGACTGATGATCTGCTCTCGGCCATCCGTGAGCTGCACAGCGACCTCTATGACCTGCAGGTGAATTTTACCGTATCATTTCATTGCTAAATCAAGCGTTAACTTTGGCGGCTGCGCTGTGCGGCTCCTCTCCGTACTATATGTACTGTCTCGTCGCTGCTCGCTTGCCTTCGCGTTTCCATCTTGATTTAGAAATGAAATCAGTGGACTGAACAGGATATGCACGGATCGTAAGCCCGGACCAGCATCTCGGCAAGGCGCTGTATCTCGTCATCTGTTTTTTCCTGCGCTGCCGACTGGCGGGCCAGCTCGATGATATCATAATGGATATTGGCGTTATTCTGGCTGGTGGGAATGACGCAGTCAGCCCTGGTGATGCGGCCTGCAGGGTCAAACTCATAGGCATGGTAAAGAATGCCCCGAGGCACCTCCACCGCGCCGACACCGCGCCCCTCCCTCGGCCTGACCGGTTGGCGGGGCTCCTGCCATTTTCCTGCCAGCAGCTCCTCAATGATGGCAATACTGTCTATGACCACATGGACGCATTCCACCAGCTGGGCGATGTTGTTCATGAAGGGATTGTGGCAGACCGGCTGCAGGGAGAAGCTTTCCGCTATCTCGCAGGCTCTGGGATGCAGAAAGGCAAAGTTGTTGTTGAGACGGGCCAGGGCTCCAGCGGCCAGAGACTGGCGGGAAAGGCGGCTCCATTTGGAGGTTGAGTGATCCACCATATATTCATTGGTCATTTGCAGATATTCATCTTCAGCCCTGACCACGCCATCGCTTGAAACCAGATCGCCGCCGATAAAAGGATAATGGTCCTTTCCTTTTAAAGAGACGAATTCCGTCTCTCTGAAAAAATCGGGTAGCGAAAAGGTCTGGAAGAGCTGGGCTGTTTTGACCAGATCCGGCAGCGCAGCTTCAAGCCTTGATTTGATCAGGGCGAGCTGGGATTTTTCCGGCAGCATGGTAAAGCCGCCGACCACGGTCCGCGTTGGATGGATACGGCGGCCGCCGATGATATCACAGGCGTCATTGGCCAGAAGTTTCAGACGGGTGGCGCGCTGGACCACGTCCGGGTTGGACTTAATCAGCGGCAGCACGCTGCCGATATGCAGAAAATCAGGGGCTGCCAGAAAATAAAGGTGCAGAATATGGCTCTGCAGGGTCTCCATATGTTTGAGCAGGAGCCGCAGGCTGTTGGTCTGTTTGTCGGGCACGATGCCGAAGGCATTTTCAACGGCCCTGATGCTGGCCAGGGTATGTCCGATGGAGCAGATTCCACAGATGCGGCCGCAGAGATAGGGGGCGTTTTCCCATAGTTTGCCCACCAGTATGGCCTCAAAAAAACGGGGGGTCTCAACCACATCCCAGCCCGCCTCTTCCACCTGACCATTTTTGATCCTGATGCGGATATTGCCGTGTCCTTCAACCCGTGTCAGGTGGTTTACATTGATATTGCAGGAAATCTTCATGGGTTCTCTATCCTGTCCAGATTATCTTTTCAGCTCACTGACATATTGATGAAAGCCGCCGAAGCATTCCAGCCGGTCAAGCATCTGCTCATCGGAAAAGCCATGTTCATGCATGATCTGCCTGAGCTGCTGCACATTGGCCGTTTCTGCCGGGCCCCTGCAGCCCCAGCAGCCAAGCCGGTTAGTGGGGCACCATGCGTCACAGCCCGCCCTGGTGATCGGCCCCAGGCAAGGCTGACCCAGATCAAAAAGACAGACATTGTTGTTGGCCTTGCATTCCATGCAGACCGGATACTTGGGGTGATCAATGGACTTGCCCAGCACCAGATTGGTAACAATCTTTTCCACCTCTTCCTTTTTGATGGGACAGCCGTAAATCTCCAGATCAACCGGCACGATGGCTGACAGCGGCATCGCCTCCTTGGTTTCGATGGGATGGGAGCCGTAGACCTGCTTTTTCACCCAGGCAAGATCGTTGAAGCGGTTTTTGAGCTGGTTTACGCCGCCGAAGCAGGCGCAAGAGCCGACGGCCACCAGCGTTTGGGCCCGGCCGCGGATTTCTTGCAGCTGCCGGGCCTCATCATCCCTGGTGATGCTTCCTTCGACAAAGGCGATTTCATAATCGTCGCTCTGCTCGGTCATCGCCTCACGGAAATTGACAATGGTCACCAGAGAGAGGAAATCAATCAGGGTGGCCTCGTTATTCAACAGCTGCAGCTGACAACCCTCGCATGAGGTGAACTCGAAAAAAGCGACTTTCGGCTTTTTGACCGGTACGCCGAGATATGTATGTTCCTGAGATGTCATGGTATCTTTAGATGGCTTCTTTCATGTTCATCACCGACCAGTAGTCAAAAACAGGACCTTCCAGACAGGTATAGGTGGAGCCGATGTTGCAGCGGCAGCATTTGCCGCGGCCGCAATGCATTCTTCGCTCCAGGGAGACGAAAATCTTCTGCATGGGCAGACGGGCCTTGATGAGCATATCGCAGACGAATTTGTACATGACCGGCGGCCCGCAGACAATGGCGTAAGTGTTCTTGCCCATGTTGGGCGCTGCGGCGATGCGCTGCTCCAAAATGGAGGTGATGCGGCCCACCGGCCCCTGCCACGCGGCATCGGCTGCGTCAACAATGATATTGAGATTGATGTCAAATTGCCGCCACATATCGTACTGATAGGTAAAAAGCAGCTCGGAGGGGTTGCGTGCTCCGTAAATGATATCGATATTACCGTAGCGGCTGCGGTTTTCCAGCACGGCAAAAATGGGGGCGCGCAGGGGGACCAGCCCCAGGCCGCCGGCAATAAGCATGATATCCTGGCCCTGCATCTGCTCCACCGGAAAGCTGGTGCCGAAGGGACCGCTGATTCCCACCTTGGTGCCGCGGGGCACTCTGGTGAGAAAATTGGTCAGATTGCCCACTGCCCGGATGCATAACTCGATATCCCCGTGCCGGATGGGGGAGGATGAAATGGAAAAAGGCGCTTCGCCGATGCCCGGCAGTTCAAGCATGACAAACTGGCCCGGCTGGAATGAGAACCTCATCCGCTCCTTAGGGTCTATGATCTGGATCTGATAGAGTTTTTCCGTTTTGGTAAGGGGATAGACATTGGTGATTTCCGCCTGGTAGGTGTATTCAAAGCTGGCCAGGTCCTGCCGGCGGGCATGACCCTTTTTCTCGGCAAGCACATCAACAAAGGGCAGTCTATTCATTGTGTCCCTCCTCGCCCCGCACGCTGGCGATCACCTCCGGCACCGTGATTTTGGCCAGACAGGACTGCCCGCAGCGGCCGCATCCTACACAGAGTGATTCCTCGAAGGCCTCAACAAAGCCCCGGTGTTTATGGTAGTAGCGGTATTTCAAACGGTCATGGCTCTCCGGCCGGAAATTATGTCCGCCGGCCACCTCGGCAAAATCAATGAGATTGCAGGAGTAAAGGTGTCTGGTCTTCGTGGCATGCTGCAAGCCGAGATCGACATTTTCCTCAATGCCGTAACAGTAACAGGTGGGGCAGACATTGGCGCACGTGCCGCAGGAAAGGCATTTCCTGCCCCATTCCTTCCATACCTCGGCCTGGAATTCCAGATCAAGGATCTTGGTCAGGTCCGTGGTGTCAACATGGCAGGTAAAGCGGTTCATGCGCTCCTGGGCCACTTCGAAAAAACGCTGGTGTTCACTTTTGCGCGGCTCCCGGCACTCCATGCTGTTGATAAATTCAAAGGCGCGGGCAGAATGAATCTCAACAAAATAGGAGTCACCCAGATCGGTTAAAAACAGATCAAAGCCGTGCAGAACGGAATCCGTGCCCATGGATTTGCAGAAGCAGAAAGGCTGGGGAGTGCAGCCGACACCGATGATAAACATGTTTTTGCGTTTGGCGGCATAATAGGGGTCAGGGTAGATATTGCCGGTGAGAACCTTGTCGAGCTTGTTCAAGGCGTTGATATCACAGGCATGAAGCCCGAAATAGACAATGGGCTTGTAGGCATTGAAGTCCACATGTTTCTGCCAGCTATCCTTTTGCAGGTCAAAGGTGCACAGGGTTTCCCTGGCAGGAAGAAGAAAGCGTTTGAGGGAGTGAACGGTTGCCGTGTAATGCAGTTGCAGCTCGGAAAAATCATAGATGAAATCGAAATCATACAGAGCAATGCCATTGCGGTCGGCCCCTTTGCTCATTGGTCCGACAACATGGTTTACCGCAAGAATATCGTAGAGATTGATGAGGTTATCTTTGGCAAAAACTCGGAAAAGCATACTGTGCAACCCTCAACAAAGAATTGTCGAAAAAATGCCATACAACACTATGTTCAGACCATTGGGCAAATGTCCAGATGTTTTGTCCGCAAATAATTGCCGCCTTGGCTGATTATTGCTTGCCCTTCCCGCAGTGGTCACTGTAATGATAGAAAATGTATTTTGCCGTGATTGACGCTGTTTTGCAAGAGATAATCAAGGTCCCTGAAAAAGATGGAAAAGCTCAACGCATTAAGAAAGACATTAAAAAGCCGCAAGATTGATGCGCTGCTTGTCACCCAGCCGGAGAACCGCCGTTATCTGAGCCGTTACAGCGCCACGGATTCATCCATCTCGGAGTCGAGCGGCGTGCTGCTCATCCCCCGCAGCGGGATTCCTTTTCTGCTGACCGATTCCCGTTTCGAACTGCATGCGGGTTCTGAGGCGAAGGATTTCGAAATCATGCTCTATCCCAAAGGATTATTGCCTCTGCTGCAGAAGCTGCTGCCGAGACTGGGGGTCAGACGGCTTGGCTTTGAGAGCCATTACATGCTCCATGCAACAGCCCGAAAGTTGAGCGCGGTCACCGGCAAGCTCGGCATTGAGTCGGTGCCGCTGGTCGGGCTTGTTGAGAAAATGCGGGTGAGAAAACAGCAAGAGGAGATCGGCAAGATTGAAAAATCCGTTCTGCTTAATGAAGAGGTTTTCCAGGAGGTTTTTGCTACCCTGCGGGAGGGGCAGACTGAGCGGGAGGTGGCAATGCGCATTGAAAACACCATGCTTGTCAAGGGTGCGGAGCGGCCGAGCTTTGCCACCATTGTCGCCGGCGGGCCAAACGGCGCCGCCCCGCATGCTGTGCCCGGTTCCCGGCCGCTCATGCGGGGAGAGCCCATTATCATTGACATGGGCCTTATCCTTGACGGCTACTGCTCGGACATGACACGCACGGTTGTGCTGGGCACGCCGGACCAGAAAACCGTTGATCTCTTCCGGCTGGTGAGAAAGGCGCAGCTGGCCGCAACGGCCAGGATCAAAGCAGGGGTGACAGGCAAGGAGGCTGACCGGGCTGCCAGGGAGGTCATCACCGAGGCCGGGCTGGGTGATAAATTCGGCCATGGGCTGGGACACGGCGTTGGCCTGGCGATCCATGAAGCGCCGTCACTCAATCGCCGAAACGGCAAAAAACTGCAGACCGGCATGATCGTTACCATAGAACCGGGCGTGTACCTGCCGGGCTGGGGTGGAATCCGTCTGGAAAACATGGGGGTGGTTGAGGAGAACGGCTGCCGCGTTTTGAACCGTGACACAACTTTTCTTGATTTATAGCACTATTCCCGCATCCCCCCAGAAACTCTTCATTTTTTCTTGTCCGTTCCGCAATCACGGGCGCGTCATTGTAACGGCACGCCGGTATCGTCCTCTTTTCCGCAAGAATTTCTAACAATCAATTTGACATTCAGGCAAGGGCTGGCCTAACATATATTTTTAATATATGAGCGCAGGCGCGCGGTTCGTCTCTCATGCGCTCATCCCGCTGAAAAGGAGTTTTCTGTTAGCCGTCCAATAAATTGAAGAGCAGAGGAGGTGCGATAATGGGTGCCAAGAAGAAAAGGATCGGCCTGTACGTTCTGGCTATCCTCATAGTGGGGGTTGCCGCTTTACTCTTCCTGATGCTTGGGCCTCCCCAGCTGCTTGCCAAATCCGAATCCCCGTTATTCTGTGCCGGCTGCCACGTGATGGAGGCGGAATATGATGCATGGGCGCACACCGGGGCGCACCGGCGGGAGCAGTGTGTGGACTGCCACCTCCCCAATCAGAATGTGGCTCTGCACTATGCCTGGAAGACCATCGACGGTCTGAAGGACACCCTGGTCTTTTATTCCGGCAAAGCGCCCGAACGGATCATGATCACGGCCCACGGCCAGGAGGTGGTCCAGCTCAACTGCATCAGGTGTCACGAAACCACTGTGCAAAATATCGACCAACAGCGCCTCTGCTGGACATGCCATCGACGCATCGCCCACAGGGGGAGCGGTTTGATTCAAACACTGTAAAATAAAGGGAGGAGAATATGAAAAGCAGATATTTTTGGCCCCTGATGCTTGTTGCGCTCGGTACTCTGATGCCCGGCTGCCAGGCCCCGGAAAAGGTGCAGCCGATCCAGCCGGTGAAGATTGCCGACGGTGAAATTGATCCGGCCGAATGGGGCAAGGCCTATCCGGTCAATTATGATATGTGGCAGCAGACCGCCGAGCCGACCCCCGCCGGCAAGAGTAAATACAAACGAGGCTTTGACGCCGACGGCATCACCTATGACAAGCTCTCCGAATTCCCCTACATGGCGTTGCTCTTCAACGGCTGGGGCTTCGGTATTGAGTACAATGAGCCGCGCGGACATGCGTACATGCTGAAAGACCAGGTCGATATCGACCCCTCGCGGATGGGGGCGGGCGGTGTCTGCCTGACCTGCAAGACTCCATACGCCCCCATGCTCGAAAAGGAGAAGGGGCTTGATTACTACAGCAAGCCATGGGCTGAAGTCCGCGCTATGATCCCGGAGAAGCACCAGGACCTGGGCGTGGCCTGCATCGACTGTCACGACAACAAGGACATGTCGCTGCTGATTTCCCGCGGCTTCACCCTGGGCAAGGCACTTGAGGCAATCAATGTCGACAGCGCCAAGCTCACCCACCAGGAGATGCGCACCATTGTCTGCGCCCAGTGCCATGTGACCTACAACATCAAAAAGAATGCTGACAAGAAATCCGTGGGCATCTACTTCCCATGGCAGGGCAGCGCCTGGGGTGACATCTCGGTGGAGAACATCATCAAACAAATCCGCAGTGATGAAACGGTGGGCGAGTGGACCCATAAGGTCACTGGTTACAAGATGCCCTTCATGCGTCATCCCGAGTTCGAGCTGTTCTCGCGGGACAGCGTCCACTGGATGGCCGGCGTAGCCTGTAGCGACTGCCATATGCCGTACACCAAGGTGGGGGCGGTGAAGGCCTCCGACCACCGGGTGACGAGTCCGCTGAAAAACGACTTGCGGGCCTGCCAGCAGTGTCACACCGAGACCCCCGAGTGGCTGCGCGCTCAGGTGACGGCAATTCAGGACAGAACGGTATCCATGATGATCCGTTCCGGTTACGCCACGGCCACGGCGGCCAAGCTCATCGAGAAGGTGCATGAGCTGCAGGCAGCCGGCAGGGAGATCGACAAGGTACTCTATGACAAGGCCAAGGATTTCTATATGGAGGCATTCTTGCGCAGTCTTTACGTAGGCGCCGAGAACTCGGTGGGCTTCCATAACCCCACCGAGGCCATGCGCATCCTGGGCGACTCCACGGCCTTTGCCATTAAGGCTGAGGCGTTCCTGCGCCAGGCTCTGACCAAGGCCGGCGAGGAGGTTCCGGTGCAGGTGAATCTTGAGCTGGAAAAATACCTCGACGAGCGGGGCAAGAAGAAACTCAAACGCCAGGAAGGGGTGGAGATCAAGGACCCCTTCGGCGTTCAGGAAAAACTGGTGGAGGTCAAACTCACCACGCAACCCGGTATATAAATATCTTCCGGCCAGGAGCGATCTGTCGCCTGATTTCGAAAATAATCGATCGGTTTGCGGCAGATTGCACACCGGAGAGGTTACGTGTGTGCATCAAGCATCATGAAAAAAGGCCGTTGCTCAGTCGGGCAACGGCCTTTTTTCCCGCTTTTGCGAGGAGGCCCCACTGCACAATCTCCTCTCAGAGGCCGGCACTGCAAAAAATCTCCAGGTCAGATTCGCGCACAAGCCTTGCGTCTGTCATAAACTTGCTCAGGTCAAGCTTGACATCCCCTGTCCATATCAATGAGCCTCCCAGGGTGCTCTTTCATGCGCGCGACCTGAAAAAGAGATCCCGCATAGTGTGCGTCGGCATCAGAAGAATTATTTGGCTAGTCCCCGGCTCTCATCCAGACGCAGGCGGAACCGCTTGGCCCAGTAGTCAAAGGCCTGCTTGGTGTCTTCCCATTTGCCGCGGAAGGCCTCTTGCCTCCTTGGCGACGGTCCACTGCCGCAGCTAGAAGTTCGCCTGTCTGCGAGTTAAGAAGAGCCATTTCGGTCGCAGCCTCCCCGGTTCCGAAGTTGTCACCCCTGACGGCCTTGGTGACGCCGACGACAACCATGCCGACAGGAATGATGGATGACATGGTGTTGGAAACCGGGGAGCTTGGTTTTATTTCAGTAATGGCCACCCTCACTCTCAACACGCCTGGTTCTGGGCGTCGGCACTCAGCCAGACAGTGATGCGCTCGAGAAGGTTCAAAATAGATAGTTTGATCTTGCTCGGGACAACTTCCAATATAGATATGATGAGTTACAAAATCAGGGAAGTAAATAGTGCCGCCCCTATTTCCTCTGATCAATTATGGGGTCACCGTAACTTCATGAAAATATTATTTAGAAGTAAAATATCGAACAATGCGTTTCATAATTTTACAGGGCATCTCGAAGACAGTTGTTAATATTTCTCGATGTACACTTCCTCTAGTACTACCCAGCTTAAAGTCAGAATGGAATTTTTTTCCACATGAAGGACAAGCCATAAGCATCCCCCCGATGTTCTCAGGAAATCGTAACTGTTGGCCACATTTTGGGCACTTCTTTACAGTATAATCAGTCATGGTTTAGTTATAACTCTCTGGACAGAATATAGGCGACATAAAACACCAAAAAGTTGTTGAAATGGATAAAAATTCAGTAATGTCCAAGGCATTTCACGAAGAACCGAAACTATACATCTTTAAAGTCAACATGTTTCCAAAGGGGTACCGCCGCAACTGACCACTCTTGCGTGAATGATTTGGTCGCCACTATTACCGGCCAACCTCGCCATATTTCAAATTCCTTTTCAAGCGCTATGTCCTTCAAGCTGACGACTTTTTTTGTGGTTGCACAACACGAAATTAGTGTATACTATTATTGTGTAAACAAGGAGGGTAATGATGACAAAAAATATCACTTTAAGCGCGGACGAAACCCTGATTGAACGTGCCAAAGAGAAAGCCAGGCAGGAAAATACTTCTCTCAACAAGCTTTTTCGTGAATGGGTAACAAAATATATCAGCCGGGAAAATATCGACATTGAGTTTGACAATTTGATGCAATCACTCCAGGATGTCCGGCCAGGGCGAAAATTTTCGCGAGATGAAATGAATGAGCGATAAATATTTCCTCGACACCAACATTTTTATCTACTCGTTTGACCAGAAGGAAAAATCAAAAAGACAGAAAGCAAATTCCTTAATAAAGAATGCTCTCCATGAAGGGAAGGGACACATCAGCATCCAGGTAATTCAGGAGTTTTTCAATGTGGCGACCAGAAAATTTGAGGTGCCAATCTCTCTCCTTAAGAGCAAGGAGTATCTGGAAAAGGTGTTCATGCTATTAGAGGTTGTGTATCCGGATGAAGGCTTGATCAAAACCGGTTTAGACATAGCAACAACTACAGGTTATTCCTTTTATGATTCTCTTATTATCTCCGCCGCCTTAAAGGGCGGTTGTTCGGTGTTATATTCGGAAGATCTCCAGGATGGCCAACGAGTCATGGGGGTGACCATTAAAAATCCATTTTGAGATATGGACACTTTCCTGGTTAGGTCGCGATATCCTTGGCTCCTACTCCTTAACACTCAACCTATTCGCTAACAATCGCCCTGACTCTTGCCAACGCATCGCTAATCACGTGTTCCGGTGCTTTTTCGGCAAATTGAACACCTCTTTCCATAAAATCGATCATCTTCACTTGTTGACACAACACAACGCCCTGGACCTTTTTGCCATTAAGGGGAACCTCAAAACCATGGCCTCTAACCCTGCTCGTGATCGGCGCAACCATAGCCAGCATAATTTTTTTATTGAAAGGAGTTGAAGAAAGAACAAGCGCAGGCCTTTTACCCAGTTGCTCATGCCCGGCTGCAGGATCAAAATTCGTCCACACAACATCGCCGCGTTCTGGAATATAGTTTTTCTTAACCATTACCAGATTTCCCTACCAACAGGGTCAGTGTTAAGCCATTCTTGATCTTCTTTGGTGAGTTTCATTGATCCAGGCTTACACTGTCCAAGCAGTTCTTCAAGTTTATATTCCTTTTTTTTCGTAATTGGTGTGATAATGATTTTTCCGTTAACGGCCTCAACATCAACTTCTTGGTCAAGACGAAGGTTGATGGATTCAACTACGGCTTTTGGAATCCTCGTTGCGAGACTGTTACCCCATTTTTTAATTGTCATGAGCATAATTCACCCCCTTACTCAAAGTTTAAACATTGGCTATACTTTTCATATATAGCACCCGAAAAGCCATGTGTCAACATTGTTTAAACATTTTTTAATTTCACACAAAAAAAGTTGACACTACCAGTAATTTCCTAAATGATAAGTGATTATCGCTATTCATACACGTAAAACATAACTCCTGTACCTAATCCACCGTCTTTTTCCTTGTATTTATATTTGATGCTCTCGTAAAAAGTCGAAATTCCTCATTTTTCGTCATTCCGGCGAAAGCCGGAATCCAGTATTTTCAATGTGATAAGTACTCTCTGGACCCCGGTTTTCACCGGGGAGACGACTTTTTACGAATGCATCATATTTCATTTTCCCCTTACTCCTTTACATGTTGCAGTTAGGCAATAAATAAACGCCAGATAAAAAAGCTTATCAGCACAGCAGCAGAGCCGGAGCGAATAAATACCATCTAAGATCATAACTTTTCGCCCAGGAGAAAAGAGCCGGGTCAATCTCTGCCAAGGTTGAAGCCCCCGCTTTAATCGACTTGTTAAATTCGTTTGGTTTTAATGGTCTAACTGCTGGTGTAAATCCCATCTTCAAAGTCCAATAATTTGTTTTAGACGCACAACCCAAGGCTCAGTGGTTGGCGGCCTATGACTGAGCCCGAAAAAAGAACAAGGTTCAAAACCAGCAATTACTCTGAAGAAGCGCCATAGGCCGACAATCCAGTGAAGCCGCTTATTAGGTGCTGTTTTTCAAACCCAAACGCAAGACTGCGCTTGTCGTCTTTGGAGTAAGTACGTTCAGGAGAAAAAGAAATCTGAATATTCTCGGCAGCACAATCGTTCCTGCGTTTCTCTCTATGGCCCTGACTATCGCATCAGCTACTTCCTGAGTTGACAAAGTAGGCAGATAGGCATTGACCTTGGGCAGATGATCTTCACTACCGGGATTATGCTGCCAAAATGGACTGGCCACCTTCCCGAACATGGCCAGAGTAACGTTTATGCCTGAACCGTGCGTTTCCGTTTCCAGGGCTTTGCTGAATGCAACCATGGCAGCGCGGGCGGCCGCATAACCAGCCGCGCCGGGCCAAATAAGGCGGGCCGCCACGGAAGTCACATTTACAACGTGGCCACTTCCTCGCTTACGCATATGGGAAAGCAACTCCCGTGTGATATTAAACGCGGCGAAGTAAGGAAGCGCCATCATTTGTTCAAGTTCGGCAGCTTCGGTCTCTTCAATCGTCAACCAACGCCCTGCACCTGCGTTGTTAACAAGGATATCGGGAACGCCGATTTCATTAACGACTTTGTTGGCCAGTTCGGATACTGCCTCAGGTTGTGACAGATCAATAGCGAAAAAATCGGCCTTGCCTCCTGCATCGAGAATCTCAAGCGCCACCTTTTCGAGGTCGGAAGCCGACCTTGCAACCAGAACGACTCGCCCGGCTTTTTCTTAGCAAACGCTTTAGCTGTGGCCTCTCCTATTCCACTGGAGGCCCCTGTGACGAGCGCCAGTTTTTCCTGAATCATCATTGTATGCTCCGAGCACCTAACGAAATAAGAGTTTTTACGGCGCGCAGCCGGCGTAAAAACTCCTGTTGAACTGAACCGCCGAAGCGGGCCTCAGAACCTCATCATTATATAGGAATTTTTACCCGGATTTTCTCTTGTCAAAGGAAAAGGAGTAGCACTTTTATCGAGAGGTGACAATACAGAATAACAGCCGGAATGAGCGATCGGTAAATTTTCTGCGGGGGATTTCCTGGCGGCTGACTGTCTAGTCGATTTTTTCCGTTGTTTTTCCGCTATTTTGTTTCAAATCTCGGGGCATATGGGAATAGAGATTTGGCTCTCTTTATGATTAAACCTTTAGGGAGCAATCTCAACCGGAAGGCCGTTTGATAGAGTCCAGATATTTGATGTGGCAATATTAACAATAGCGCTAACCGGCAGCAGACGCTTGGAGCGCGGGGTTAGGCAAGCCGCAACTGCGCCAAAGAAGCGAACGTATTTCCCCCACTTGTGTCCGGAATGATACTCAACTCGAGCACAGTGACCGCCGGGAGCTCGACGTGATGGTCTTCCGTCTCGCTGGTTGCGCCTTGGGGACTGAAGTTCCACTGCTGCCGCACGATTTCCCGGAACGACTGCCCGCCATCCGGTGACCAACGCAAAACGTACTCTTGCGTGCGCTCAGTGCGGGTCTCCACGAATTTCAACCAGATCCGCCGGAGCCGTTGCGGATAAGCGAAGAGAAGCCGGATCGTCTGCTTTCCGGGCTCTGCGGCACGCCACCCCGAGGCCCGACCGGGCAGCAACGCGGATTCAATTGGATGTGCGGCGTCCTCCGAGGTGATTTCAACCTCCGCGAGCCCCTCCATATTCAACCAGTCCTGGTCAGGAGATAAGGTTTCTTGCTGAACTGGGGTGATGATTCGCTTGCGCATCGTTGTGCCTCATGATTTTAAGCTAGAGAAACTCCCAGCTGCTAACGAAATAATCACCGGGGCGAAAAAGGAGACCCCGGTGGATTGGTTTGTTATGGGATCATTTCCATTTTTTTTATTCTGTGTGTGCCTTAGCCGTTTGGAGAGCAATATCTTTATCCTTTGTAAACAACCTCCACTTCATTTTTGATGAATGAATGCCTGCTTTCTTGTCTTGACCTCTACAGTAATACCAGTGTCCAAAGCGTTCGACCGTAGAAAAGGGATGATTTTCTGTACAGAGAAGCCCGCAAGGATTAATCTCTTCGAAAAAAATAGTTTCATCTGGGACTTCATCATAAGACATATCTGTAGGCAATACGATTTGAGATACATCCACGTTCTCTGCTTCCTTTTCATCCAGCCAGTCTGAAATTTTCATTTGATTTTTTTCTCCTTCAGAAATCTTCAAAGTATCTCAAGTTTCTAAGTAGACGAGGAGGATTAAATTTGAATTCTGGGAAACTCCCACGCAGGATACCAAATGTCTTGTGTGGAGGTTACTTCAACTTTAATTTAGACAGTTTGAAATTCTTCCGGCGCCGAGAAAGCAGCATAAGCGAAATTAACACATCATTATTCCAAGGCTCTCCCGGTTTTGAACTGGGAGAGCTTTTTTATTGGAGGAACAGGAGATGGAAAAGGATGAGGAAAAATAGTACCAGTCGCTAAATGAGCCCATACAACAGCTTTCCAAATTATCCTACCAGAAATTTCAGTTGAGCTGCGGCCACCACGTTACCTTTAACCAGGTGCTGGCGAATGATATTGTAATCCTCAACGGCAAGGAATTGTATGTGGTGTGCCTGGATTGCGGAAGGTGATGAGGTACTGCTCCTGTTTTCAATTGACCACTATTCTTGCGGTTTCCATGGGGATATAAAATTACAATTCTGATAAGAACAATCGCGCAGTATAGATTTTATTTATTTGTTCCCGGATGAATATGATTTGACAGTAAAAATCTGACAGGATAAGAGATTTACTGACACATCTATGGGCAAGGAAATCTGCTCATGGAGAAAACCTTTTACAAATTAGGGGGTGATAACATGACTTATATTTTTCGAAAATTATTTATTTATTTTCTGTTGTTTCCAGCCATAGCCAGCGCCTCATCTGAATCTGAGTTATGTGAGCAATATTTTTTAGCAGGGGATTTCGGGAAGGCTGTCAGTGTATGCCAAAAAGCCGCTGAACAGGGGGATGCAGATGCTCAGTCAACCTTGGGATTAATGTATTACTTTGGCAATACGGTGCCACAGGACTACAAAGAGGCCTTTAAGTGGTATAAAAAAGCCGCTGAGCAAGGGGATGCACACAGTCAGATTTTAATAGGGCAGATGTATGCTGCAGGAGAAGGGGTTCAAAAGAATATTAATGAGGCATTTGTATGGTTTGAGAAAGCCGCTCAGCAAGGAGATGAAGGAGCGAAGAGTTGGCTAAAAATGATGGATTACATGGGCATTGTAAATACTCAGGACAACGAATCTTTTGAGAGGTATAAAAAAGCCGCTGAGCAAGGAGATACAGAAGCTCAGTTAACCTTGGGAGTAATGTATTACTCTGGCGACAGGGTTATACAGGACTACAAAGAAGCCTTTAAGTGGTATAAAAAAGCCGCGGAGCGAGGAAATGCAGGAGCTCAGATTGTTGTGGGAGCGATGTATTATGAAGGTGAAGGTGTGCAGCAGAACAAGCAAGAGGCCTTTGTATGGGTTGAGAAAGCCGCTGAGCAAGGTGATGAAGGAGCCCAGTTTCAAGTGGGAGCGATGTATTACACGGGCGATGGAGTAAAGCAGGACTACAAAGAGGCCTTTAAGTGGTATGAAAAAGCCGCTGAGCAGGGAAATATTGAGGCTCAGATTAAAACAGGGGCGCTGAACTACAGGGGCATAGGAATAAAGCAGGACAAAAAAGAAGCTCTTAAGTGGTTTAAGAAAGCCGCTGAGCAGGGAGATGCGAGAGCACAGGATCAAGTTGGACTGATGTATTACATGGGAGATGGGGTTCTTCAGGATGAGAAACTGGCTTATGCTTGGATTAGTTTGGCGGTAGTGAATGGCGTAGAAGATGCCGTGGAGTTGAGAGAAAGGATAGCCAAAGAACTCACCCGCCAGGAAATCATAGAGGCGAGAAAAATTGCCGCTGACATACAGAAAAAAATAGAGAATCAAAAAACGTCCCAAACTACTTCCGCCGCGCCGCAAATAACTTCAAGTGAGCCTGAAATTATCGGCTCGGGCAGCGGTTTTATTGTCACTGCCGACGGCTATACCCTCACCTGCTATCACGTTGTAAATCAGGCAAATGAAATAAGAGTCATCGTTGATGACAAAAAATACCAGGCGCAACTTGTTCAGGCAGACAAGCATAATGATCTTGCCCTCCTTAAAATCGAAGGTCATTTCCAGGCACTTGCCTTTGCTCCAAGACACGCTGTTGACATGGGAAGCGATGTTTTTACAATTGGCTACCCTAACCCGATTTTGCAGGGTGTAAATCAGAAACTGACCGAGGGCAATATTAACAGCCTGACAGGGTTTCAAGAGGGAGCATTACGCGTTTCTTAAAAATCAACTTGCGTTCCTTACCAGGACTTGTTACCCTGTTTTCAGCAAGGAGGCAAGAACATGGATACAGAACTCATTATACGTGGCAAACGTATTGGGC
>Ga0180007_10003431_pt1 | contig 17655 bp, 20 predicted proteins | sample MM_PC_MetaG_FD_121122 | JGI IMG/M metagenome (GOLD analysis project Ga0180007, IMG submission 121122) | Groundwater microbial communities from the Aspo Hard Rock Laboratory (HRL) deep subsurface site, Sweden - MM_PC_MetaG | ecosystem: Environmental > Aquatic > Deep subsurface > Groundwater... | reverse complement strand
CGAGCATAATAAAAAGAATGTTGCCGTTGTAGAATTAGTTGCTAAAAAAGCGGGTGTTAAAAAAGAAAGTATTAAAAAAACCGTAGCTAAATTTAAAGGACTAGAGCATCGCTTAGAATTTGTTACAGAAAAAAACGCTATCAGATATTATAATGATAGCTTTTCTACTGCGCCAGATACAGCTATCATCGCTATTAATACTTTTAATCCGAACTCTGTTATTTTAATCGCTGGTGGTTCAGACAAGGGCAGTGATTTCACTAACTTAGCAAAGACAATTAAATTCAGAGTTAGAATAATAATTTTATTACCTGGAAAAGGGTCTGATCGTCTAAAGCAGAACTTAAAAAAAATAAAATATCCTAACATCAAGATAGTAAAAAGTGTGGACAGCGCTGTCAAAGAAGCTAAAAGGTTGGCTAATCCAGGAAATGTAATTCTACTTTCCCCCGCCTGCGCTAGTTTTGGTATATTTAAAAATTATAAAGAACGTGGTCATTTGTTTAAACAAGCTGTGAAATAATTCAAATCTACAAATTACATCCAAATGCTACAAAAAACCACAAATCAAATGTGCTTTCATGATGGGTTAATTTGATTTGTAGTTATTTGAAATATTTGGATTAATTGCACGTCGCATTAAATCCGTACAACACATTTGGATTATAAGGTTTGGCGTCATATTTAACCCGTACAAACTAACTTGAACATTATGATCGGAATCTTTGATTCAGGCTTAGGAGGACTGACAATATTAAAATCAATTCTTGAGAAGCTACCAAATTATAACTACATCTATCTGGGTGATAATGCTCGAGCTCCCTATGGTAATAAGTCTCAAGAAGCAATCTACAGCTACACTAAAGAAGCCGTTGATTTTTTATTTTCCCAAGGCTGCAAATTAATTATTATCGCCTGCAACTCTGCCTCTGCCGAAGCTTTGCGTAAAATTCAGCAAGAGTACTTGCCTGCCAAACATCCTGACAAACGCGTACTCGGAGTTATCCGTCCTTTAGTTGAGGCAACAGTAAAAATTCCTAAAATTACTAGAGTGGGTGTTATTGGCACTAAGGCCACCGTCAACTCTGAAACTTACAAAATTGAGTTGCATAAATTAAATTCTAATCTGCAGGTTTACCAACAAACTGCATCATTGCTCGTGCCATTAATTGAAGAAGGCTGGTTAAAAAAACCCGAAACTAAAATGATTTTAAAAAAATATCTACATTCTCTAAAATTAAAACAAGTGCAAATATTAATTCCAGCCTGCACTCATTATCCATTTTTACTGAAAGATATACAGCGCATTATGACTAGCAGATGTAAGGTATTAAATCAGGGTGAAATTATTACTCATAGTTTAGTAAACTATCTAAAACGCCATTCTGAATTAAATATTCAGCCATCCACAGATCCGCGTCTTGAATTTTATACTACTGATGATATTGTTAAGTTTAGAGAAATAGGGGAGGAATTTTTAGGGCGTAAGATTAAAAAAATAGAGCGGGTACAATTATAAATTTGAAATATGGCAGAAACGTATTCTTTCTCGCTACGCTCGTAAGAATGAAATATATTGAAATATAATTGTCGTTCAAGAACTACAACTATATTTCAATATATTTCACAAATTCCGACGTAGTCGGAATGAGTATGTTTCTACTGTATTTCACTTCTCTACCACATAATATTAATTTAATAAACAAGCTAATGATAATTTTCTTACACGGCGCTGATTCATATCGTAGTCGCCAAAAACTAAATCTAATGATTGAGCAATTCAAAAAACAACGCGACCCCCACGGTGATAATGTGGTGCGCCTTGAAGGTGAAAAACTGACGGTTGACGAACTAAATTCAAAAATTGCTTCTCAATCTTTATTAGCCGAAAAAAGAATAATTATTATTACTAATTTTTTTAATCACAAACAAGAAGATTTATTTAAACAGACATTAAAATATTTAGATAATCTAGAAAAAAAAGGCAATGAAAATACTATTATTTTTCATGAAAGCAGAGAATTGGATTCTAAAAAATTTGGCGCAAAAAAATTAACAGTTAAACGAAAAAAACTTTTTGACTTTTTAACTAAGCAAAAATTCTCGGAAAAATTTAATACGTTTAATAATTTACAAACTGCCAATTGGATAAAAAAAGAAATTGCTGCTAAAAATATAAATATTGAACCGCCGGCCTTGCAAATGTTAATTACTCGCACTGAAAGTAACTTATGGCAATTAAATAATGAACTTAATAAACTAATAAATCATGCCATAGCTAACGAACAAGGCGTAATTACCATGGCAGATGTCCAGCTTTTTGTTAAAGGTAATATTGATGATAATATTTTTGCCTTAACAGACGCTTTAGGAAATAATAATAAAGATGTTTTTTTCAGTTTATTAGAGCAACAACTGGAAGCCGGAACTGTTCTACCACAAATACTTACTATGATTATTAGACATTTTAAAATTATGTTACAGCTTAAAGAACAGTTGTTGCAAAAAAAAACTCCGACCACTATCGCCAAAGATTTAAAGCTACATCCTTTTGTAGTAAAAAAAACCAGTTCGCAAACTCGTAATTTCAGCTTAGATTATCTTAAACAAAAATTAATTAAGCTGATTGAGCTTGATTATAAAATAAAAACTGGCCAAGCCGATGGACTAACCAGTTTAAACTTATTATTCATCTCCTAATTAAGAATCGCCAGGTGGTGATCCTGATAAACCACCGAGGCATGCTCCTACTATTAAGAAAAGGAGCGCAAAAATAATACTACCAAGCATGCATAAACAAAAAAATTTTATCATTTTATTTCTCCCTTCTCTTCTTATTTTTTGCTCTTGCCTATTTCAAATTTTGCATTAAACTTTTTCATTAAACGAGACTTTTTTCGATTACCAGCATTTTTCTTAAAAACACCTTTCTGAACGGCTTTATCAACCGCCTTAGATGTCTGTTTTACCATTTCGCCAGCCTGATCAGATTTAGCGTCAATGGCAGTCCGAGAATCTTTAATAAGTTTTTTAACACTATCTTTAACAGCTTTATTAACAAGCTGCTTTTTTTTATTTTGAAGTAATGATTTCTTTTGTGATTTTCTATTTGGCATATCGTTTAGTTAATCAGTTGCTTAGTTCACCCCGCTTAGCGGGGTTAAATAGTTAATTAGTTTTTGAAAGCTTTTATGATATTACCATGACGCCATAAATAAATCAAGTACCCAATGCTTAACGTGAAAATTAGCAGACTTAACCCCTGTGTTACCCGCATTCCACCGATATTTCCAGCTGTTGGGTCAATACGAAGAAATTCTATAAAAAATCTCAGGATTGAATATAATAATAAATATATTAAAACGATCCGTGCGAACAGGGCGCTGCCCTGTTCTTTTTTTTTCTTCATCCAAATATGTGTAGCGATTAATATTCCAAAAATAATTAAATTACCTAATGACTCATACAAAAACGTCGGGTGAAAATAGGTGAACATTTCAAATCCAGTTGGCCTATTTACTAGGGCAATCGGAATGCCCCATGGCAAATCTGTCGGCAGACCGAATAATTCCTGATTAAAATAATTCCCCCAGCGTCCGATTGTTTGGCCTAATGCTAAACCGGGAGCGATGATGGCGGACAGAAGCCAAAACCAACTGTCATCGCGAGGCCGTAGGCCATGGCGATCCCGTTGTTTTTGCAACGTTGCTGAAATCACGGGATTGCTTCGCTTTGCTCGCAATGACAATTTTTTTGTAAACCACCACAAAGTTCCAACCCCAGCAACCAACGCTCCGTGAATTGCCATTCCGCCCTGCCACATTTTAAAAACATCCAACGGATTATGCCAAAAATAAACTGGGTTGTATAAAATATAAAAAATCCGCGCTCCAATAAATCCACCAATAACTAAATAAAAAAATAAATCGTAAATCGTTTCTTTTTTAACTCCGTGCCATTGAGCAATTTTTACGCTAACTAACAATCCTACCAATAACGCCAGTGCCATAAAAAAACCATACCAGTACATATCTACATGGCCGATGGTTATTAAAATAGAACTTGGTAAAAAGGTGTGGAGAAAATTCATATAAATAAAAATTGCTCTATTGTTAAATTGTTCCATTACTAGAAACGCGCAAAATAAACGTTAAGCAATTTAACAATTTAACAATGGAGCAATAAACTTTTATGCATCTAATGAATGCAATATTCATCTAAACATTTAAGCTTAAAAAATGTTACTTCTTTATCACGCTATCAATAATACCATACTTCTTTGCCTCTTCCGCGTTCATAAAATTGTCGCGATCTGTATCTTTTTCAATTTTTGACATTTTTTGACCAGTGTGCTTGGCTAATATTTTATTCAAGTTATCTTTCATTTTTAAAATTCGTTCAGCGCGGATTTTAACATCAGTCGCCTGTCCTTCAGCTCCGCCCATTACTTGATGAATCATTATTTCTGAATTTGGCAGGGCAAGTCGCTTGCCTTTGGCGCCGGATGATAATAAAGTAGCGGCCATGCTAGCAGCCATTCCCACACAAATAGTAGACACATCAGATTTTACATGTTGCATAGTATCATAAATTGCCATGCCGGCTGTTACTGAACCACCAGGGGAATTAATATAGAATTTAATGTCTTTTCGGCTGTCTTCAGCGTCTAAAAATAAAAATTGGGCAATAATAATATTGGCGGTTGTGTCATCAATCAGCTCGCCTAAAAAAATAATTCTATCTTTAAGTAAACGTGAATAAATATCATAAGCTCGTTCGCCGAATTGTGATTTTTCAATGACTGTTGGAATTAATGGCATATTTTTTAGTTTACCCCGCCTATAAAAAAGGCGTGGGTTAATTAGTTACTTAGTTAACTAGTTAATTAGTTTGTTGTTTAGTGTTGCTCAATTAACTATTTATACTATATTTTGCTTATTATCATACCCTAAAACACACTAAAGGTAAAGTATTGACAAAAATACAGCTATATGCTAATATACTATATTATGTTCATTTTTAAACCTATTTCCTCACTTTTTAGCGCGCCAACATGGGTTGAGACATGTAGTAATGTTAATCTATTTTGAGGGTGACGAGTGAGTTTTGAATAAATTTGATATCTTATATTTTGGTTGAACGGCGATGAGGGATTAAATATAAAAAATTTCTCATTGAAAGGAAGAATGACAATGACAAAAAAATTAGCTAATAATCCTTGGATTATTCCACTAGTTGGAGCCCTTATACTTTGGGCATTCTGTGTATAATAGCCGTTGAGGGCGATGAGAAAACTCATCTGTTAATACTACTACAGATAAGGAGCTTTCTCAATGAACAGAGATGATAAAATTATTGGCTGGGTTTTGAGGCTCAAGCATGCATTTGCAGAAATAAACGTCAGGATATCAGATGGTCAATGTAGGCAAATCTGCTATGACTGGCGCAATTACAGGCTTATGCGCATTCAAATACCCAGTCAAAGCGTAACAGTGCTAATTAATCCGGTCGCTGAAAAAAAGTGGCCGATCACTGTTGTCGCTAATAATGAGATAGTCGCCACATTCACGTGGTGGCTAAATAATAAAGTATTGCATTGAATATTGTAACGTCCTCACACAATGATGGGGGCGTTTTTTATTTTTAAACAATAGCCCATCCTTTATTAGTCTGTTCTAGTTTGCCTCTAATTTCAAAACCAGCCGCTTTCTGATGTCCACCGCCGCCGAAAGCTTGGGCAAATTTAGAAACATCAACATCATTTCTGTTGGTGCGAAAGCTTCCTTTAACCCGCCCATCATCTAATTCGGTTAAAACCAACACGGCTTTAGCATTTTTAAGCGTATTTAAAAAACTAGCCAAACCCTCAAGATCATTCATGCTGATATTAAATTTTTTTATATCAGATTGGGTTAGTATGGTATAAGCAATATCATATTTAGGGCTATATTGCAGACGATTAAGCGCCAGTCCCCAGACTTGTAAGGTCGGCAAATCTTTTCTTTTTTTAGTGGCGTTTAAAATACTGCGGACATTCGCTCCAGAAGTTAACATCTCGCTGGCTATATTAAAAGTATGTGAAGTAGTGGTGGTATAAGCAAAATTACCAGAGTCAGTTAAAATACCTGTTAAAATTCCAGCGGCCATATTTTGCTTAATAACAATCTTTTGACTCTTAAAAAAATCGTAAAGAATCTGTGTAGTAGAAACTGCCTTAGCATCAATTAAATTAATGTCTCCAAATTTTTCATTAGAAATATGATGGTCAATATTAATAATTGGCAAATTCACTTTTTTAATTAAATCACCAATACGTGAACGATGCAAGCTAGCGCAATCTAACATAATTATTAAATCAAAATCAGCAAAAGGTATTTTATTTTTATCTTCAATAATTTTTTCTGAGTGTGGCAAAAATTGAAATTGATGTTCTGCTAAATTATAGCAAAATAAAAAACACTGCTTATCTTGCGTAAGCAGGTAATCATACATAGCTACTAACGAGCCTAAGGCGTCTCCATCGGGATTTTCGTGCGTAGTAAGTAATATCTTTTTGGCGGAAGACAACTTATTGGCTATATCTGTGTAAATTTTTTGTTGGTTCATCTTTCTTTAAGCTTCTTGGTTTAGTATAATTATAAATCAGAAATAATTTTTTCAATTTCAGCGGCATATTTTTCAGTGTCATCAATTACAAAATGTAATTTTGGCATTTGGCGTAATTTTATTTTTTTACCTAACTTACCACGGATAAAACCAGAACTTTTACGAAGCCGTTCAATAGCTGAACCCATTTTATTTTCAGGCCAAATTGACACCCAAATTTTAGCGCCCTTTAAATCCGGCGCGCAGTCAACACCAGTAACTGTTATTAAAACATCCGCCACTTTTAGATCTCGTTCAATAATAAACGCTATTTCTTTTCGTAATGCTTCATTAACTTTTAACATTCGTTCAGACATAAAATTACATTGTCTTTCTAATTTCCTCTTCTTTATAAACCTTTAATGTATCGCCAATTTTAATAAGTGGTTGACCTTTGAATTGAATGCCACATTCTTGACCAGTTTCTACTTGTTTAACATCTTGCTTACCAGCTTGTAGCATTTCAATTTTTCCATCAGTAATAAATTCTTCACCACGCAATACTTCAACTTTTGCGTTTATTTCAACTATACCTTCTTCAACTTTACAACCAATAATTTGCGATTTTTGTTCTGTTTTAAACATGGCTATCACATTAAGTGTTCCTAAATCAACCCGGCTTATTTCAATCCCTAAAACTGCTTTCATTTTTTCTTTAATATAATCAACTAGTTCATAAACAACATCATAGTGTTTTATTTCTACTCCTTTGTCACGGGCTAATAACTGCACTGACTGCGGAGTGGTTACATGAAAACCAATCACAACTGCGCCACTAGCCAAGGCCTGTTCAACATCACTTTCTGTAATTGCGCCCAATCCTTTTTTAACTACCCTAGCTTTAACATCTTTAGTGTTTAATTTTTCTAAAGATTCCTCAATTGCTTCAGCTGACCCCAACACATCACTTTTAATAATAACATTTACTTTACTAACATCGTCACTATCAGCTTCAGCTATCTGTTGAGTTTTGTTAGATTGAGTATTCTTTCTAATTTTGTTTAAACGTACTTTTTTATCTCCTGATGATACTTCTATAATATCACCAATAGCTGGCATTATTTTTAAACCAGTAATTAAGACTGGCATTGACGGGCCGGCTTCAACTAATAATTCGCCTTTATAATCTTTCATAACACGAACGCGACCAAGTGGCTGTTCATTTAATAAGACAACATCTCCTGCTCTTAATGTTCCATTTTGAATTAAAATAGTAGCCACTGAACCTTCTCCTCTGTCTATGTGGGATTCAATAATTGTACCCATAGCTGATGCGTTAGGATTAGCGACTATTTTTTCTTGATCCATTTCAACTAATAATAATATTGAATCAAGTAATTCATCAACCCCATCTCCTTTTAAAGCAGAGATTGGCTGGCAAATAATTTTTCCACCCCAATCTTCAGGTATAATTTTAAGTTTATTAGAAAGTTCACTTTTAGTTCTATCAATATCCGCATCTGGTTTGTCAATTTTATTTATTGCTACTACAAAAGGAACTTTTGATTGTTCAATAATACGATAAGCTTCAACTGTTTGTGGCTTAACACCATCATCAGCAGCCACAACCAAAATGGCAACGTCAGCTATTTTAGCTCCGCGACTGCGCATGGCTGTAAAAACTTCGTGCCCAGGAGTGTCAATGAAAGTTATTTTATTATTATTATGATCAATTTGATAAGCGCCAATATGTTGGGTAATACCTCCTGATTCACCGGCAACTACATCAGTTTTACGAATAGCGTCTAATAGTTTTGTCTTGCCATGATCAACATGCCCCATTACCACTATTACTGGCGCGCGTTGAATTAAGTCGCTTTTTTTTTCGTTGGCTAAAATATCTTTAATTTTTGTTTCTGACACATCCTTTTTTTCGTTTGTCTCGCTTACTTTTACATCTAAATATAATTCTTCACCAATAATCATGGCTGTGTCAGCGTCAATCTTTTCATTCATAGAAACAAAAATGCCATTTTTCATTAGCTCACTTAAAACCTTACTAACGTTTAATTCTGCCAAAGCGGCAAATTCTTTTACGGTAATTGTAGCCGGAATAGTTACTTCCCTTTTTCCTTCAGACAATCTTTGTTCTTCTTCTTCCTTTTTTTTCTCTTCCTGTACTTTTATATAAGCTAATTTTTTCTTAAATCGTGGCCATTCAGCAATAATCTTTTGCGCCGTACGATCATCAACCTTAATCGCTCTTTTGCCAATATCAAAACCCAGCTGTGGCAAAATATCCAACAGCTCGGTAGTGGTTATTCTTATTTTTCTAGCTAAAGCAGTTACATTCATTGTTTTAATAAAAAAACACCTCTAGGGGTGATATAATATCATTACTATCAATGTAATAGATTTATGGTAAAAAGTCAAGAAAGTAATAAAAAAACTGGGACATTGTTCCGTCCCAGTCATGTTTTTTACTCCAACGATTTTAAGAGAATGCTAGCAGCCCCAATCAACCCATCTTCTTTTGGCTTAGGCGAAAAAATAAACTTCACTTTTTCCTCGCTAGCTAAGTCTGGTTTTATAGCTAGCCTTTCAGCCATCTCTTTCCGAATTTGCTTTTCAATTCTTGGCAAAGCATTTTCGGCAAAAGTGCCCTTCCATACAATTGCCGGTAAACGAGCAATGAGCATGTGAGTAGCTAAAAAAGAACCCATTCCTTTGACAATTAAATCATAAATACTGACTGCCCATTCTTCTTCCTTGTCATAAGCTAAATCAAGAGTTTCACAAGGATCAACATCGTCGGAAATTGAAATACCAAGAGCTTTGGTTTCATTAATAACTCGACGACAAATAGATTTTCCTCCCAAAATTGACTCTGCGCAACCTCTTCCCCCACATCCACAAAGCGGAGCAAAAGGAGAGGGGTCTAAAGGAATATGCCCACCCTCTGAATTGGCGATTATTACGCCATTCTGAAAAAGACACTCTCCAATACCAGAACTCCAAGTAATCCCCATAAAATAAGAAAATTCTGGTAATAAAACATGCATCCCCACAACAGCCGCTTCCATATCATTGCAAACGTATGAGGCTATCTTTGTTTTTTGTGTAGTAATATGTGCGAGATAAATCCCATCTAGAAAATGAGCATTGGGAGACTTAGTTACTAAATCATGATTATTAATATCTCCAGCCGTAGCGTAAGAAATTCCGATGGTGTTTTTTGGAAGATCTTCGGCAACAAAACTTAAAAGTTCATCAACATTTGAAATGGCCCCTCTTGTTCTTAAATTTACCACCTCTTGGCCGCAAACATCAGCTGTTCTAACTCCATCTCCGCCTATATCTACTGCTCTAATCCATTTTTTCTTATCCATAACCTTTCTCCCTTCTCCTTAAATAAAATGTGCATTATCTTTTGAAAAAACTTTTGTTAATATATTATATATAGCGCAAAAAAATGTCAAATGTCATTGAAAAAATTTGTCTTTTGGCATGCAATAAGATATGATAAAATTATGCTATTAAGTATTAATTAGATTAATTATAAATTCAAGATATGAACAATCAAATCTATAAAATTATCATTATTGGTAGTGGTCCTGCTGGTTACACAGCGGCCATTTACGTCGCCCGCGCTGATTTAAAACCATTAGTACTAGCAGGAGCTCAACCAGGTGGCCAGCTTACTACCACTACTGTAGTAGAAAATTGGCCTGGTTCTCCTGAAGGAATTAAAGGACCAGAACTCATGATAAACATGCAAAAACAAGCCGAACGATTTGGCGCCGAAATAAAATTTGAAGCGGTAACTAAAGTTGATTTAATGGGCAAAGTTAAGAAAGTCTGGGTAAATGAAAAAGAATATCAAGCCAAAGCAATAATCATTGCTACCGGCGCCCGCTCCCGCACCTTAGAACTGCCAAAAGAAAAAGAATTATGGGGCAAGGGAATTCACACTTGCGCCACTTGCGACGGATTTTTCTATAAAAACAAAGTTGTCGCTATCTTAGGAGGAGGCGACAGCGCCATGGAAGAAAGCAGTTTCTTAACTACCTTTGCTAAAAAAGTTTATATCATCCACCGCAAAGATACTTTTAAAGCCAGTGACATTATGCAAGAACGAGTTAAAAATAATCCTAAAATTGAAATCCTCTATAATACTAAAATTACTGAATATTTAGGCGATGAAAAATTATCTGGCATTAAAATTCACCCCGCCTTTATGAAGGACGGGGTTAAAAATAATAAAACAAATGAAGAGTCGGAATTAAAACTTGATGCTTTATTTTTCGCTATCGGCCATATCCCTAATACGGAAATTTTTAAAGACCAACTTACCCTTGATGAAAAAATGGGCTACATAGTTGCTAAAAATAATATTTACACAAATGTTGAGGGTGTTTTTGCGGCCGGTGATTGTGTTGATTATATTTATCGCCAAGCCGTTACCGCTGCCGGCTTTGGTTGCATGGCTGGAATGGTAGCCGAGAGATGGATAGATAAAAATTAATTATCAATTACCAATTTTCAATGATCATTCAATTTTCAATAACCAATTTTCAAACATCTAATTTATGCGCTTGTTTAATAACCTGCTTGACGATGGGCAAGATTGAAAATTAAAATATTGAAAATTGATTGTAAATTGTAAATTGAAGAATTGAAAATTTTAAAATGAAATTAACTATAAACTCCAACCAACTCCGTGACAATCCTGCCACTTTCCTCCGTAAAGCCAGCTATGCTTTTATTCGCGATCATAGAAGCGGTCAGGAAAGTTACGTCCGTCGTTTAACCGGTAATTTTTACCCGCGTCTGCATTGTTATATTTTTGAACAGGGTGGACAAACTACTTTTAACTTACACCTTGATCAACGAGCAACTCGTTACGAAGGTCAAAAAGCGCATGCTGGAGAATATGACAGCCAGATCGTGCAGGAAGAATTAGAACGCCTGCAAAATATTATCAGCAACCAGCAAGCCGAGGATAATAATGAGTCTTTTGAAAGCATTGCTCAAGAAAAAAAGCCTCCCAAAAAATCTTGGTGGCCTTTTTAGATTTAATTTCAAATTTCAAAACCCTAAACTCAAAACAATATTAAAATTCAAAATTAAAATGCTCCAAGCATTGTGTTTTAAATTTTGAGTTTTATTATTTGAATTTGTTTTGGATTTTGTGCTTAGATATTTGAAATTATAAATATGGATTTTTCTTACGAACAACAACTTAAAGAACAATATCCTTTGGTGGCTGGCCTTGATGAAGCTGGTCGTGGACCATTAGCCGGGCCAGTAGTAGCGGCCGCGGTTATTTTTAACTTTACAGAAATTCCGGAAAAATTACAAGGTATTAATGATTCTAAAAAATTATCACCTAAAAAACGAGAAGAATTTTTTCATTTAATCACCCATTATGCTTTAGACTGTGGCGTCGGCATTTGTGACCATCAAACTATTGACCGCATAAACATTTTAGAAGCTACTTTTTTAGCTATGAAAAAAGCGCTGGGCGCTATTAGGCATAAACCTGACATAATATTACTAGACGGCAACTTACCTATTTCTAATTATTCCTCTCCGCAAAAACCAATTATTAACGGTGATAATTTAATTTTTTCTATCGCCGCTGCTTCTATCATCGCTAAAGTCACTCGCGACCGTATTATGGAAGAAATGCATATTAAATATCCTAGTTATCTATTTAGTAAACATAAAGGCTATGGAACTAAGTTACATATGAATGCTCTAAAACTATATGGTCCTTGTGAGATACATCGGAAAACATTTAGACCAATCAAATTACTAATAAACTCAAATACCAAAGCTCAAAACCCAAAACAATATTAAAATTAAAATTACCAAAACCCAAAACTTTTTGATATTTGAATTTTGATATTTCGATAACACTGTCATTGCGAGGAGTCCAGATCCGCCAGCTGGCGGAGGAGGACGACGAAGTCCCGTTTAGCGGGACGAAGCAATCCCGTGAGAATTAACTAAATGTATTAACAAAATATTATTAATAGTCACGGGATTGCCATGCCTCCGCTGAAGCTCCGGCTCGCAATGACAGCATTCTCGAAATGACAAAAAAAATAAATTCTTGTATACTATAAATATGTCCAAGATAACAGGTGGAAACAATTTAATTGACCCTAAAATAATTATTGAAAAAGCTAGCATTAGCGAACGAATGCGAGTGGCTGATTTAGGTTGTGGCAGTACCGGCCACTTTGTTTTTTCTATAGCAGAAAAAGTTGGGTCAGATGGCGTTATGTATGCGGTGGATATTTTAAAAAGAAATTTAGATAATATTGAACACCGAGCTAAGCAAGACAATCTTAAACAAATAAAAACAGTCTGGTCAAATTTAGAAATTTTTCAAGCAACCAAAATTGAGGCATCATCTCTTGACGCTGGATTATTAATTAATGTATTATATCAATCAGACAAGCGCGTAGAAATGATGCGCGAAGCAATCCGCTTAGTTAAAAAAGGTGGCTCACTGGTAATTGTTGACTGGAATCAAAGCGCTGGACAATTCGGCCCCTCGCTTGAAGAACGAGTCAATCCTGATAATCTACGCACCGCCGGCGAACGGCTGGGCTTAAAATTAACCGAGGAATTTAACGCCGGCCAGTATCATTTTGGCATGGCGTTTCAAAAGCTTTAGCACTGTCATTGCGATCCTGCTCTTCGCGAGGGGCGGGAGAAATAATCCCGTAACACTGTCATTGCGAGCCGTAGGCGAAGCAATCCCGTGAGGATAAAATAATCTTAAACTCACGGGATTGCCACGGCCTTCGGCCTCGCAATGACAGATTCTCTTATGTCCAATTTTCTCACTCTAAAAATGTGGTTTTCTATCTACCCGGGGTCATTAACCCCGCTTTTTAGAAATATCCTAATAGCCGTAATAGCCCTGTTTATTGTCGGAATAATTTTTGTTTGGTATAAAAACAAAAATAATACTGACAAACTATATTACCGCCTTTGGCAAAGTTTATTTAACTTCAACGTCACTGGCTTAATTATCGGCCTACTCCTCTTCTTTTTCACCTATCAAGCCATCCCCTTTCTTTCCGCCCGCTTCTGGTTTATAGTCTGGTTTTTAATTCATGCGTTCTGGGGTTATATAATCTACCGGCGCTTAAAAAAACTGCCTGAAATTAGAAAAGAACTAGAAGCAAAAAGAGAGTTTAATAAATATATACCGTAGCCCTCACCCTAACCCTCTCCCAAAGGGAGAGGGAGCTAATATTACAGCTGAATTATCGGCTATTTTATTTACTTGACAACATATCATATATGATATACAATGAAGAGGAATACAAAGTCAAATACTATATCAATAGTCAAAGTGGAAAAGAACCAACTCTTGAATTTATTTTAAAACTGGATAATAAAAGTATGGCTAAAGTGGAAAAATATATAGAATATTTAAAACTTAACAAAGGGTATTTAGATGAACCATATAGTAAACATATAACTGGAAAAATCAGAGAACTTCGTGTAGATTTTTCTCATAATCATCATAGAATTTTTTATTTTGGTTTTATTAAAAAAACTATTGTCCTGTTGCATGGATTTACAAAAAAAACAAAAAAGACCCCTGCAAGTGAAATAAAAAAAGCTATAGAAAATTATAATGATACAATAAATAACCCACGCCTATATGAATAAAAAACAATTCAAAGCAACTGATTTTGATGACGTTCTTAAAAAGCATTTAAAAAATCCCGAATTCAAACGCCTTTACGATGAACATGGCAGGCAATTAGAAATCGCTTATCAAATGTTACAGTTGCGTAAAAAAAAGAAGATGAGCCAAACGCAACTAGCGAAAAAAATCGGAACCACGCAAAGCAATATTGCCCGCATGGAAGCAGGTAATCAAAATTTCACCATTAATATCTTAAATCGAGTAGCAGAAGCCCTAGGAAAAGAATTAAAAATCTCTATTTGCTAAATAGTAATCTTGTCATTCTAAAAAACAGCTAAATTATCAGCTGTTTTTTTGTTTGATTTGCTGGTCGGAACAGCTATAGCTGTTCCGACCAGCAGAAAAAGCTTGCTTGCAATCCGTAGTTCCGCAGTATTGCAGAAGAAGACTTGACTATTTTTTAATTTTATGCTAATATACCATAATACTTTAGCTCCTTACAACTTGCCCGCCTTAATATAATTTTGGGCGGGATGTTCTAAATTATCTCAATTTATCCCTATTTCCTCGGATTAAAGATTATTCTTTTTATTTGAGGGTTAAAAATGGGGGTAATTTGAGGTAATTTTAGGATTAAAAATAAAAAAACCCCGCCTTTCAAGGAAAGGTGCGGGGTAAAAAAAGGAGAAGGATGATGAGTGATCAAGAAAAAAATATAACAAACAGTAAAGGCGTGTGGATTAAAGATGATCTTTCAACCAGAATTGGGTTAATTTGGATGATTTTTCTTGGTGCTTTGTTTTGTCTGTTCATACTTGAATACTTTTTAATTCCATTTGATCAGATAATGCCTAAAAACGCATCTAAATATTGGCGTTTTTTCATACTTGCAATTTTCCCATTGGGATTTTTTATGCTTACTTTATCTAAAAGTTTAGTGCAAGTTGAGGAGAGTTATGAATATGTAATTGAAATATTTGGCAAAAATCTTGAAAATACATGGAAATCAGGATTACACATTGGGTTCCCATGGTTTAAGGTGGTAACAATCAGGTCGATTGTATATATGGGAACTCGCAGAATCAAATTGTTTAATACAAATAATCCTGATGATAAAATTGACTTCAAAAATGACTCTGCGCCCGTTGACACCACATTGCTTTGGCGAGTTAATAATGCAATTAAAGCCACCTATGAAGCCACAGACATCGAAGCTGTTACTAAAGATGTCATTGATGGCTGTCTACGATCTTACTTGGGTAAATTTGAACTTGATGATGCAAATCAACATAAATTTCTCATGGATAAAAAACGTATCCTTAATAACATTGATGGGCTTAATTCAGAAACAAAGATACCCTCTGCTAAGGAGTCTGATATAGCAAGTTATCTAAAAAAACGAGGAGTTGCTATTGAAAAAATAAGTATTAATGATATTGGGTTATCTAAAGATTCTGAAGATGCCCGACGCAAAATTTTGATAGAAGAGGCCAACGCTAAAGCAGCTGAACACAAAAAAACAAACTTGATACGTATAGGAGAAGGAGAGGCTGGAGCAATTAACGCAAAAGAATCTGCTCAGGGTGAGGGGTGGGCTAAACAGTTGAAACACTGTCAAAAACAAGGACTTTCTCCTGCAGAAGCAGCTCATTATGTTCAAACAATGAGCCTTCATGAAGGATTAACCGATGCTAATGTTTTTTTAAGCACTGGCCAACAAAGATTTTCTCAAGGATTAAGCCCTGCTGACGGCGCTGCCTTTGGAGCTGGCTTTCAACGAGGGAACAAAGAGTCTGAAAAATCGATAGAAAAGAAACCAACTGATTCAAAGGGAGATAAAAAATGAAGAAACCCACACCAAATGGTGGATCAATGGTCACAACACCAACCCCTTCACCGACTCAATCACAAGCCTCAACAAGCCCTTCTGATATTAAATCAAAAATACTTGATTTCATTAACACTTGGGGGACTTTAATTGCTTGGGTGTTATTTGCTCTTGGTTTAATGTTTTTCTTTGATTTTTTCTTTGGTTTAGGCCAAGTTTCAGGAAGTGTTTGTTTTGTTATATCCGTTGTAATAATCGCGATAAAAAGAGGGGTTAGTAACGCATGGATTATTATTCTTACATCCATAGCACTCACTGGATATTATATCTTAATTCAAGTTGGGGTTATTAATGTGGATGATTGGATTAAAAAGAAAGAAAAGAGTGGTATTGTTGGGGCTGCCTACTATACAGCAAAAGAACTTGCTTTTGGACCGACGCCGACGCCGACACCACGACTTGCTTCACCTCCAAGGAATGTGGGTTGGAATTCACTTATAGTGGGACCAAAAGAAATCTTTACTGCGAATGTTTACAGTGGTGATGTTGTTTATTTCAAATCGCCGAAGACATTTAAAACAAAGTATTATCCAAGTGGTAAGGAGTATTTCAATAATGCCACTGATGTTGGAGAAACTCGTTTTTTTCCTGTCCATGATTGTCCATCAGGAGGTGGAAAGATATATATGTTTTCAATTGATGAATCTACTTTTCAAGTAGATTTTCAAATAAAAAGAAAACGTTAAATATTTCTGTTTTGTTCATTATTTGTAAGGATGGCTAAAGTCATCCTTCTTTTTTTTATTTAATTTGTTATAATAAATATATCTAATACACTATCTAAAAAAAATTATGAAAAAAATAATATTAATTTTAATGATTGTTGTTTTTGCTTTAAGTTTTACAATTAGTGCAAATGCCCAAGGACAAGGAAGTGAAGGCATTGTTACTAGCGGCTCCGTCTCCCTACAAAACCCCCTCGGCACTGGCGAAGCTGCTAAATCCCCACAAGCCCTTATCGGCAAAGTAATCCAATCTGCTCTTGGTGTAGTAGGTTCTATTGCCTTAGTTATGTTTATTTTTGGCGGGTTTGTTTGGATGACCGCGGCTGGGAATGAACAGAAAGTAGGGAAAGGAAAAGATATACTAACATGGGCAACACTCGGATTAGTAGTTATCTTCGCCTCTTATGCTTTGGTGAAGTTTGTTATATCAGGGCTTACGAGTACTGTTGGAGGTTAAAAAATATTAAAATTAAGATTTACACGTTTGAATTATAAATGGCACACGAATCAAACGAATTAAATGAATATACACGAATCAATAAAATAGATAAAAATAAATTCGTGAAAATTTATCTAATTCGTTCAATTCGTGTGCTAAAAATATAATTACAAAAACACGACTATTGGACCGTGTTTTTTAATACTTGACTTTTCTAAAAATATGCTATAATATAGATAATTAGTATTTGATCTTTTTATTAAAAAAGGAGAAGAGAAAGATGAAAAATAACTTTCAGGAAATAGCAGTAAAAATATTTTTCGCTATTATAGGATTTTTT
>Ga0180007_10003430_pt1 | contig 17656 bp, 18 predicted proteins | sample MM_PC_MetaG_FD_121122 | JGI IMG/M metagenome (GOLD analysis project Ga0180007, IMG submission 121122) | Groundwater microbial communities from the Aspo Hard Rock Laboratory (HRL) deep subsurface site, Sweden - MM_PC_MetaG | ecosystem: Environmental > Aquatic > Deep subsurface > Groundwater... | reverse complement strand
CGATGTCAACGAGACGCTCTACCACTGAGCTAAGCGACCAAATAAGTAATAGATGCAAAATTACAGGTTTATTTTATCAATAAAATTAGGAAGATTCAATCTCGAGCGAGAACATGGTATTACTCTGCTTGTTTTTGCTTAAACGGAGAATACTCTTCGAGGACTACCTGAATTCCAGCGGCAACGGGAACGGCCAGTATCGCTCCTCCGAGTCCGAGTAATCTATGGCCAATCAAGATTGCAATTATCACAAGCAACGGAGAGAGTCCGATTGCCTTCTGCATAATCTTGGGAACCAAAATGTTATTTTCCAGTTGCTGAACCACTATGTACGCTAATAGAATTACCGCAACTTTCCAGAGTGGTTCGCCGGAAATGAAGGCCACGAGCACCGCCGTCAAAGCTGAAATTATCGGACCGATAACCGGTACGATTTCCAAAAGTCCCGATAAAAGCCCCAGCGTCAAGGCATATTTAATTCCTAAAATTGCCAAGATAGAACCGTCAAGAACTCCGACAATCAGCATCAGAACAAGCTGACCCCTCAACCAGTCGCCCAGCTTATTTGAAATCTTAGTAATAGTTTCCTGTAACTTATTTTTATGCCCATACGGAATTAGCGTGGCCAGACTTCTCCTGATTCCTTCCGAATCAACTAGCGCATAAAAAGTTAAAGCAAAAATAATAATAGCGTAGGCAATTCCGCCAAAAACCGAAACAAGCGTACCGAAGACGCCACCGGCAATCCCAGATAAATTTGACGAGATAGAGTCCAAAACTGAAGAGATAGGAGCTATGTTTCCAAAGTTGACCTCACTGATCCGCGTGGAGTAATACGGAAGATTTAGCGCCAGCTCCCTGATCTGCGTTGCTACCGGTGGGATTATAAAATAAAAAGCTAGTCCCAGTAAAACAAGCAGAGCTACGTAAAGCACGATAACGCTTAGCGCTCTGGGAATGCGGTCTTTTTCGAGCTTAACTACAAACGGCTCGAGAGCAATTGATATTATTCCGACAACAAGAAGAATAATCAGGACATCTCTAATCAGATATAGAAGCCAGAGGGCAATAAGTAACAGTATTACCTTAAATACCGACAGGACTGAAATTTCATAAATTACTTTTTTATCGTTTTCCATAGTATTGAATATGTTTGGGGTTAGGGTGAAGATGCCAGTATGGTCAGCGGTCTCGGTTAAAGTTTAAAGGCCCAGCGACTACAACCTAACCATTTAACCATACTGGCTGCCTAACCTTAACCCTTTTTATTATTCTATACGTTTATTTTGCCGCAGGCAATATCAGATTGTTCATCTTCGTAGCCACACCATTAACAATCAAGTCGAATGCTCCGCCCTGTCTCGTGATCGAATCGTGCAAAGTATCTTTATTGCCAATAACTAATATTTCATAGTGGCTTTGATCGGCAAATTGAGAAACTGGTGCCGAAGATGTTAGCCTGACGCCGTTGACCGCGATTGCTTCCGAACCGATATTTTTAAGAGCATTGATAAAATCAACGATTTGAGTTTGAACCAGCGTATGCGAAATAACAACTTTTACTCCGCCTCCCTCAACTTGGGTTTTTCCAGACATAATTTGATACTTGTGAAGGTCATTGTTTAAAAGTTTTTCAAGATCCGAGCTGCTGCTTTGTGAACTCCTAAGCTCATCTCTTTTTTGAGTTTCGCTCCCAAGTTGCTTCTTTAATTTTTCATTCGAAGCATAGACTTGAGAGATTCTAGCCGCTTGACCTTCGGGATCAGAAATAGACTTTAAAAAACCCAACCGTTTATAAAGCGTGTACTGATTGGTTGCCAGCATTCCAAACAGCATAAACACCGACAAGATTAATGCCTTGGATATGATTAATTTGGAATATTTATTTAATTTTAACATGGCTAAGTCCTATGTCTCCGGAATATTTCTTAATCGTCACTTGCTGGTTGTCCGTAACAAAAAACTTTAAACCCTCTTTATATACACGATCGTAAATCGACTTTAAATTGTCTCTTTCATCAACCGCGACAGACAATGATTCTCGGTTCCCAAATACCTTAACGGTAAAAGGCGGAGCGGCCTTAGTGGAATTAATCAGGACCGTATTTACCACACAATCAATCGAGGTAAAGAAAGTTACCCTTTCTTCTATCTGGCCATTAGCGCTAATGCTGATCGCTTGAGCTCCGCGGGACCAAAGAAAGTCGACTAGATCCCTTAGATCCGAGGCGTGGGCAATTGCATTCGTTTGGGAATTTGTTTTGCTTATGTCAGAATCGTCAATCACTATCTCAATCCCCTCGCCGGAAACATCCGTCAGTCCGACCTGCTGCTTTAGAGAATCCACCTGATTAACCAAGCTGGTTAATCCTATCTGGCGAGTTTTTAGCTTATCTTGAGTCTCGGTTATCTCGCTATCAACAGTTTCCAAGCTCTCTTTCAACGCGACCTGCTCATTGCTAAGGGTGTTTTCCATATCCTCGAGCATGTAATTTGAAATAACAGGATTGATAATTCTCGGCAATTGAGTTGAATATTCCGTGGCCAATAAACCACCAAGCACAAACCCAATTATCGCAATAATAACATTTGGCTGTCTGACAACAAACTGTCTAACCTGATCTATATACTTCATTAGGTATATTTTACCTCCACGCCAATCTGTTTACAAACGGACGCGAGTGTTTAATCCTTTTTTGTTGGTTATAAATTGATGTGGGGGTTTAGCACAAGATTAGTTAAAAAATAATCTGATTTCTCAGGTTTTAAATTGGTCGCCCAAATGATAGTTGTTTTGAACACTTTTTAAGCTGGATTGATCAGATAATGCAGGTCTACAACCGGAAGGATCAATAATGCTATTCGATGTTCAACGACTTCATTTTCAGGGCTTTCATGATACTATACAGCTTTACATACGACGGGTTTCCAAGCCCTCGCTCTATTCTCGCATAGTAATTGACGTCCATGTCAGCTTTTTTGGCAACCTCAACTTGGGTAAGCTTTGCTACTTCACGTGCTTCCCTGAGCTTTTCTCCCAGCCCCTTGCAGATTGTTTCGCCTTTGGTTGACATACATGGATAATAGCAAAATTACTCGGGAAAATCCAGAGTAATTTTACTTAGTCGCTATTTGAAATATAACTGCTACTCAGATTTCTTTCCATTTGGAGACGGTTCGCCTGATTCCAGAACATGCAAAAGTTGTTTCAGCCACTCTTCTTTTCCCAACTTATCCATCAATTTGATATTGGCCTTCACCCACGACTCTTTAGTTGCTAGCGGTTCATGCTCCCCCATCAGATTAGGTGAAATGCTGATTGCATAGAACGGATTAACAAGCAGGTCTTCAATATAAGGTTCTTTCATAATTAATTCCTTTCAATCCTGTTATAAATATTTGGCTTAATATGCCGATTATAACACAACAAACTGATTCATATAAATAAATTAATGACCTGGTTCAACTAAAATAATTTAAGGAGGAATATGATTTCACACGCTCAATCATTCAAACAATTATTAAAAAGAAGAGACGACGCGATCAAAGCCGAGAAAATATCGGGGCCACAGGTAATTGATCTGTATAACGAGAATACTTTCTATAAAGCACTTACTGCTGATATGTTGGCTGCAAAAAAAGAGGTTATAATTTATAGTCCGTTTGTCTCGAAATTTAGAACGGATTTTCTCAAACCAACAATCGAAAAGCTAATTGACCGGAACATAGATATATTTATCTTTACTCGACCAATTGAAGAATACGATTCTATTATGCAACCCCAGATCGAATGCGCGCTAAAACGCCTTGAAGAGCTGGGTGTTTGCATTTTCTATCCGGGAAGATACATTCATCAAAAGGTAGCTATTGTGGACAGAGAAGTCCTATGGGAGGGCAGTTTAAATATCCTCTCCCATCGAGCTAGTAATGAAATGATGAGAAGAACGGCTCACGGAGAATCTGCGACACAGGTTATGCACTATATCGGCCTGAATGATCAAATTGCAGGTGCTTATAAACTGAAATACGAAAAACTGTATATGGGGTTGGTAGATGACTCTACACAAAGTTTCAAATTAAAAATGAAGATATTTTTGCTAGGACTGGCAATCCCAATAATTGTTTGGTTGATTATCGGCTTAGTTAATTTAAGACCAGTGCAAATTTATACTTCGTTAGCAAATTCGATCATTACATCGTTGCAGCACTAGAATTCTTTTTCCCTCAATTTCTCAAATCTCATTTTAGAAAAATACTTTTGGCAGTCTTTATTATTGCATCTGGCAAAACAACTTTTTTCGTCAGAAATCAAAATCGACGAGATAATTCCCGTTCGTGCAACTACTTCACCACATTTATCACAAACTTTATATTTCATATACTATTACTACCAGATGAAGGCACTTCTGTACAAGCAAAGTGTTCATTAGATTATCTCTGGAGGAAACGCGAGGGAGTTTTGAAGGCCGCGGGTGTTGGCCCACATAAAGTGAGCACGATATGAATTCACCGTCTCTTTGTACTTGTCGGGGTCAGATTTGACCAAACTGAGCTTGAATTTACATTCAGCAATAATCCTTTTCCTAACCAAGACATATTCGGGTCGAACAATGTAGCCGACGAAATCAACACCGCAGGAAACAGCCTTAATAAACTGTTTATCCGGATGAACCTTTAGCTTTAACTTATCCGTTGCAAAAACGGTTAGTTGATCGCGGCAAGATTCGAGATAATCTCTGTCTGAGGACAAGATCAAAAAGTCGTCGACATAGCGTAGATAGTACTTGGCTTTGAGCTGGTGCTTCGCGAAGTTATCGAGCTCGTTCATATAAACATTGGCAAAAAACTGGCTGGTTAGATTGCCGATTGGCAGACCTTTGCCTTTTGCGACTGTAAACAAGGACTTATCTTTAGGTAATTTATCAAACAAACTTGGCTGGCTTTGAATTTTGGGTGGGATGTCGTGAGCGCAATCATGGAAAATTATAGTTTTGGCTAGCCAGAGAATTTCTTCATTTTTTACTTTACCACAGAGTAAGTCGTAAAGGATTTGCTGGTCAATGCTGGTAAAAAAGCTTTTGATGTCCATTTTGAGAAAAAAGGGGGGCGGAGCACCAGCTCTCTCTCTCTCTCTCTCTCTCTCTCTCGAGTTTGCGCGCAAACTCGAGGAGCCTAAGCATTGCTCCGTGAGTTCCTTTGTCTTTCCGGCAGGCCCAAGAATCGTAGATGAATTGACGCTCGTAAATTGGCGCCAAGTAATTATACAAAACGTGATGAATAACCCGATCAGCAAAATCAGCGGCAAAAATTTCTCGGATTTTAGGCTTTTGAACAATAAAAGCAATCGATCTGCCGGGCTTGTAAGTGCGATTTTGCAGTCGCTTCTCCAGACTAAGAAGATTTGCCTCCAAGTTATCGGCAAATTTCATATGGTTTGATGACAATCCTTTTCTTTTGCGACAATCAATGTAGGCTTTATATAAATTTTCGAAAGTGAAATATGTAGTCATAAATATTAGTATCAGATTGCCACGTCTGCTGGCTCGCAATGACAAAACAGGAGAGCATGACAAACTGATTTTAGGCAAAAAAGGCATCCCCGTTAACTGACACATCGCAACTGGTTCGCATTCGTCTTATTGTTGTTGTTCGTGTTGCCATTATTCAAGTTCACGTTCCAGGCATTCGTGGCAGAGTTCTCCGTCGCTGACCAGAAGTTGTTGGAAGGCGACTTCCTGCTACCAACTTGAAAAACAAGTTCTTTCATCTTCGGCAAGCAAAGTAGAAAAAACACAATTTATTCCTCGCGTAAAACACAAGGAGTGGTAGCCGTAACGGGGCGGTCGCACTCCCGATCATAAGCTTGCGCAAATACGAGCGGTTCTTGCTATGCCTTTTTTGCCTAAAAATTTTAATGTGCTTTCGACCAATTAAGCCAACTCTCAAATTGTTTTGATATGTCAATCAATTGCTCAAAAAAGAATTTGTAACTTTTAATGTTCATTGCCTTAAGATCGTGCAGTAACCTGGCTTTGAGCTTAATCCGTTCAATAATTACTAAACCTTCTTTCAATTCATCGGTTTTATCTTCGTTGTTATTGGCTTTTATAACCTGGTCCATTAGTCCGGTTAGTAAACCCTCTATTTCCTTGGCCAATCCGTACTTATAATCTTTCGGAAATCCTCGCGCTAGACGGAAAAAGTATAAGTTGATGTCATAAATACTTTTATAGATTGGCAGGTGGTCATATCTCGCCATAAAAATCTCCGTCGACCGCCTTCGGCGGAAATAATAACAAAATCATCAAATTACCCAATCGTTACCTGACACATCGCAACTGGCGCGCAGTCGACTTATAGGTGGCGTCCGTGTAGCCATTATTCAAGGCCACGTACCAGGCATTCGTGGCAGAGTACACCGTCGCTGACCAGAAGTTGTTGGAAGGCTGAGTAAGATTCCAATAAGAGCCATCAATATAAGCTTGCATTAGCTCCTTTTGAGTTGGTAATCTCCAGCCATTTCCTTGATCGGCGCAAAGCTGGACTGCAGTGCGGTTACCAGCCACCGGAGCTGTGATACCAATGTTGTTGGCGTGCGATGCATCCCAAGAAAAAGTGGTATTTGTAGTTGGCGAAAATTCGATCACGGTTCCGTTTCTCTTGAGCAGATTGCTCCAAATAAGCCCTGTTACCGGATCTTGACCACCTCGACCAGATCTTAAATCGGTACCGGTAACACTATCGCCAGGATCAGCCCACGTCTTCGAGCAGTTGATGGTCTCATTCGTACCGGCAGCATCATCATGAGCAACCTGGGTCGAACAGGGGCCGCTAGCCACCATAGTTCCAGTCTGGCCTACACCGTAGGTTGTTCCGCTTCTTATATTTGTCCCTACAAGATTTGAATTATCATAAGTACCTGTTTGGCTGCTGCGAGAGTTTGGAAAAAAGGTTTTGCTGGTCAAGACATCACCTGTTCCAGCCGTGCCATTTGGCACCCACTCGGCTGCCGAGCGAATTCTATTCCAGTACGAACCCCAGTCGCCCCAAGCGCCGGCAGCAACCGAACCATGACCCAAAGCGACGATTGAGTCATAAGTGGCTTTAATATAGCTCGTGGCACCCGACTCGGGTGATGAACCCGACTGTTCAGCCAAGACATACTTTGAACCGAAGAGTGCAACAGCTGCTATTGCAAATGCCGCGACGGCGATTAAGATTGTTTTTTTCATATTCCTCCTTAAATTTATTATTTAGATTGCTTCGTTCCACGCAATGACACGGGGGGGTTATTCAAATCTTTGTAAATCCAGCGGATTAACTCGCAGGGCTCGGCGGGCAGGAAAAAGACCGGTCAAAAACGCCAGAGCAAGCGTGGCAAAAAGCGCAATTATGATAAGCGATGCCGGTGTTTCGAAAATATTGACCATTTGGTTATTGAGCCGTTCGGCAAGGCGGGAGAACAAACCCATAATAATTGCTTTTGAGATAACAAATAATATAATTCCCGAGATGAACCCTAAAATACCGAAGATTAAGCTTTCGAGGGCAAACATCCAGAAGATTGTCCGCTCGTCTGAACCTAGAATTTTGAGCAGGGAAACTTCACGGACCCGCTCCATCAGCGAAACGGTCAAAGTGTTGAACATTCCGAGGATGGCGATTACCACTCCGATTGCTCCAAATCCGGCAAGAATCAATCTGAAATAATTGAAGAATTTATTCATCTGTTCCAAGGTATCGCCGACATAAGATGTCTTAAGCCCTAGGTCCTCGACTTTTTTGCGCAGTACCGGAATGTCGCTTTTGTCCTTAGCTTTGATTTTTAGAAGTGAGCGGCTCTTAGCTCCGGCGGATACTGCATCGGAATCGCTAACATAGGCATAGGCAGAGTTTGAGTCGGCAATTACCCCGATAACTGTTCCTGCAAATTGTTTTTTCGACTCTTCAGTTCCGCCCAAAACCGGTGGAATGATCAGCTCGTATTCGAGCTTGCGTCCGATTATCTCATCGCCGGTTATTCCAAGCGCTTGGGCGGTTTTAGCGCTAACCAAAATGTAGCTTGTATCCTCTTTTTTGGGAAAACGGCCGGAAGCAAGTTCTTGCGTGGCTAAGTCAAAATAATTATTTGATATGGCATAAAAGGGATTATCGAGTGTTTTGTCTTTTATAGTGATTTTGCCGGCCAGCGAAGTTGATGAAGCGACACTATCAACCTCTCCAATACTCTTGATTTGACTGATCATCTCATTCGAAAGCATGGTGTCGGTTGGCTTGGAGGAAGTTGCCTCAAGTTGCGAGAGAGCATCGGATTTGACTAATTGCGCTGTAGAAATTTTTTCCATGCCATATCCGAGAGAAAAAAGGAAAATTATCGAGCCGACAGCAATGGCGCTCGCAAGCAAGGTAAAAGCAAAACGCAGCTTCCTGTGCAGCATATTGCGAAGGACCAGTTTTAGTAAGAGAGTGAATTTCATATTTGTATTGTTGCCTTCTTGTCATTGCGAGGTACTCCGAAGCAATCTGATGAGATTGCCACGCCTGCTGGCTCGCAATGACAGAATGTATGGTTAAATTTCATATTATTCTTCTTCCAGCTCTTCTTTAATCTTATGCGGCAGGGCGTTTTCGGTGAACCGGCCGATTATTCGCCCATCTTTCATGGCCAGTTTTATGTCGGCGTGGACTAAGTATGATAGATTGTGTGTGACTAAAATGATCGTTTTGCCCTGGCGGTGCAAATGATCAAGCGTTTTCATCAGATCGTGTCCGGCTTTCGAGTCGAGGTTACCGGTTGGCTCATCGGCAATAATAATCGGGGCATCGGTTACCATTGCCCTGGCAAGAGAGATTCTCTGTTGTTCGCCCGATGATAATTCGTTTGGCCTCGAGAGGGCAAACTCTTCCATTTGAGCTAAGCGCAGAGCCCCCATAGCTTTTTCTTTTGCCTCGCTTTGAGATTTGCCGTCGAGGTAAAGCGGTAGTGCAACATTTTCAACAACATTTAAGGATTTAAGCCAAATTGAATTTTGATAAATTGTGGAGAAGTTTTTAAATCTGAACGCCGAGCGTTCCTTCGATTCAAGTTTACCGATATCTCTGTCCTTAACCTTTAACTTGCCGGAAGTCGGGGTTTCAAGGCCGAGAATTAAATTTAGCAATGTGGTTTTGCCGCAACCGGAAGGACCGAAGATCAAAATAAACTGACCTTCTTTTATATCAAGATCGATGTCGCGAAGAACTTCAACCTTGCGTTTTGGCAGATTGAATGTTTTGGTCAAATTTTGGATTTGAATATATGACATTTATTTAATTAATTTCCCCAGCCAGCCGAAGGCCTTGGCTAAACTTTTGATTATAAGATCGAAAATCGATTCGGCTTTTTGATTGGTGACTAAAATCTGCGAGGTTGACTTGGCAATATTGTCGCCTGAATCTTTCGAAATTGCTCTGAATTGATAGACCTGCGAGGGTTCAATGCCGGAAATTACAACGAGATGAGAAGTATCTAAGATCGATGATTCCTGCGAGGATTGCGTAAGGTTAGCGTCGCCGGCGCCGACTCCAAACTCGACCTTGGAAGTTGCCGGCTCGTCTGTCTTCCATGAAGCAATAACTTTAACCTTGTCGTCGCCCTGTTCACTAGGTTCTGTTTCAGCGGTAAAATTGGAGATGATCGGCGGACGGGTATCATTTTTAGTATTGATGCCGGGCAATGTCGCAGTGGCTTCGTTTCCAAATTGATCCCTACCTGAAATTGTAAAAGTGTAAGTGGCGTTATCTTCAAGCGGACCGGTTTCAAGCTCGTGAGCGATTTTCATCTCGGAGGAGGAAACTTCGCTTGATTTGCCGGATGTTGATTTATAGGTAATTGTCGAGGAAGTCGGAACATTTGTTGTCCAGTTAATTTTAAGCGCTTGTTCCGGTCGGTCGGTTATTGGCTGGGTGGTAACATTTGAGATAAGGGGCAGAGGCAAAGTCTCGAATGAATAATCATCGGAAACGAGGTCGTTGTTTTCCGTATCGGTACCTCTGATCTTAAAATGATAGGTTGTTCCGGTCTCAAGATCGTCCAAAAATGCAGAGTGTGAGGTTACCCCGCCGGTTGATGATTCGCTAACGGTCGTGCCGTAAGCGGTATCTTTGCCGTAGTAAAGGTTTGTTTGGGCGACCGAGGTGGATTTCCATGTGATTAGCGCAGAGCTTAAAGTAATATTTGAAATATTGACTTCGGATATGTATGGAGCGTCGGCCGTTTTGAATTCCTCGATATTGCTTTTGCCCTCGTTGCCGTCTTGATCGAGCCAAATCAATTGATAATTGTAGGTAATACCCGGTTTAAGGCCGGTAACGGTAACTGCGTGAGCCTCTTCGAAAGTCGAGTGGCCTTGTTCGGAGACAAAGGTGTTACCTTGAGTAATTTTGACGTAGCTGGAGGCTGCGCGGTCGGTGCGCCAGGAAAAATCAACCGAGCTCGGGTTTGTTTCGATGGTCGGCGTTCCTTCAAGGTTTGGCGGAGTAGTATATTTGCCGGTTGGATTCATCAGAACGATTTCCGAGGAGGCGATTGTTCCGCTGGTGTATTTTGCCTTAACTCTATAATAGTAAGTAGTACCGGTTGATGTTGTTGTATCAAGGTAACCGAGCGAGCTTGTCGAGGCGACTTGGGCGAAGATAACTCCATCGGTTCCCCGTTCGACAAGGTATGATTCAAATGCTTCCCCATCTAGCGAAGTTGGGGCTTGCCAACGAAGGGTTATGGAATATTCAGACAAGACACGGTCGGATGTGTCGTAGATGCGGACATTTTGCGGAGCGTTCGGTGGAACAAGCGAAATGCCGGGTGCTGAAACTCCGGTAAAGTTAATCCAGCCGATAGCTGTTGACCAAGCAAAGCCGGTAAAATCGCCGGAAGAGAGGATTCGGACATTACTGTTGTATGGCGCGGCATTAAAATCTATGGTTGAGCCGTCGGTAATCACTCTGGCTTTGCCGGAAAGGATACCTGTTGTCAGGTTGCAAGTAACCGGTCCGTCGGGATTGTCAGTTGTGCCAAAAGCAACCCAGCCGATGTCGGAAGACCAGCCGTAGCCGTCAAACTGGCAACCGATATTTGAAGTGATAACATTGGCGGAGTAATCGGTAAAATTAAGATAGGCGCTGGTGTTTAAAATTTGTGCTCGTCCGACCAAGTTAATAGCCACCGCGTCTGCTTTTTTGGTTTTATAAAGTAAGGAAATACCCAATGTCGCCACTAGGACAATTACCAGCGATGAAATAATTATTGGTTTTTTGCCTATTTTAAATCTCATTATTCGAATTTTTCACTGATTTACAAAAAAGACACCCACAAAATGAGGTGATCAAAGTATTGGTTCGAAATACAAAACCGGAGAGGTTTTTACTCTCTCTCTCTCTCTCTCTCTCTCTCTCGAGTTCGGAACTTCGAACTCGAGCTAAGATTTGCTGATATCTGTTTAGTTTAATACTCCCTCCTTAGCTACACAAAACACAATCTCTGAAATAATTATCTTAATTATACACCTTTATATTTTTCGTTGTAAACCCCTAATTTCTTTAATTATACCAAGAAACTCCATGGCTTTAGAATACCTGAGGAAAATCATTAACTCAATCCTTTACATTTATACTCGTATTATGCTAAACCATAAATAACAACATAATAACAATGAGAATAAGGAGGTGGGCTAGGATCATATGAAGTTTAGTATCTCCAATATATCCCTCTTCCAAAACATCAGCCGCATATTTTGGTCTCCTCAAATGGTTGACCTCTACAATCGCCTAGTCACTATAGCTCTCTACTTAATAGCCTTATGGCTATTTTTTGTAATTGTTTTCAGTGTGATCCGATTTATTCGCCATTTGAAGGAGTCCTACACTTTCCTGGAAATCACTCCGCCGGTTGATACCAAAATTCAGAATGTTTCCAATACTCAATTGTTCAACCTGATAATGGGTCTATTGGAACAAAGATCATGGCGAGACAGATTAACATTTAGGCAGATCTCCGCATCGTTTGAAATTGTTTCCAGAAAAGAAACCGGCATCCAATTCATTATCCGCACTCCAAGATCTTATGTCTCAACTTTCGAAAAAACTCTGCGAGCATATTCGCCTGACTTGAAGATCAAAAATATTAAAGAGTATATACCTCAAACAATTTCCAACAATGTAAAAGTTTTGGAGTTTGCACAGCAAAAACATTATTGTTTGCCATTGAGCGAGCAGGCCGACCTCAACAAGCATGATCCTTTGGCCTACCTAACTTCAAATATGTCGCGGCTTAAAAACGGCGAGCTTCTAGCACTTCAAGTTGTTTTAAAGCCATTAATTCATTCAAGTAAAAATGGCTTGAAGCATGAAACCGGCAGATTAAGAAAAGTATTACACCGTAACAAATATATTGATTGGTCACAAAACACCCAAGCCCAAAGAACGGCAAATGTCTTTGTTCATGTTTTAGAATTTGTCACTCACGTGGTCATGGTCCCGATTCTTTTTCTAGCCGAATTTGTTTCCGGTAATGAAGCCAAATTTCCGATTACTCATACAAAACTTGAGCCATCGCCGGCTGACATAGAGCTCTCTGAATTATCTAAAACAAAACTCAGCACTCCTCTTTTTGAAGCTTGTATTCGAACTCTTCTAATAGTAAGCAAAGATCAGATGAGTGAACGAGAAAAAGGCTTGCGATCGTCTTTCATGAGTTATCGCCATACTTGTGGGCAAACACTAACTTCAAACAAAAACTATTTTGGCTCCCTTTCTCAAAGAATTAAAATGTGGAAATTTAGACATCGAATGGGCGGATCTCTGGTGTTGTCTTCTTCGGAAATCGGAGCGCTATATCATTTTCCTTTTAATACAGACGTTCATAGTGAAGATTTATCTCGTGTCCGCAGCCGAGAGTTGCCGGTTCCACTTTCTTTCAAAAAAGAGAATCCTGATTTGGATTTAATATTTGGCGTCAACGATTATGCCGGAAACAAAACAGCGATTGGCACGACTTTAGAGCAAAGACGAAAACATACCTACATTATCGGCAAGACCGGTACCGGAAAAACAACTCTGCTTAAAAGTGCCATCTATCAAGATATGGTTAACGGCAAAGGTTTAGCGGTATTTGATCCGCACGGCGACATGTTTCATGAGCTTCTAGAGCTGGTTCCTGAAAACCGGATAAAGGATGTGGTAGTTTTTGATCCGTCAGATAGGGCTTGGCCGATTGGGCTGAATATTCTTTCGCCAGGCGTTAAGTTTCAAGATAAAGAAGACGAAGAGGAGTGGATCACCAGTTCGGTTATAGGGGTTTTCGCTAAGATCACAGCCAAAGAGTATTGGGGACCGAGAATGGAGCATATACTGCGAAATGCCACGCTAACCGCCCTGCAAACTGAAAACCCCAGTCTCTATACACTGCAGAAACTCTTAACCGATAAAAGTTTTCAAAAGAAAACTGCCCTATCGCTCAAGGACCCTGTCTTAAAACAATTTTGGAATAAGGAGTTTGCTTTACTTGGTAAAATGCAACTCTCGAATGTTACTGCACCGTTAACCCAAAGACTCGGCTTATTTATCACTACAAAAATGTCACGCCATATTCTGCTTCAGGGAAAAAGCACGATTAGCATCAGCCAGATTATGGACGAAGGCAAAATCCTTCTGGTCAATTTAGCTAAAGGCGACCTGGGTGAAGACCAAAGTTTCTTCTTCGGCACAATCCTAACTTCAATAATTTGGATGGCGGCTTATCAACGAACAAAGATTCCGGAAAACAAGAGGCGGGATTTCTTTCTCTATGTTGATGAGTTTCAAAATTTCGCCACTCCAAGATTCTCCGAGATAACAAGCGAGGGTAGAAAATTTCGTATCGGTTTAATTGCCTCCCATCAGAATATTGCCCAAGTTGAGGATCAAAAAATACTGAAAGTTGTTGCCGGCAATGCCAACACAATAATTTGTCTTAAAGCCAGCCCGGATGATGAAAAGTTTATCTTGCCGTTTATGGAACCGGAAGTTGAACCCGGCGATATTGTAAATTTGGCACCGTATCACTTCTATATGAAGGTTAGCAACGAAGCCAGCGAGAACGCTTTCTCCGGTGTTACGGTTCCGCTAGATATCAAAGGCAGCGAAGAAGTCAAAAAGGCCGTCTTGGCCTACTCCAGAAATAAATACGCTACTTCGCGCGAACAGGTCGAGGAATATTTGGATGAGCTACTGGCAGGAAAAACTAATTCCGCTAAATCTGGTTTGAAAAAACCGGCCAAGCAAAAAATGATCAATTTTTCGACAGAGAAAGAGAATAATATCAAGAAAAAGAAGAGTGCTTAAAATATGTATAATTGTCCCAGCTGATGGGACAATATATCAACGATTTCAAGGCTAAATCACAAATATTTGTCGCACTAACCCTTACATAATATAGGTTAGGTAGGTTCGGTAAATAATAATGTAATTACTACAACAAAAAAATGACACTACCCAAAATTACCAACAAACAAATAGAAATACTCAATCTAATATATAAATACCGCTTCCTTAACAGGATCCAAATTCAAGCATTCCTAAACCACAAAGATCACAGAAGAATAAACTCATGGCTAAAAGACTTAATCGAAAAAGAGTATCTAAACAGAATCTATCCAAATTCAGCAGTAATCTCAATGTCACCAACAATCTACTATGCCGCCATAAATGCAATCCGATATTTTAAATTGTTGGACCAAGATAATAACTCTTATCTCAAAAAGCTCTATCGCGATAATGAAAGAACAGAAAATTTTATCGCTGAACAATTACTGATAGCTGATAGTGGCTTGCATTTAATTGAGAGAAATAAAAAAAGAGGAATTCACTACGAGTTTTTAACCGCTGCGGGTGTCACCTCAAATTCTATATATAAATTTATGGAAGATTTGAGCCCGCAGCTGATTTATACTAGAAAGACCAAAACAGAATTTAAACAATTTGTGTTTGTTATTTTGGATTCCACACAACCCAAATACATGATCAAAAAGAAAATGAAGAATTATTTAGAACTCTTTTATACTAATGAGTGGGAGGAAAATATCGGCAAGCCATTTCCAATTATTCTCTTCGCCTGCCAAACCTTAGCTTTGATGATATATGCTAAAAGATCTATGCGATGGCTACGAGACGATTATCAAAATCCTGAAGAATTCGAAGCCTGGTTTGCTACAAATGATGATATTCGTGAACAAGGTATCAGTGCTGAAATTTGGGAATAGCCAATATTGTTAGTTTCTGTTCCCTTTGTGTCCCCAAATCTGGTGACCATCGCCGTGGCCATGATTGTCACAACGGTGGATCTCGTCACTTTGGCACTTCGGGCATTGCATATCGACGCCTCTCCTTCCATTTCCAAATGGTTCTTCCCATGTGTGTTTGCATTTCCAGCATTCAAATTTCCTCATAGGTCGTTCTAGCTCATTGATTTTAATTGCTTTGCCGTTCACTAAGGCCTCTGTTGTCTTTTTATAGGCAGAAGTTAGCAACCGTTGGAAAGTGCTCTGGGATGTCCCCATCTTTTCGGCTGCAACAACTTGGTCTAAATCTTCAATATTTTTTAATCTCATTGCCTCGAGTTCTTCGTCCGTGAGATCAACAACCTCCAACTGACCCATGGGGATGCCATGGGGCTTAAAGAATTTAATCTCCGGATGCATGCAAATATGTCTATGTTTTCTAGGTATCATATTTATATCTTTGTTAAATTATGGTAAAAAATAGATGCGGGTCGTCCCGACGCGAAGGATTTCTCCAACGCGTCGAGACGGCTTTTCTATTCGCCTTTGACTTCGACAATTCTTTCCTTCAAAGCTTTAAGGTCGGCTTCGAGAGTTTTTGCTTCGTCTTCTAGGTCTTCCACTTCCTCTGTCTTTGACAGATAGGCGCGTCCTGCGAAGCGTCCTTGCCCTCTACCGCAACCGAATCCTCGACGCATTCCTCCACCGCATGGACCCATTCCGCGTCCCGTCATTGGACCTGCTCCTTGGGGTCCTGTTTGATCTAATCCTGGCATATTTATCACCTCCTTTCGGTGTATATTATATCTATGCTATGAATATATACCCGTAGGATATTATTGTCAAGTTCAATCTTTTCGCCAATAAAAAAAGCCCCCGAAGTGGTCGAAACCTCAGGGGCTCTCTATCAATACTCCTCTGCTAGCATCACTGTTATCACTCTGTGGCAGCAACCTAGTAGCGGATCCTCCCACTCATCGTAAGTCTCATTGTAGTAATCTATCTTCCAGAAAACCTTGTCGCCATTCCAGTTAAGCCGACCGAAATCATGCTCTTTCCAAGGATCATTATCCTCGTTAAAGTCGTTAAACTCTGTGATTGCCCGAAGCAAGCCGGGCAAATCCTGAACACTTTGAATACCGCCGGTTAACACCACGCCTTGTCCGCTACTCCTAAACTGATCATTCAAAATCGCTTGTTGTGTCCGTTCTGCAACTGGTGCCATATTTCCTCCTTATCTAATTAAGCTTGAAGCAGGTCGACCTCCCGCCTTCCCACAGAGCGCAGAACAAATAGACTGGACGGGTCAAGGTGGAGCACACTACGATCTGAACGACCTTGAGGCGAACAGGCTATTTGTTCTATAAGATGGGAAGACTGGCGGGAGAAACTCATCAATATTTTATGTATCCGCGAGCCAGTATCTTTTGCGTAAATGCAATTGGAGTAAAAGTTGCTGAGCGAGCAATAAATGTGCGACTGAATAAGCAAGCTCTCTCTGAAAGAGTGTGCGAAGCTTATGAAATTTGCACGACAATATTGGTATTGATCCCGTTTTAGGGCAAGCTTTCAAGACGAATAAATGTCTAGCGAAGTATGAGCTTGTCATACAATGAGTCGCGGAAAGCGAGCCTGTTTGGTATTGAAACTCATCAGCTATTGACAAGCACTGGTTAGGAGTGATAAAACTGATTCGTAAGGTAAAAATCAAATTAATATAAAATTAATTGAGTGATGCTGAAATAGCATCCTCTATTTGGGAGGGGAGAAAGTTGGTTAAATGCAACGTCTCCGCTTCTTTTGGCTCTCTGTATTTATAGTGCTTTTGTCGGCTTCGACGGCTTTTGCAGCCCCCGACCTCTCTAGGGTTCAAAACTTCGCAACTAATGTCATCCAGGTTCTCGTCACAATCGCCGGTCTGCTCGCAGCCGGTTTTTTTGTTATGGGCGGTATCGGCTACATCACTTCAAGCGGTAATCCGGAAAATCTCGACCGGTCAAAAAAAATTCTGGTATATTCTTCAATCGGCTTGGCCATTTGTATCGGAGCGTTGGTTTTAAGTGGAATAGTTTCGGATTTAGCCAATCAATCATTTAGATAGATAGCACCATGAAAAAGCTGATAATCAGAATCGGAATACTCATTCCGCTCCTATTTCCTGGAGTTGCATTAGCAGCCTCAAATGCGGAAGTTGACCACTTTGCCTCTGACGCCATGACAGCGATTCTGGCGCTGGCGGGAACTGCAGTAGTTTTCTTCTTGGTTCGAGGCGGTTATCTATACATCACCTCATCTGGCGACTCGGCAGCGCTTGAGGACGCCAAAAGAACAATCAAGAATGCTCTGATCGGATTGGTAATAGT
>Ga0180007_10003429_pt1 | contig 17662 bp, 21 predicted proteins | sample MM_PC_MetaG_FD_121122 | JGI IMG/M metagenome (GOLD analysis project Ga0180007, IMG submission 121122) | Groundwater microbial communities from the Aspo Hard Rock Laboratory (HRL) deep subsurface site, Sweden - MM_PC_MetaG | ecosystem: Environmental > Aquatic > Deep subsurface > Groundwater... | reverse complement strand
GAAGCATTGCATGATGAATTTTTTCAGGAGGATTACTCCCCGTTTTCTTTTGAGCTGGTATCATTATGCCTGGGCTCTTTTGGGCGCCTTGGTATTTCGGTTTCCTGGGCAGGGTATGGTTATTGTGGGGGTGACGGGTACCAACGGCAAGTCCACTACCGTGGATATGCTCTCTCGCATCTTTGAGGAGGCGGGCCTGCGCAGCAGCTCCGCTTCTTCTGTGCGTTTCCGCATTCTCCAGAAAGAATGGAGGAACACCTTAAAGATGACTATGCCCGGTCGTTTTGCGGCGCAAAAATTTCTAAGGCAGGCAAAGGATGCGGGATGTACGCACGCGGTGCTTGAGGTTACATCCGAGGGAATCTTGCAGTACAGGCACAGATTTATTCCCTTTCATACCGCGGTCTTCACGAATCTTTCTCCAGAGCACATTGAGCGGCACGGCTCCTTTGAGCGATACAAGCAAACGAAAGGGAAGCTTTTTGCGGCGGCCAAAGAGGTGCATGTGATGAACGCGGACGATGAGCACGCCCCTTTCTTTCTTCAATTTTCCGCGAAAAAGAAATATCTTTATTCTACGCGCGCCGCCGCCGATTCCCTCCTTGTTCCGAGCAAGGAGGAAGGAGCGGAAGCTGTTGTGGGCAAGAACGCGCAGGCAGACGAGAGCGGCGTGCGCTTTGAGCTAGACGGGGTCACAATATCTCTGAAACTACTGGGGGAGTTTAATGTAGAGAACGCGCTGGCCGCAATTGCGGCGGCCAGAGCCCAAGGAATTTCGCTTCAAGTGTGCAAAAAAGCTCTTGAGAGCATGGAGGGGGTTCCCGGGAGAATGGAACAGGTGCTCGCCTCTCCTTTTCGCGTCGTGGTGGATTATGCCTTTACTCCTGCTGCCCTTGAAAAGGTGTACGCCGCCTTGAAACCAGAACATGGCAAGCTTCTTTGTGTGCTGGGAGCTGCAGGCGGAGGAAGAGATGCCTGGAAGAGGCCGGTCTTAGGCAGGATTGCGGCCGCCTCCTGCGACATAGTGCTGGTGACGAACGAAGACCCTTATGAGGAAGACCCTAGGAATATTATGGAAGAGGTGGTTGCTGGAACCGCGGGAAAAGGGGAGATTGTGGAGGATAGGAGGGAGGCCATACGCAAGGCGCTTTCCCTTGCCCAACCCGGAGACGCCATTATTATTACCGGAAAGGGTTCTGAGGATTCCATTGCGTCAGCCAGAGGAAAGAAAATTCCCTGGGACGACAGGGAAGTGGTCAGGGAAGAGTTCTCCAGGATTTCAATGGAGCCAGAATAAACGGTTCCAAGGAGGCGCTCGACAGGGGGCTTTGTACGTGCTACACTTTTTTTGTATGGAGCAAAAGAAACTCCCCGCAGGACTTAGGAAGCATGTTCGGAAAGAAAAGGCCCGCATTCGAAGGGGGGTCTTTGGACTAACCGAACAGAGAGAGGAAATCGCAAAGCTCTACCTCAAGGTAGGGAGGGTGCAGCCCGCTTCCTCTCAGGCCCCCAAAGAGGTCCTTCAGCAAAAGGAGGTTAAAGCCCAACCCGTTCTCGCAGAAGAAGGCGCATGAGGTACATTTTCTCTAAAGCCATAGAAGACCTGCCCAAGGAGGTTGTTTTTGTGCAGTTCTCCAAAGAGAAGGAAACCTATGTGGTTCAGCTGGAAGGAGGAAGAAAGGCGCTTTCCCTGGGGGTGGAGGAGCCGGAAAAGCTTACGAGGAGAAAACTCGTTCTCCTTGCCCGCCAGGTGGTAGCCGTGGCTAAGGCCCATCGTTTCTCTCGCCTCGCTTTTTCCCTGCAGGATTTTCGTTTTTCCCTTAAGCTTTCAGACAAAGACCTGGCAGAGCTTCTTGCCGTGAATTTTGGCATGGCAAACTATGAGTTTGTAGAGTATAAGACGCCCCCAAAGGAAGGGTGGAGCTTTATGGAAGAGATTGCGGTGCTCGGCAAGGTGAGCTCCGAGGCAAAGAAGGGGCTTGAGAGAGGAAATCTTATTGCAGGGGAGGTGAATGCCTGCCGTGACCTCGTGAATACTCCTGGTATTGATATGCCCCCCAGGGTTTTAGCTGAGTGTGCCCAGAAGGCGGCCCAGGGAACGAAGGTAAAGGTGAAGGCGCTCGGCAAGCAAGAGATTGAGAAGCTTGGAATGGGAGGGGTGCTGGGGGTTTCGCGAGGGTCCGCGGAAGAGCCGAGGTTTATTATTATGGAATATCAAGGGGGGAAGAAAGGAGAGAAGCCCGTTGTTCTTGTGGGTAAGGGCGTGACTTTTGATACTGGAGGCCTGAACGTGAAACCGGGAGATGCCATGACAGATATGCACATGGATATGGCAGGGGGAGCCGCAGTCCTTCACTCTGTGGTGTTGGCTGCGAAGTTGGGCATTAAGAAAAATGTGGTTGGCTTGGTGCCCGCGGTAGAGAATATGCCTTCTGGCACAGGATTGCATCCGGGAGATGTACTGCGCACCATTTCGGGCAAGACGATTGAGGTGCTCAACACGGATGCGGAGGGAAGAATTATTTTAGCCGATGCTCTTGGGTACGCGAAGCGCTATAACCCTAAGCTCGTGGTGGATGTCGCAACACTTGTGGGGGCTGCCCTGGTAGCCCTTGGCCAGCGCGCCTCCGCTCTCTTTGCCACAGACGAGCGTACTTCTCAAAAGATCCAAGAGCTCGGTGAAGAAAGCGGGGACTATGTGTGGCCTATGCCTTTGTGGGATGAGTACGCGGAAGACGTGAAAGGGACAACAGGGGATTGGCTCAATACCTCAAAGAGCAGGTACGGAGGAGTTATTACCGCAGCCCTGTTCCTTAAGCAGTTTGCGGAAGGGTACCCTTGGGTGCATTTGGATATTTGTCCTCGCATGATTGCCCTGGAAGGAGAATATCTGGCGAAGGGAGCCGCAGGAGCCCCTGTGCGCCTTCTCGCCAAAATGCTTGAACGGCTATAAACTGAAGCCGCACGCGAAAATTAGGTTCGGCCTAGTTTGCCAAAGCAAAGTAGTTTGTAAATGTACCCGTCCTTCGGCACTATTGGCGTATCGCCGTGCCTAAGGGCGGGCCCTGGGTTTGCATTATTCGCCCCTCGAGGACTCGGGGCGCGCAAACCCGGCAAAACTCAAGCAGTTGAGTTTTGCCCCCATAGCTCAACGGATAGAGCGTAGCCCTCCGAAGGCTGAGATGCAGGTTCGATTCCTGCTGGGGGCACGACAAAGAGGTTTCTATTTGAATTCCAGTTATGGAAAAAATTGCAGCACGAACATATAAGCTTATCTATCGGGGAGCCATCCCTGTAGTAATGCTGTTTTCCTTAGAGTTTGGCATGGGTATGGCGACTGGGTATTTCGCGGGGAAACTCCTTGCGGGTTCTGGTGTAGATGTGCGGGGGCGTGCGCCATCGCTTACCCTGCGCATAAAGAATTATAAGGTGCATATTCACCACTGGTTCCACTCTCTTTTCATACTCTTGTGCGCCCTAGGCCTCAATTTCTACATCTTCAATCCAAGTATTTTTTACGGCTTTCTTGGCGGCGCCGTATTCCAAGGAGTGCTCGGGTATAGTGACTGGTACAGATTTATTCAGAAGACGGGCTCGTAGGCAGTAGGAGGGGCGATAGACGTGGAACGTCTCTCGCCTTCTTGTAGCTCTAAGGTATGCGTGGTAGGTTAGCTGTAGCATAGCGAACCAATTTCATAGAGGAAAGGAGATGCTTGGGACTCATACTTCGCGGTAATAACTATGGGGGCATTCTCGGAGCTTCTGGCGTCCAGGGGTTTTTTGGAGAAGGATACTGGTATCACAGGTATCTCAAGCCCTGGGGGTTGAATTTTGAGGACATGACCTTCGTGGCAAAAACGGCAACGTATGCTGCCCGTGAAGGGAATATGCCTCTTACGCCGGAGTATACGCCACAGGAACGTTTCCCTGAGTGTATAGGGTTGAATCCCATATCCGGTCTTGTACTCAACGCTGTTGGGTTGAGCAACCCTGGGCTAGAGGCATTGTTGGAAGAGCCGACATCGCGGAAATGGCAGCAGCGCACGAAACCCTTCATGATTTCGGTAGCGTCGCTTGGGAGTACGCCGCAGGCGCGTGTGGATGAAATGAGAAAGATTGCGGCTTTAATCGCAGAACACAGAGATTCTTTCCGCGCGCCCTTTGGGGTGCAGATTAATCTCTCGTGCCCGAACACCGAAGAGGATCCCCGGGAACTTGTAAGGGAGTCCTGGGATATTCTCACTATCATGAGTGAAGCCGGGGTGCCGCTCATGCCCAAATACAGCATAGATTCCGCCCCCATAGAAGCGATGCTGGAGTTGCAGCAGCATCCTGCGTGTGATGCGATATGTGTGTCTAATACTCTACCCTTCGGCTGGGATGGGATTGACTGGAAGCACGTATTGGGAAGCGATAAATCGCCACTTGCGCATCTTGGGGGCGGAGGATTGTCGGGCAAGGTATTACTGCCTCTTGTGTGCAAATGGATTGCGCGCCTTCGCGAAGCGGGGTTTACCAAACCCATCAATGGAGGAGGAGGTATTTTGTCTGCCAAGGACGCGGAGCGGTATCGGGATGCAGGCGCCTCCTCGGTATTCCTCGGGTCCGTTGCCTTCCTGCGACCCTGGAGGTCAAAGGGGATTATCGCCCATGCAAATACTTTGACATGGGAAGAGGGCGTAGTTGGGCGAGCCGCGCGTTGAGGAGGTAAACATGATTCCTCTCCCTGCGTAACGCAGGGAGAGGAAGGGGTATAAGGGGGGGGTGCCGTGTTGGGTGCCCCTCTTTTTGGTATAATGCAAGAAAGGCCGAGTTCCTCTCCGCATTTTTCATTATTCTATGCCAACAAAGAAAGTAGGCGTTCGCAAGCCCGCAACCAAAGAGAAGCTTATAGGAAAGGTCTCCCACTATTTTGACAAGCTCGGGGTGGCAGCCATTAAACTGTCCGCTCCCCTTAAGAAGGGGGATACCGTGCGTATTGAGGGAGGAGACGTGTCGGTTCGCAAGAAGGTGGTTTCTCTTCAGAAGGACCACAAGACAGTGGCCGAGGGCAAGAAGGGAGACGAGGTGGGAGTGAAGATAGGCAAGAAGGTTAGGGAAGGATACCGGGTGTACAAATCACTCCGACCCACGGCTTAAGACACCGTATGAAATCCCCCTTTATTTTTGCGTTGTCCACATTGCTGGGGACGATTATTGGAGCCGGCATCTTTGGGATCCCGTATGCGGTGGCGCAGAGCGGGCTCCCGCTGGCGCTCTTGTACTTCTTTCTCCTTGGAGGCATGGTTTGGCTTCTCCATTTATTCGTGGGGGAGATTTGCCTGCGCACCAAGGAAACCCATCGGCTCATCGGGTACGGAAAGAAGTATCTGGGGACGGGAGGGGGCATCTTCTTTACCTTCACCACCCTTTTTGGGGTGGTGGGCGCGCTCCTTGCCTATATGGTGGTGGGAGGCATTTTTCTCCGGGCGCTCCTCGCTCCCCTTGTTTCCCTTTCGGACTTTACCGCTTCCGTGCTCCTGTGGGTGGTACTTTCCTTGGTCATCTTGCGGGGTATCCGTCTTATCACGAAGGCGGAACTTTTTATGAATGCAGCTATCTTTCTGGCAGTGGGCCTTGTACTTGTTCTTGTATTTCCCTTCATGGAGGCCTCCAATTTGTTCGCTGGGGGAGGGGGAGACGCATTCCTGCCTTTTGGGGTGCTGCTTTTTGCTTTTGTGGGTTGGGCCGCAATCCCCGAGATCGCCGTGCTCTTCAAGGAAAGGAAAGACAAAAGAAATCTCGATAACGTCATTAGCTGGGCAACCTTCCTCGCGGTGTTTCTTTCTTTGGGATTCGCCCTTGCGGTGGTGGCGGTGACCGGCAGGGAAACCACGCAAGATGCGCTCCAGGGCCTTGTTCCCATTGTGGGAGACCGTGTCATTATACTTGGCGCCTTGTTCGGCTTGATGTCGGTCGCGGCTTCCTTTTTGGTGCTAGGGAACTATTTAAAGAACTCCCTCCGGTATGATTACGGAACGCCCTATGGCCTTGCTGCGGGAGTCGCCATCCTCATCCCCCTTGCGTTGTTCCTGCTCGGGACCCGTGAGTTCGTTCCCACTCTCAATATTGTTGGAGGGGTTGCTTTGAGCATGGAGGGCCTTGGGATCCTCCTCTTATTTCATAAGGCAAGGGAAAAGGGAGAGCGGACTCCCGAGTATGAGGTGCGCGTCCCCAAGCCCGTACTCTTCGCTATAGCAGCGGTTCTTCTTCTCGGAATGGCCTCGGTGCTTTTCTTGTAAGAACATGGAAAAAGAACGCAGCCGCATGCGGCTCCTCATTTCCGGTCTCGTGCAGGGCGTGTTTTTTAGGTATGCGGCGCAGGCGAAGGCAAAAGAACTTGGGCTTGCGGGTTGGGTGCGCAATCTCCCAGACGGAAAAGTGGAGTGCGCGGCGGAAGGCGAGCGCAATTGCCTGGAGGCGTTCCGGAATTGGGCCGAGAAAGGCCCTCCCCTTGCGGTAGTGGAGAGGGTGGAGACGGCAGAAGAACCTCTCCAGGGGGAAGAGGATTTTTTGGTGGTGTGAGCGGAGCGCTTTTGGTACAATAAATACAATATATGCCAAGAGTCCCAGGAATCCTCCAAACAGAAGGCGCGAAGAAGCGGAGATATTACGAGCTTGCGGAGAACCAGCAGTACGTGGAAGCAGAGAAGGTCTGGCACCGTCTCCACGAAGGGAAATATATTGGGGATATCGTGTACGGAGCGAATGACGGCATCGTAACGACCTTTGCGGTGGTTGCGGGAGCCGCGGGAGCCGCTCTTTCCCCCGGTATAGTGCTTATCCTTGGTATCGCGAATCTTGTGGCGGATGGATTCTCCATGGGCGCCTCCAGTTTCCTCTCCCTGGTGTCGGAACGCAACTTCGCTCGCAAGCAGAGGGAACGAGAAGAGTGGGAGGTGAAGCACTTCCCCGAGATTGAGCGTGAAGAGGTGCGTACCATTCTACGGAAATGGGGAGTGCCCAAGGACCATGTGGAACCCTCGGTGGCGGCTATTACGAGGGACAAGAAGCGCTGGGTGGGCCTCATGATGCGAGAAGAGCTTGGCCTAAAAGACATGGAAAAGGGCAGTGAGCTCCAGCACGGGGTAGTGACCTCCGTTGCGTTCCTTACGGCAGGTTTCCTTCCTCTTATCCCCTACGTGTTCTTGCAGCTGGGAGAGGCGCGTTTCCTGTGGGCGGCAGTGTTTTCTGCAGCTGCCTTCTTCCTTGTGGGAGCGGCTCGCACGCTCGTGACTGTAGGGAATCCTTTAAGGGCAGGCCTGGAGATTCTTTTCGTGGGTGGGCTAGCGGCAGGAGTCGCCTATGCAATTGGATTCTTCTTGAAAGCCATCTTCAATATTGCTATCTAATATAATATGGAAGCTATAATTCTTGCAGGATTCGGGGGAGGGGTTATTCGAGGACTCGTAGGATTTGTGAAGCACAGGTACTCTTATAAGGATGTGCCTTTTGAGCCAGGCAAGTTTCTTTCCACAGTACTTATCTCGGGAGTCATCGGGTGGGCCTCCGCTCTTACGGTTCGTGAACTAGGCATGACCTTCCTTGGGACTCCAATCTTGAGCCCTGCCATGGCCTTGGTTATTGGGTACGCGGGAGGGGATTTCTTGGAAAACATATTTAAGACCGTGATGAAACAGCCCGAGCTCTACTCCTTTCCAGAAAAGAAATGACTACGGAATGGTTTAAGAAAAAGCACGGTTATGAGGTAGGGGGGGAGTGGATGCCTCGGGTTACGGCAATAACATCCGTGATTTCGCGTTCCTACGCGTTCCCGGGAGCCGCTGCCTATGCCTCCTGGGGCATTGCGGTGCACGAGGCGGTAAGAACGGCTCTTATAGGCAAAGAGGCGCGCGTAGAAGAGTATATAGCCCCCGCGATTGCCGCCTTCCGGGCATGGACTTCTAGCAATAATCTTAAGGTTGCAGCCGAAGAGATGGAGCTTAAGGTGTGGGACGAAGAGGCGAAATACGCGGGCACCGTGGATCTCGTGGGAGAGATTGGGGGCAGGCGAGGCATCATTGACGTGAAGACCGCCCTGGAGATGCACAAGGAATACTCCCTTCAGACAGCCGCCTACCTGGCTGCCTACAACAAGAATTTCTCAAAGCAGGGAGAGACAAGATGGATTCTTCGCATTGACCAGTATGAGGAATGTCTTGGGTGCGGGGCCTCCCGGCGACAGAAAGGAGGGAAGCCAGTCATTCGAGGAGAAGGGCCCTGCTCTCATCGGTGGGGAGAGGCAAAGGGAGCGGTGGAGCTTATGGAACTGGAGGGGCACGAGGAAGACCTCAAGGCGTTTTTTGCCGCAAAAGAACTCTGGGAGTGGCAGCATAGAGAATGGTTGAGAAATATCCCTAACTACGCGGGGAGACCCGTACAGCGCACTCTTCTCGTCTAGACCATGAAGTTCGTAGCCGATTTCCACATACACTCACGTTTCTCCCGAGCCACTTCCAAGGAGCTTACCTTGGAGAATCTGGATGTGTGGGCGCAGAAAAAAGGTATCCAGGTCATGGGCACTGGTGATTTTACGCACCCGCAGTGGTTCGAAGAGCTCAAGAATCAGCTGGAGCCCGCTGAAGAGGGTTTGTACAAGCTCAAGGGGAAAGATACTCCCACGCGTTTTCTCCTCACCGCGGAAATAAGCTGCATTTACTCAAAGAAAGGCGCGGTACGCAGGGTGCACCTTGTTTTGTTCGCTCCTTCCCTGGAGGCGGTAGAGAAGATAAACACGCAGCTTGGCTGGATTGGGAATCTTAAGTCGGATGGGAGGCCCATACTGGGACTGGATGCAAAGGAGGCGGTGAAGATTGCCTTGAAAGCAGACGAGCACTGCATGGTGGTCCCTGCGCACGCGTATACCCCATGGTTTTCCGTATTTGGTTCCAAGTCCGGTTTCAATTCCCTGGAGGAATGTTTTGATGAATACACAAAGCACATCTATGCCGTGGAGACGGGTTTATCTTCGGACCCTCCAATGAATTGGCGTCTTTCCCAACTGGACAATATTACGCTTATTAGCAACTCGGACGCCCATTCTCTCCAGAAGATAGGAAGGGAAGCGAATGTTTTTGATACGGAATTGAGCTACCCGGCTCTCGCGGAAGCTATCAGGAGCAAAGACCCAAAGAAGTTCCTTTATACGGTGGAGTTCTTCCCAGAGGAAGGAAAGTACCATTATGACGGGCATCGTGTCTGTGAGGTGCGGCTTTCTCCCAAAGAGGCAAAAGGGTACAATAATATATGCCCAAAGTGCGGCAAGCCCCTTACCATAGGCGTGCTTAATAGGGTTGAGGAGCTGGCAGATAGGCCCGAAGGCGTGAAACCCCAGAACGCAATCCCCTACGTAAGCTGTATTCCTTTGCAGGAAATCATTGCAGATGCTTTTGGGGTGGGTGTTGGAACCAAGCGGGAAAAGGAGGAGTATGAGAAGCTTGTAGCAAAGTTCGGAAACGAGTTTGCCGTACTCCTGGATGTTTCCCAGGAAGAGCTCTCGCAGACAGCAGCTCCCGAGGTTGCCATGGGAATTTTAAAGGTGAGGGCGGGAGAAGTTTCCATAGAGCCCGGGTACGACGGGGAGTACGGAAAGGTAAAGGTGTTCAAGGAAGGGGAGCGGAGTTTGGAGACGGACCAGAAGGCACTCTTTTAATGGAATGAATAAGGAGAGGGGCTTGACAAGGATTGGTGGAAGGGTACACTATAAGTATTATCGTATGTATTTGAGCATTTTTTCTTCTCAACAGAATATTTATCTTTTTACGGGTTCCATTTTGCAGAAAAAGAGCTGCCGGATTTGTTGACCTCTGTTTTATTCCAACCAATGCTCAACAAATCTGGCCCATCTCAAGGCCAGTTTTTTATCTCTCTACCATGACAGAAGTATATCATCTCACCAAAGAAGGGCTCAATAGAATAAAGGAAGAGCATGAACGCCTGCTTGAACTTCGGCGAAAGAAAACCCTCGGAGAGGAGGTGCCGAGCAGTTGGCATTCCGAAGAGGTAAACCCCGACTATCTTGCGTACCAGGAGGATATGAATCTCTTGGAGGCGAAAATAGAGGAGTACGAGGCCATCCTTAGGAACGTTGAGATTATAAAACCTCCCGAGAAGGAGAAGCGAAATGAAGTCCAGCTGGGGGCCGTTATCAAGGTGGAGGTGGACAAAGAACAAGACGAGTTTACCCTCGTGGGTTCTCTGGAAGCGAATCCTATGGTGGGGAAAATCTCAAACGAATCGCCAGTAGGGCATGCACTGATTGGCAGGCGCGTAGGAGAAGAGGTGGTGGTAAACTCTTCTATTCAGATACGGTATCGTATCTTGCACATTTCCTACGAATGAGGTAAGAAAGAAGTAGCTCTTTCCCGTTGGACTGCACGAGGTATTCTGTCGGAAGGAGGACGATTTGGTAATAGCGCAAAAGGCACTCGAGTACCTCGAGTTCAGCGACCTGTCCCAGAAGGAACAGGAACTTTTGAACGGGGCGCGGAGGATGCTCGACGACCCAGGACCCTACAATCCCTACTCCGGGTTTAGTGTTGGAGTGGCTGTAATGACTCAAGGAAGGGGAGATCTCATTCTTGGGGCGAATGTGGAGAACGCTTCGTTTGGCGCCTCTATTTGTGGGGAGCGTTGCGCGCTCCTAACAGCCCACTCCCTTGGATATGGAGATCAGTGTGTCGGTATTGCGATTGTAACCCGTGGGCAAGAAGGCCTCGCCACTACAGAGATTGCGTCAAGTTGCGGCCTGTGTCTTCAAGTGATGCAGGAGTATGCGTTCCGCTCTGGAGTTGGAGGATCGTTTCTGGTTCTTCTCGCAACTACCGATTTCTCCAAGATACTTAGATGTACTCTAGGAGATCTCTACCCAGTACCCTTTGGACCACATAATCTAGTACATTCAGAACCTCGTGCAGGATAGCCCAACAGAGCAAGAAGGGGTAGCGCTAGCGCTACCCCTTTGCCTTTCCGTGGAATTCTTTATCAAGGGCGGAGAGAAATTCGATGAGTATGGGTTCTGTGAGGAGCTCTTTTATTTGGTGCCACCAGGACTCGATTGGGAACGTTGCATCTTGTGCCCAGTATTCAAGCGCTTGGAGGAAGTTCTCGAGCATATCAATTTGTTGCACGAATCTTCCTTCTCGCGTTCGGCCCTGTTCATAATCGTACCACAGCATTTCCATCTCTTTTTTGATGCGTTCAGGGAGATCCTTCAGAAGAACGCTTAAGCACTTCTGTTCTGCAGCCCGTTGCCGGTCATAGGAAAGCTCCTTTTCTTTTTTGGAAAGATGCACCCACTTTTCGAAGAGTTTTTTCTGCGTGGAGCCGCCCCCTGTTTTTTCAAGGATTGGCTCGTAAGGGGTGAAATCACCTGCGTATCCAGCGCACAGGTCATGGATGAGCGTGGTTTTTATTATCTTTGCCGCGTCCATTTTTTTCTCGCCCATGCTCGCGAATATCCAGCCCATAAGCGCCTCTCGAAATCCATGCGCGCCTACTGTTGGCGGATCCGCCACCTCTCGAAGAACAAAACCGCGCTGCTTGAGGCGCTTTATTTCTCCTATTTTCCTGAATAAAGCTATGAGCGGATCCGGTCGCGTTTCCACGTGTTTATCATAACGAGAGAGGAGTAAAACAGCAAGGTTTCTTCTTTCACGGGTTTCCCGTATAATGGACTATTGGTATGAAACGGCTTCTTCTTTTTCTATTATTTCTCTTTCTCGGAATCGGACTGTTCGCGTGGGTTGTGCAGAGGATAGGTTGGGAGGAAATCCAATACTCGCTTTCCCTGTTCTCCGGCCCAAAGGGTTTCTCCATATTCCTTCTCACATTCTTTATGCTGGGAGCGGGAGCAGTGAGATGGCGCGTCATTCTCCGGAGCCAGGGGTATGCCATTCCCTTCTCTCGGCTTTGGCAGATCTATATGGGGAGTTTTACTATTATGTTTTTTACCCCCATGATGTTCCTGGGAGCCGAGTTGTTTCGGACGTATGCCGCACGTAAGCTCCACGACGTCCCTTTCTCCAAGGCCTTTGCTTCCAACATCATAGACCGTCTCCTAGAGATTACCGCCTACATTCCTGTTATCTTTTTGGGGGTGTGGTTCTTTTTGTGGAGAACTGGAAGCGCTTCTCCGCAGCTCCTTTCGATTTCCCTGGGGATTCTTCTCCTGCTTGCGGCAGCCGTTGTCTTTCTCTACTCTCGGAGTTTTAGGCGCAAGAGTATCCTCCGGCTGTTTGTGAGGCGCAACCAGCTGCAAGACATGTGGGAGCTCGAGCACGAGGTATTTCGTTTCTTCCGCTGGAACAGCAGAGCAATGTGGGAAGGGCTTTTCTGGTCGTTTTTGAAGAGCGGTATTGCGCTTTCGCGGGCCTGGCTTCTTCTCTTGTTCCTGGGAAAGTATTTCGGGTTTTTTGCCGCCCTTTCCATATTGTCCTTTCAATATCTTGCTTTGTTCGTTCCCATTCCCGCTTCCCTTGGTTCCCATGACGCCATCCAGGCGTTCGCCTTTGAGGCCTTCGGTGGGGGCTCTTCTACTGGGGTTGCTTTTGCATTCCTCATGCGTACGGTGGAGGCGGCGGCGGCTCTCTTGGGCATCGTGCTCGTGGCGCACGTGGTCCTCCTCCTCCTTCGGGGGAAGGTGATGGAAGTGTTTGGGAAATTCTTTCGTTCATGAGAAACGAGAAATCAGCAGGAGCAGTCGTATTCCGCATGGAGAAGGAAGGACCTTCGTACCTTTTGCTCCACTATCCCACTTCCGCGAAAGCCAAGGGCGAGTATTGGGATTTGCCCAAGGGACACATAGAGAAAGGGGAGAGGGAACTGGATACAGCAAGGCGCGAGGTTGAGGAGGAAACCGGACTTACGGATATTGTGTTTCAGAATGGATACTGCGAGCGCATTCATTATTTCTTTCAGGTCCAAAAACAGCGGATATCTAAAACCGTTGTGTTTTTTCTCGCGGAGGCAGGGCGCAAGAAAGTGCGTATTTCCGATGAACACCTCGGTTTTCGGTGGCTTCCGTATAAAGAGGCAAAAAAACAGCTCACGTTTGTAAACGCGAGGAGGATGATCACGAGGGCACAGGAATATCTCAAGAAAGCGGGCCGCGTGCGGAACTAGCCCTCTTTTGTTTTGCTAAGTACCTGGAGAAAGAGCTCGGGCTTGTCGTTCGCAAGCTTCGCAAGCATCTTTCGGTCTAACTCAATATTCTGGGATTTAAGGCCAGCTATAAAGCGGCTGTAGGAGACCCCTGCGGCTCTTGAGGCAGCGTTCACCTGCAGTTCCCATTGCCGCCTTAGTGTGCGCTTTTTTGCCTTCCGGTCGCGGTAGGCATACTGCCAGGCATGAATAAGGGCGTCCTTTGCGAGACGGTATTTGGATTTTCTTCCCCACTTGAACCCTTTCGTGTGGCTAAGCACGTTCTTGCGGCGCTTCCTTGCAGTTGTACCACGTTTTACCCGAGCCATGTTATTTCTAGGAAAAGAGTGCCTTTTTTATGGTTTTTGCTTCCGACGGGCCCAATTCTTTCCACCCCTTTTTATTTCTCCTCGCCTTTCCGCTTTGTTTGGACAGATAATGGTCCTGGCCAATGGGACGGCGGAGGACCTTGCCTGTCCTCGTAATCTTGAAGCGCTTGGAAAGCGCCTTGCGTGTTTTTAGCTTTGCCATATTCTGAAACCGTATATTATTGTTTTGCCACAATTACCGCAAGTCCTCGTGGTTCCCTTTTGAGTTCTCGTTCCACCTTGTAGGGTATGAGCGCTTGGAGTTCTGCGAGGAAGGTTTGCATCTTTTCTCTCGCGTAATCCTCGAGCGCCTTCTGCCGTCCACGGAGAGGGAGAGTGACGCGCACCCTATCTCCCTTAAGGAGGAACTTCTCTGCCTGCTTTGCCCTCGTTTCCCTGTCGTGGGAGGAGATGTTGAAGCTTAGTCGGATTTCCTTGAGCTCCCCACCCGTGTGCTTGCGAGCGCCCCTTTCTTGCTTCTCTTTCCGGTACACGAACTTTCCGTAATTGCCGAGCTTTGCCACTGGCGGCTCTACCTTCTCGGTCACCTGTATAAGGTCAAAGCCCCGCTCTTTCGCGGTGCGCAGGGCTTCTGCGAGCGGTACGACTCCGAGCTGCTGCCCGGCTTCGTCCACGAGCCGTACCTCTTTTGCCCGTATCTGTTCGTTTGCAAAAACTTTCGCTGCCAAGGTGTTTTTTCTATAAAGGAATGTGGAGACGGCGGGAGTGACCCGCGTCCGAGAAGGGGAAGAAAAACGATCTTCAGGCGTAGCCCAGTTATATGTGGGAAAGCGTGGGAACTGGGCGAAACCGCTTTCCCTTGCAGACCCGTATGAATAGGCATGGTTCCCCGGGCCTTACTAAGGAACCCGCCTCTCTCGATAATGACGCCTCTTCCAATTTATATACCAAGCAAGCTCGGTATATAAGTGGCGGCCTTGCGGCCTCCTATTTATCGAGAATCAAAAGGAGAGACGGCCTTTTGCCTTGTTAGGCGTAGGCAAGAGCCCTTTGCGGGCTGAATATGTTGGCAGATAATGTGCCCCGGTTGTTCACCCCGTAAGGCAACTCCGTTGCTTTACGGGGTTCAAGGGAGACCGGCCTCCCTGCCTGCACATTTTCCTTCCTTCTCCCCGTCGAGGCAATGCGTCCCCATGTCAACGGTACTTGAGGCGCGAGCGCATCTCGCGTTCCGCCTCTTTCCGCTTAAGCGTTTCCCGTTTATCGTGCTTCTTTTTCCCTCTTCCGGTCCCTACTTCCAGCTTTATCTTGCCTTTCAGAGTATACACCTTTAAGGGTATGAGCGTCAATCCCTGGGCCTTTGGTATTTCCTGCAGTCCCCTAAGCTCTTCTTTTCTCAATAAGAGCTTTCTCGGCCGCTGGGGGTCGTACTCGGCAGGGGCATTGGCGGGCTGGTAGGGAGGGATGACGGCTCCCACAAGCCAGGCCTCTCCTCTTCGTAAAGTAATAAAGGAGCCGGGAAGCTGCATTTTTCCCTGTTTTGCCGCTTTTACCTCCTGGCCCGTCAACACCAAACCCGCCTCCAGGGTATTGAGGATTTCGTAGTCAAAACGGGCTTTCCGGTTTTCCGCGAGATTTGCCATACGCTTTCATTCTATGGGAATTTTCGCTAAACTGAAATAGCAATGATTCGTCAAGAACTCGTCAAGTTGCTCCACGATGCCGTCCGCCAGCTCTCCGTTGAAGAGGGAAAAGTTGGCTTTGGGGATATAGCTCTTGAGCGCCCCGAGAACCTGGAGCACGGGGATTACTCCACGAACGCCGCCCTCGTACTCGCAAGCAAGACGAAGAAGCCGCCCCGCGAGGTAGGCGAACTCCTCCTTGCATTTCTCGAGAAGCACAAACCAAAGACCATTGAACGCGTGGAGGTTGCGGGCGCGGGGTTCATCAACTTCTTTCTTTCCAAAGAAGCGCTCGCAGAAGAACTGGAACTGGCAGTAAAGGAGGGAGAGAAGTACGGAACCTCCAAGTCCTCGAAAGGAAAGAAGGTAATGGTGGAGTTTACAGACCCTAATCCCTTTAAGGAGTTTCATGTGGGGCATTTGTACAGCAATGCGGTGGGGGAATGTTTATCTCGTCTCATGGAGGCGCAGGGGGCCGAGGTGAAACGCGCGAACTACCAGGGGGACGTGGGCATGCACGTGGCAAAAGCGGTATGGGGGATGGAACGGAAGCTTGCCGAGGAGGCGACGAAGCTCCAGGAGCTGGAGAAGCTGTCTTTGCCCGAGCGCGTGCATTTTCTTGGGCAGGTGTACGCAAAGGGAGCGGCCGCCTTTGAGCAGGACAAGGGGGCGGCAGAGGAAATAGCGGAACTGAACAAGAAAATCTTTGAGGGGGCAACAGAGGCGGCAGAGCTCTATGAGAAGGGAAAGGCGTGGAGCTTGGAGTATTTTGAGCGTATCTACGAACGTCTCGGCACCCGCTTCGAGTTCTCCTACTTTGAAAGCGAGGTGGGAGAACGAGGCAAGAAGCTCGTGGAAGAAGGTCTCCGAAAGAACATATTTCAGAAGAGCGAGGGGGCTGTAGTGTTTCCGGGAGAGGAGTACGGGCTCCACAGCAGGGTGTTTGTGAATTCCCAGGGCCTGCCCACTTATGAGGCAAAGGAGCTGGGATTGGCTCCCCGGAAGTACGAGGATTTCCCCTACGACCTTTCTATTATTGTCACGGGCAAGGAGGTGGTGGACTATTTTAAGGTGGTGCTCAAGGCATTGGAACTGCTCGCCCCAGAATTGAGGAAGAAGACCGTGCATATTTCCCATGGTATGGTCCGGCTTCCCTCGGGCAAGCTCTCTAGCAGAACTGGGAAGGTGGTGGCGGGAGAGGAGCTCCTTGAGGAAATAAAGGGAAGGGCGCGGGAGATTATGGCGCAGTCCGAGGGAGGACTTTCCCTTCAAGAGAAAGAAGACGTGGCAGAGATGGTGGCGGTGGGGGCGGTAAAGTATTCCCTCCTGCGAATTGCCTTGGGTAAAGATATTATCTTTGATACAGAGAAGTCCTTGAGCTTGGAAGGAGACAGCGGACCCTATCTTCAGTACACGGCAGCGAGGTGTAAGAGTATTCTCCGCAAAGCAAACGAGCAAGGTATATCCTTGGCTAAACCAAGGGATATCCTTGGCTTAGCCAAGGAGGAGAGTGCCTTACTGCGTATGCTCTATCGGTTTCCGGAAGTGGTGGAGGATGCGGCAGAAAACTTCGCGCCCCACGCGGTGTGCGGTTTCCTTATGGAGACGGCGCAACTCTTCAACTCTTTTTACCATGCGCATCCGGTATTGAAGGCAGAGAGAGAAGAGCTTCGGGACTTTCGGCTTTTGCTGGTTGCGGCGACCGCCAATGTCCTTAGCAACGGCCTGCGTTTGCTGGGCGTGAAGGCGCCCGAGCGCATGTAGGAAGCTTCAAAAAACTCCGGAAGCGTGCTACGCTGGCACATATGGAGGTGAATTTTCCGGAACGGGAAGAGCAAATCCTTAAGAAGTGGAAGACGGAGCGCGTTTTTGATAAATCCGTGGCCAGGAGAAAAAAATCTCCTCGTTTTGTGTTCTACGAGGGCCCGCCTACCGCAAACGGAAGACCCGGTATTCATCATGTACTCTCCCGCGCCTACAAGGATGTGGTACTGCGTTATAAGACCATGCGGGGTTTTTCCGTTCCACGGAGAGCTGGTTGGGACACCCACGGGCTTCCAGTGGAACTGCAGGTGGAAAAGAAGCTTGGTCTGAAGTCCAAGAAGGACATTGAAAAGTACGGCATCGCGAAGTTCAACGAGGCCTGCAGGAAGTCGGTCTGGGAGTATAAGAAGGATTGGGAGCAGCTCACCGAGCGTGTCGGTTTTTGGCTGGACATGGATAAGGCCTACGTGACCTACGACCTCTCCTATATGGAAACCCTCTGGCAGATTATTGCCAGGTGGTTCAAGGAGGGCCGTCTCTACAAGGATTACAAGGTAGTTCCCTACTGCCCCAGGTGCGGCACTTCGCTTTCTTCCCACGAGCTTGGATTGGGGTATAAGACAGTCATTGAGAACTCCGTTTTCGTGAAATTTCCCATTGCCCAGTTCCCGTTTCCAAACAAATCAAATTCCAAAACGTACTTTCTTG